>Ga0082335_1003637_pt1 | contig 24940 bp, 21 predicted proteins | sample Subgrocontami58m_FD_72375 | JGI IMG/M metagenome (GOLD analysis project Ga0082335, IMG submission 72375) | Subsurface groundwater microbial communities from S. Glens Falls, New York, USA - GMW37 contaminated, 5.8 m (SPADES assembly) (version 2) ...
CCACCACCAGGAGATCGTCGGCGAGAACGAGCACCCCATTGATCTGCCCGGCACAGTGCACCGTTCCGAGCGCGTGAACTGCGCGTCCCTCAAGATGGGGCTCAGTCAGGCCAGGCTCCATCTTAGCAGGGACTCTGGCGCAGCCCTCCCGTTCTGCGGTGCTCTCCGCGTTCGCCGGAAGTGACAGCACTCGTCCCTCGAACCTCGACTCTCCTCGAGTTTCGACACTCAACCCTCGCGCGCGCCCTGTCTCCACGACTCGGCGCGTTTTCATTTACCCAAAAACCGACCGAGGCCGGTTGGACTGGTGACGACGTGACCATTCACTTAACCATTCACTGCGATCTCACATCTTCTCTTGCCTTTTCGTATCCATCGAGATACATTTAAGTCGTATGAGGAAACAAAAAAAACACACTACCAGCTCCGAACATTCCTTTACCGTCATGTATGAGGATGTGCCCGGAGGGTATGAAGTGATCGTACCACGCCTTCCTGGGCTGGTGACGTTTGGTCGAACGCTTGAGGAGGCTCGCGAGATGGCGCGCGAGGCGATTGACTGTTACCTCGAGGCTCTTTTGAGCAAGCACGAGACCATTCCTTCAGAAAAATCATTTATACAGGAACGTTTGCGGATTGCCGTATAACGGTATGTCGAAGTTGCCGGCTTTGAAGCCAAAGGAAGTGCTCCGAGCGCTGTTTCATGCCGGTTTTTATGTTCACCATCAGAAGGGAAGTCACGCGCAGCTTCGTCATCCAATGAAAGTGCATCTGCGCGTCACGATCCCCATTCATAGTCGATTCGATCTCCCATCGCAGGTGGTTGCATCGATCCTCCGGCAGGCAGAGCTTGCAAGAGAAGAGTTTTTGGTTTTGCTCTATGACGCGCCTCTGCCAAACAAGACCACCCATGGCGTCTTGAGGAGGATGTAGAGATCCAGCCACGGGCTCCAGTGTTCAATGTAGTAGGTGTCGAGTCGAACTTCGTCGTCAAAGTCGAGATCCGCGCGGCCGGAGATTTGGGCCATGCCGGTGATGCCCGGTTTGATCGTGAGCACTTTGCGTTGTTCGGGTTTGTAGCGATCGACTTCCTCGGGGAGGTGAGGGCGCGGGCCGACGAGCGACATGTGGCCTCGCAGAACCAGGAAGAACTCCGGGAGCTCGTCGATCGAAAATTTGCGGATGAAGCGACCCACGCGCGTGATCCTCGGGTCGTTTTTGATCTTCACGAGCGGAGAGCCGCGGCGCGTGTCCGCGTCGGCGAGTTCACTGTAGCGCAGCGCATGGGTGCCTGGTCGCATCGATCGAAACTTGAAATAGGTAAACGGCCGCCCACCCTGGCCTACGCGTCGCGACAGGCTTCCATCGTCGAGCGCAAAGAAGACTGGACCGCGAGAATCAAGTTTCACCGCCATCGCGGTTGTGAGCATGATTGGAGAACTCAAGAGGATTAGCAGCAGCGAGCCGGTCACATCGAAGGCGCGTTTGTAAATCGCCCCCCAGCCATCCAAGGGTGTTTTTTGGACCTCGATGACCGGAATCCCAGCGTAGGTATGGATGATCGAGCGGCCGATCGCGGCCGTGAAAAGGTCAGCGCAGTAGCGGAAGCCCAGGTGTTCTTGCTCTGTGAAGGCGATGATTTCGAGTGTCTCTTGTCGCGAGGCTTCAGGATTCGCCAGAACGATCTCGTCGATCTTATCGTCCCATTTCATCTCGCGCAGTTCCTTAGCGAGAGCCTTGGTGAAGTCCTTGTAGTGGCCGACGACCAGGAAGCCGAGACGTTTTTTTTGGTTGAACTCTTTGACGAGGGCTTCGGCGGCAGAAGTCTTTCCGATGATGACGATTCGATGCGTCCCGATTCCCAGTCGTAGAAGCGAGCGCTGGAGTCCGCGCACGACCAGACGTTCAAGCGCCACAAACAGAATCGCCAAGCCCCATCCGGCGATCGCGATGAAGCGTGACTCGAATAAGACGCGAGAGAAAAATGAGATAGCGAACACGAGGGCCATGGAGGCGGAGCAGGCAAGGACGATACGGGAGAGCTCGCTCGCGATAGAGCGGCGTGTCACGCCATAGAGACCTGCGGCGGCAAACACCAGCACGAAGACAATGACCATGGGCGTCACCACTTTGAGATAGCCTTGGAGAGTGAGATCGAAAATGATCGGTCGGATGGCAGTGAAGGCTGGATGGAAACGGGAGAAATAGGCGGCAATGCCGGCGGCCAAGAGGGCGAGATAATCAAACGGGACGAGTGCGAGTGTGAAGGTGAGTTCGGAACGCTTCATACGGCAGCCATCCTACCAAAATCGCTTGACGCCCGCCAGGGATTCTGTTATCTTTTTCTGGTTCACAGGACGGTCGGGCGGTTACGACGAATGGGGGGTGACCTCCATCCGTTGAGGAAAGTCCGAACACCCGTTGTGTCGCAAGACACGATGCAAGAGCAAGTCGCTAACGGCGACCAGGTATATTCAGGGTTCGTGGAATTGGAGAAATCTGTTCCATGGTTCCTGATCCAAGCCTAGGGAAAGTACCACAGAGACAATACTAGTTGAGGGAAGTTGGAATTTAGGGAATGGAGAAGTTGGAATATTCGAAAAACGAATCTTCCAAATTCCCCACATTCCACATTCCCTCAACGAAAGGTGAAAAGTGAGACGGTGTCGAGCAGTCGACTACGTCTTTCGCCTCATGGCAACATGAGTGCGTGGCAAACCCTTCCGCACCGATTCATCAAAAATGAGGAAGTGCGGATCCACCGTAGCCTCTTGTCCGCCGAAGCTCGAAGAGCGAAGGTGGACGGCGAAGGTGGATGCTGGTGAAAGAGCAAATTTGGTAGCTCGCTAGATCCGTCCAGCAATGGACGGAGTAGATAGATTATCGCCTCCTTCCGACTTGCGTCGGGAGCAGACAAAATTCGGCTTACAGGCCGTTCCTGTGAACACCACAGCCCCCCTAGCCTCGGCGAAGGGGGGTTTTGGTTGACAATAGAAGAGAAAAGAGCTATCCTGCGCCTCTTCCGTATCCGTGCGCGATCTTCGCGCGTGGAACCGGATGTGTGAGAGAGACTGGAGAAATGTCGTGAACAACAAGGGACTTCTCGTCGCGCTTTTGGCCCTCGCCGCCGTGAGCATGGTCGTCGTGCTCATGTACGTCACCTACAACAACGCCGAGGTGAGCCTGCGCAACCAGACGCTGGCCCAGCAGCAGAACGTCCTGGTGGTGTTCGACGCCACCTGGAAGATCATCGTCCAGAAGGCCGGCGTCTCGCAGCGGTACGCGCAGGACTTCAAGGAGATCTACCCGGCTCTGATGGAAGGCCGCTACGGCGACGCGCGTGGGGGAGCGCTCATGAGCTGGGTGACGGAACACAACCCACAGTTCGACACCAGTCTCTACCAGGATCTCATGCACTCCATTGAGGCCGAGCGGATCCGTTTCGCCCGTGCGCAAACCAGGCTTCTGGATCTCAAGCGTGAGCACGACAACGTTCGGCAGACACTGCCATGCTCGCTGTTCGTGGGCTCCCGTCCCCCGATCGAGGTCAAGCTCGTCACCAGCGCGAGGACCGACGAGGCCTTCGAGACCGGCCAGGAGAACAACGTCGACCTGTTCGGCCGCGAGTAGTCGTCCCTGGTATAGGAGTCCTTCATGATCATCTGGGGCGCCATGGCGATTCCGGTTGTAACCGCGATCGTCCTGTTCGTCTGGTTCCGTCACAAGACGGTCGTCTGGGAGTTCGTCGTCCCGTTCGCGGTTTCGATTGTCTGCATCGCCCTGTTCAAGTACACGACGCAGAAGGTGCAGACGTCGGACTCCGAGTTCTGGGGCGGATGGGCTACCCACGCGCAGTACTTTGAGCGATGGAACGAGAAGGTGCCGTGCACGCACACCAAGTATTGCTCGGAAACCTGCCGCAACTCGGACGGTTCGACGTACTCGTGCCAGAAGCCCTGCGGCAATCAGCATCTCTACGACGTCGACGACCATCCACCGCGGTGGGTGCTCAACGACTCCAACGGGGAGTCACAGTCGATCAGCCGTGGGCAGTTCGAGGAGCTCGCAACCAAGTGGCACAGCCGCAAGTTCGTGGATCTCCATCGCCACTACCACACGGTCGACGGCGACAAGTACGTCGCAACCTGGGACAAGGACGACAAGACGTTCGTCGCGGTCACCACCCGCCACACCTACGAGAACCGGGTACAGGCTTCCACCTCGCTCTTCAACTTTGAGCGGGTGGATCCGAAGCTCTGGAAGCTCTACGAGTACCCGGGCATCGGCACCTGGGATCAACCCGCGATCCTGGGCGGAAATGGAGCACAAGCGCAGGAAGCAGACACGCTCCTGCGAACCGGCAACGCCAAACTCGGGCGCGGGAAGCAGGTCAAGATGTTCGTCCTGCAGTTCGGACCGGAGTCGACGCTCCAGACCGGACTCGCCCAGGAGAACTACTGGCGAGGGGGCAACAAGAACGAGTTCACCCTCGCGCTTGGCACCGACGACTCCGGGAAGGTCACCTGGGCTCACGTCATCTCTTGGACACAAGAAGACCGCCTCAAGATCGACGTGCGCGAGCACGCCCTCCACCAAGGGCAGCTCGATCTGGTCGACCTCACCCAGTACATGATCGACGAGGTCGGTGCGCGCTTTGAGCGCAAGGCCTTTGCCGACTTCTCCTACCTCACGGTGGAGCCGCCCGGCTGGGCCGTCGCGCTCTCCTACCTGCTGACGCTCCTGGTCAACCTCGGCGTCAGCTACTGGATCATCCATAACAGCCACAAGGAATGGACGTCCGGCGCTGCCTGGCGCGACCACACCCACTGGTGATCCCTGCCCGCCATAGCCCTGCATCCAGGGGCGAGGCGGGTTTTTTTGTTGGTTGAGAGAGGTATCTCCCAACATTACATGTGAGTTAGCTCGGAAATGTCAACGATCTCCCAGGACTTGTGATTGACACGCACAGGTTTTTCGGTTAGAGTGCACCGTCCTTACTGAAGAGAGATCCATCTCGAGTAAAGGATCCAAGGAGGAAGCCGTGCCCGAGCACACGATCGAGATGCTGTGGGACTGTTCGTTCTGCAGTACGCGCAGGATTGGCGGGACCAAGGATCACTGCACCAACTGCGGGGCAGCGCATGACACGAAGAAAGACCCCTGGTACATGCCAGGGGACATCTCGCGCGGCAATCGGATCACGGAACCCGAGAAGCTCGCGATGGCCGCTGCCGGCCCCAACTGGACGTGCGAGCATTGCGGCGGGACCCAGCGCGCCCCGGACGGTTCCTGCCTCAACTGCGCGGGACCCAAGAGCGACGCGCAGGCTGATCGCGTTGCGGGAAGGCCGCCGGAGGAACCACCTTTGGCCAGTCCGTCACCGCGACGAGCTGCGCCGACTCCGACGCATCCGGTTCCGCCACTGCCGCGTTCGACCCCCGTCCACGAGGTGGAGCCTGACTGGCCGCCGCGCAAGAATGATGGCGGCATCAAGATCATCGGCGGCGCCATCGTGGCGGGCGCGTTGCTCATCGGACTCCTGTGGTTCTTGTTCCACAAGCGTCCGGTTGACATCGAAGTGACGAGCGTCGAGTGGACGCAGACCGTCACGGTCGAGCGCTACAAGCTGGTCTCCGAGAGCGGATGGGACGAGAACATGCCCAGTGACGCCGCTAACGTCGTGAACGAAGGTTCTCGGATCCACCACTACGACAAAGTTCTCGACCACTACGACACCGTCCATTACACCGTGCAGGTTTCCGACGGAGAGGACTGCGTTGACATACCGGAGACGTGCTACACCACGCCAGTAACCTGCAGTACAAACGACAACGGAACGGCGGATTGCTCCGGTGGGGACGAGGTGTGCTCGGGCGGGGGACAGAGCTGTACGCCTCGCTATCGCGACGAGTCGCGCACACGCCAAGACCCAGTCTACCGCGATGAGCCGCGCTACGAGGACCACTTCGCGTGGACCGTGTGGCGCTGGCGTCCAGAGCGTGAGCCTTCCCATTCGGGCGAGACGACGCAGACGTCCTGGCCAAACGCGCAGGAGCTCTGCCTCAACTGCAAGGTCGGTGTGGGCGAGAAGGAGCGCGAGGCCGGCCGCCGCGGCGTCTACGCGGTGCACTTCATCGACCGCGAGCGTTCGGACACGTTCGACTACAAGCCTACGTCCGAGAGCGAGTTCCACCGCTTCTCGATCGGGTCGACGCACTCGGCACTCTACTCGATTGCAGGCGGCCTCGACTTCCAGATCGCGGCACCGTAGCGCACGCGGATCCTCGTCGCCTGAGCTCTCCTTTAGAGTCTCGGGTGCCTGCCCGCCATAGCCCTGCATCCAGGGGCGAGGCGGGTTTTTTTGTTGGTTGAGAGAGCTTTCGCAGAAAGAAAAGCGCCGAGTCGAAGACCCTGGCGCGAGCGTCTATCACTGCAGGCGGTAGCGGAGCGTTCCCCAGTCCGGGCGAGCGACCTGGACCTCCCTCCACGTTCCCAACCTCACCTCTCCATCCACCACCATGATGCACGCGCAGCGCGTGGGAATTCCCAGGCGTCTGGATCCTGGAAGGTCGAGGCACATCCCGTCTGCCAGGATTTCCGGGTTGTGGGCGATGGCGAAGAGACCCACCATGGCCGTGCCGGCCAGGATGCCGGTCGCGAGCTGTTCATGACACTCGTCGGGGCGACGGTCGCAGTTCGCGCAACCATAGTCGTGTCGGAACCAGAATGGTCGAGCGGGATCGGCATGACGCTCGTCGAAGGGGACAAGGTCGCCGTTTGCGAATTTCACCGTGGGATAGACTCCCAGGAGCCTGCAGATCTGGGAAATCCCGGGACGTGGGTCGGCGAGGGCGAGGAACGGAAGGTTGGAATCCTCTGCGATCAGGCTCTCGGGGATCTGGGGGGTTCCTTTGAGGTAGCCTGTGAAGCCTTGAGCCCGGACGGTAGGGTCTCGGTCGAAGTGGTAACGCCACAGGCGCGTGGCCTGGGCGAGACGCGGATCGGTGCCTCGACTGGCTGGGACAGGTTCCAGGATGGCCGCTTCCATTGGCTCCTCGAGAATCGGGTTATCGTGCGCGCCCACAACACGCAGGTGCGAGACGACGGGAAAGAATACCTTATTTGGCGGAAATGTCAACGGTCTCATACCTTTGGTTGACTTTTTCATCAAATCTGGTAGTTTTGTATGTCGACACTTCGACAAGAGATTCATCGACAACAACGAATACGAGGTTCAGACATGAACTTTTCCCTCACTCTTGGGCAGTCCCAGCGTCTGGAACAGCGCGTTGTGCAACTCCTCAAGCTGGAGCTGCGTCAGGAGCTTCGACTCGTTCTCGAACAGATTCTCAAGATCCTTCAGCGCCTCGTCCAGAAGTGGGAGATCTCGATGGAGGCGGTTGGGGCGCTGAACGAAACGATGGTCGAGCTCTCCTGGGAGGATCGCCAAGACATTGCGCACGAGCTGGTTCGTCGCAGCAATACGTGGGAGTCCGAGGCTCTGCAGAGCATCCTGCATTTTGCAGGCAGGCAGGACACGGAGTTCTTGGGCATCCGCAACTTCACGTTGGCGATCAGGGACAAGCTCGAGCTGCGACATGTTCATCTTCAGAGGCAGGCGGTCACGTTCGGACTGCGGCTGATTCTCAAGCGACCCGAGTTCATGGGCGGTCAGCCCGGAGAGCCGAAGAACTTGGCAGACTTGTTGGAGAGTGTGCCGCAGAAGGACGAGCCGAGGGATCGCTACGAGTGGATCCTGGCCGGCGGTTGGGCGGTGGAGCTTCTTACCGGCGAACATCTGCGCTCGCACCACGATCTGGACGCCGTCCTGCTCACGGGCGAGCCGCTGTATCTGGACTGCGACGTCGTGCACACCCAGGACTACTTCGGGGTTCTCTCTTGCACGTCTCGATTCATTCGCGGCAGCTGCGTCCAGGAGTGTGGATGGGAATACGAAGGCAACACCTACACGGTCGGTGTGCTCTGCCCCGAGTTCCTCTTTCTCTCCAAGATCCTGTGCCCGCCTCGCTCCCAGGACTGGGACGACGTCGAGCTCCTCGTTGCGCGCTTCTCCTCCGACTGGGATCTGGACCTCATCGGCAAGCTGATCGCTCGCAACAACTGCGGGTTCACACAGACCCGCGCGCTCCTGCGGATCCTGCGCACGCGCGACCCCAAGTCCATCATCCAGGGACTTGCGCGGTTTCGCTGACAACTGACTGACCACACGTCCCCACACCACGATCCTGTCGACACAGGACGGGTGTGGGACTTTTCTTTTCAAGGCACACGTCCACAGGTTCGGAGCTAAGCTCCGAACATTTGGCTGACGTTAGCACCAGTATCGTCACAAAGTGTCGATATCTGTGTTTAGTCAATTCAAAAGCAGGCGTTTGCCTGCTTTGTGGTTTAGAGCTTCACACCGATTTTTTGGCGGACGAGCTCCATCTTTTTTGCGGCGATCGTCTGGGCGCGTGCGGCGCCCTGGTCGAGGATGGCGAGGAGCTTGGTTTCGTCCTTGAGGAAGCCGTTGATTTTTTCCTGGATCGGAGCGAGGTAAGCGCTGACCGCTCCGGCGAGGTCGATTTTGAAGTCACTGTAGCCTTTGCCTTCATACTTGCCCACCAGTTGCTCGATGGGTTTTCCAGTGGCGAGCGAGTAGATGGTGAGGAGGTTGGCGAGGCCTTTACGAGTCTGCTCGTAGGAGATGGTCGAGCCTGAATCTGTGACCGCGGCCTTGATCTTCTTGAGCACCGTCTTCTCGTCGTCCATAAGCGAGAGGTAGTTCTTCTCGCTCGAGGCCGACTTGGACATTTTCTTTTCAGGATCGTCCAGCCCCATGATGCGCGCGCCCTGTTTACGGATCTGTGGCTGCGGCACGACGAACGTCTCTCCAAAGCGACTGTTGAATCGTTCGGCCAAGTCACGCGCAAGTTCGACATGCTGTTTCTGGTCATCACCGATAGGAACGACGTTCGTATCGTAGAGGAGAATGTCAGCGGCCATGAGGACGGGGTAGTCAAAGAGTCCCACCGAGACGGACTCGCCCTTGCCTCGCGCCTTGTCTTTGTACTGCGTCATGCGTTCAAGCTCGCCCATGTGAACCAGGCAGTTCAAAATCCATGCAAGCTGTGTGTGCTCGCTCACACGTGACTGTTGGAAGAGGATTGTCTTCTCTGGGTCGATCCCTACGGCGAGGTACGTTGCGGTCGCGAACAAGATGTTGCGGCGGAGCTCGGCAGGATCCTGCGGAACCGTGATCGCATGGTAGTCGACGATGAAGAGGAGATTTTCATTCTCGGCAGTTTGAAGGCCAACCATCGGCTCGATGGCGCCAAAGAGGTTTCCTATGTGGAGAACGCCGGAAGGTTGGAGTGCGGTGAGGATACGGTTCATACGATGGGTAGTATAGATTGGAACCAAGCATTCCCGCAATGAACCATTCTTTGACGCTTACCTTCGAGAATGATATTGTAACAAAAAAGATTACACTTTAATCTATGCGCACCGTCGTGAACATTTCATTGCCCCAAAGTTTGACCAAGGAAGTTGAACGTGGAGTAAAGGACTTGCACTTTGCTTCGAAGAGCGAATTTTTTCGACACCTTGTCCGCGAGTGGTTAGCTGGCCATCTTGCCTCCGAGCTCGAGGAAAGTCGACGTGAGTACGCCAAGGGAAAGGCGAAAAAGCTTGTCAATATGAAAGACCTTTGGAAGTAGGGGCTATGGTGGTTCTTTTCACCCCGCATTTCAAACGCGACGCCAAACGGTTGCCGATTTCCCTGCGAGGGATCGTGGAAGAACGGCTCTCACTTTTTAAGGGGGATCCGTTTGCTCCAGCTTTGAAGACCCATAAACTCGAGGGGACGTTGAAGGACTACTGGGCTTTTTCAATTGACTACCGTCACCGAGCGATATTCACGTTTGAAGGGAAGTTGACGGTGGTGTTGCATGCGATTGGCGACCACTCGGTGTACGAATAATTGAGAGAACAAAAGACCGCCCACAAGGGACGGTCTTTGACTTTACACTTCAATAATCACCGGCAGAATCATCGGACGTCGTTCCGTCTTTTGATAGAGGAACTTGCCGATCTCGTCGCGGATGCGGTCGCGGGTGTACTTGGGGTCGGCGGCAGACTTTGGATCATGGTCGTCGATCGCCCGCTTCACGTGGTCGCGCGTAAGGCGGATGAGCTCCTGGTGTTCCTTCATGAAGATGAAGCCGCGGCTGATGATGTCGGGGTAGCCGACGATCTTGCCGGTCTTCTTTTCGATCTGGACGATCACGATCACCATGCCGTCTTCCGCCAAGACCTGTCGGTCGCGCAGCACGACTTGGGACACGTCGCCCACGCCCAGTCCGTCCACGAACACATAGTCCGTAACAATTTTTTCCTTCGTGAGCATGCCGCCGTCTTTCCAGAATTCCATGATCTGTCCGTTGTCGACAATGAAGACATTGTCTTTTGTCCAGCCCATCGAGTACGCCACCTTGGCGTTCTCGCGCAGGAGGAAATGGTTGCCTTCGATAGGCACGTAGTATTTTGGTTTGAACAGCGCCAGCATGAGTTTGATGTCCTCTTTCTTGGCATGGCCGCCGGCGTGCACGTCCATCATTTTGTAGTTGATGACGTTGGCGCCTTTGCGGTAGAGCGTGTCCATGAGGCGCTGCACCGAGCCTTCGTTGCCTGGAATGATCGACGAGGAAAAGATCACCGTGTCGGATTCCCGCACGCGCACGTTGCGGTGCTCGTTGTTGGCGATGCGGTTGAGCGCGGCGTTTTTTTCGCCCTGGGCACCCGTGCAGATGAGCACGATCTTCTCGTCCGGGTAGCCGTCCATCTGTTCGGGCTTGATGAGGGTCGACTGGCTGCACTTGATGAATCCCATCTGCTTAGCGATTTCGACGTTGGTCTTCATCGAGTAGCCGTCGATGGCGACTTTTTTACCGAGCTTTTCAGAGGCCTCGATGATTTGTTTAACGCGCGCCAAGAGCGACGCGAACGTCCCGATGATCACGCGCCCTGGAGCTTTCTCAATGATCGTCGTGAGCTCTTGCCCGATGATCCTCTCCGAGATCTGGTGGCCTTCATGGTTGGCATTGGTGGAGTCGCCCATGAGAACGAGCACGCCTTCTTTTCCCAGCGAGGCAATCTTTTGGAAGTCCGCATGTTCGGTGCCTTCGGGGTGGAAGTCGAATTTCCAGTCGCCGGTGTGGCAGATGCGTCCGGCTGGTGTATCTATGACGATACCGACCGCATCAGGAATGGAGTGATTGATGTGGAAGAAGGAGACGGTGAGATTTCCCAGGCGCAGCACATCGCTCACTTTCGTGATCTTCACGTTGAGCTGGCGCGTGTGAAAATCCTCTTGGCGACGCTTGATGATCGCCGCGGACATCGGCAACGCGTAGATCGGTGGATTGCCAATGTTGGGGACCGTGTGGGGAATGGCGCCGATGTGGTCGTAGTGGCCGTGGGTGATGATGAGCCCCCGGATGTTTTTCTCCTTCCCCTTGAGGTAGCTCATGTTGGGGATGATGTAGTCCACGCCCGGCATGTCTTCCTCGGGGAACTGGAGACCCATGTCTACGAGGATGATATCGTTTTTGTACTCGATGAGCGTGCAATTGCGGCCGACTTCCTCGCAGCCGCCCAGGACCATGATGCGAAGTTTGTCGCCCGCGGGCGCGTGAACGACTTTTGTTTGAGTTTGAATCTCTGTCTGGGGACGATGTCCTGGTCGGTTTGACCGGAACACACGACCCTTGAACTTGGGTTTGCCCGGCCGGTGGCCAGGTTTTCCTGGCGGGTTGCCAGGTTTGCGAGGGGATTGTTGTTGAACCATAAAAGATAGAAAAGGGAATTTAGGGAATGGATAGGGAGGTTGGAATATTCAGTTGTGAAAGGACAGAAGACAACGAAGGTGGAGACCTCTGAAAAAGTGATGGATTTTCGTTGAACGGGCTGTCGAGCCCCACGAACCCTACTCCTGTAGGGAGAGTGGGGTCGACGGGCGCCCGTGAAACGAAAAGACGCGCTTTTGCAGAGGTCTCTGTGATCTTTTGGGAAGAGACGAGGGGGCTCATCTCTTTGGCAAAAAGTCACGTTGGTGGTGGGCGAGGGGAGACTCGAACTCCCAAGGATTGCTCCATACGCTTCTGAGACGTACGCGTATACCAGTTCCGCCACTCGCCCTTGATCTAAACACGTTATGCGTACCCGCCGCGCATCACCTCGCTACGCGAGGTTCAGCGCAGGCGGGCGGGTACCAGTTCCGCCACTCGCCCTTGATCTAAACACGTTATGCGGGTACCAGTTCCGCCACATCCGCGTGGCGCCCTCCGTTATCGAAGAGCTTTTTTTGTTTTGATGTACCACTGCGCGATGTCCGCGAATCGATCCGAAGGCGTGATGATACTCCGAATTTCTGGATGCTGCACCTTCTTGGAAAGCGCATAGCCATAGGTCGACTGATACAGATACACGGCTGGAGCGTCTTTGGCAAGGAGTTGCTGGAATTGTTTGTATGTGTCCGCACGGGTGGTGGCGTCTGTCAGAGCGCGAGCCTCCGATAGCAGCGTATCGACTTCTGGGTTGCTATATCCGGTGAGGTTCAGCCCCGAGCCCTTGCTCTGCGACGAGTGCCAGAACGGGTACGGATCAGGGTCGGCCTCCAGCAGAATGGGAGCGAGCAGGATTTCAAAGTTGCGCGGAGCGATCACGTCCGTTGCCACGAGGTCAGAGGAAACAAAGTTCAGTTCCACCTCGATCCCGACCGTCTTCAAGTTGCTCTGAATTTTTTCCGCGACGAGCCGCAGGTCTGGCAGGTCTGGAGTCGTCAGTGTAAAGCGTAGCGTCTTGCCCAGCTCCTTTTCTGTTTGCAAGGACGACTTCAGAAGGCGGATGCCTGTTTCTTCTACAGGCGTATAACCGGCTTGCATCAACAGCGTGTTTGCGGTCGACGGGTCATAGACATCGGTCAGTGTCTCGTCGTATCCGAGCATGTTCGGGAGGATCGGCGCGTGAATGACGCGCGCCGCGTCCCCATAGACTTCCGTCACGAGCGAGGCTTTGTCGATCGCCTTCTGGATCGCCTGTCGCACGACCGTGTCTTTGAGGGCGACGTTAAGGTTCTGGTTGAAGTAGAGAACGGTCTCTCGCGGAATGAACGGTTCGACGAGTTCGACGTTTCGGTTTGAGGCAACCTCTTCGCGGGCCTCGTATCCGACGATGCTCGCCCCCTCGACGTTTTTGTTTGCCAATGCATCTTGGAGTGCTAGCACGTCCGGATAGAATTTGAACGTAAGCTCTTCAATGTACGGAGCCTGTCCGTAGTAGTCATCGTTTCGTTTGAGGGTGTAGCTGCGGATCGAACCACGCTTATCTTTTGTGAACTCGGCGAACTCGTAGGGACCTGATCCGACCGGCTGCACATTGAGCGCGGCAAGCGGGGCATTCTGCGGGACGATTTCCGCCCAGAGACTCGCCGGCAAAATCCCGACGGTCAGATACTGCACAAACGGCGCAAAAGCTTTTTCCAGAATGAACGACACGCTTGTGTCATCCTCCTGCACCACGGTCACGTTGTAGAACTGGTCGGCAAGTGGACTGCGGTAGCTGGGATTCTGGATCGCGTTGATCGTAAACAAGACATCGCGGGCGCGCACATCGTCTCCGTTGTGGAATTTTGCGCCCTCTCGGATTTTGAGCGTATAGACGGTTCCGTCTTCATTGACGGTGAGCGACTGCGCGAGGTCGGGCACAAATCCTTCCTGCGGATCCCAGCGCATGAGGCCGGAGTAGATGAGACTCGCCAGGTCTTGGTTCACGTCGCTTTGGATGGCGTAGAGGGGATTGATGAATTGGGGTTCTCCCACAAGTCCTTCCGTATACGATCCCCCTATTGCCGGGATATCAATACGGTGCCCTGCGACGTAGATCATGCCAACCGTCAGTACGCTCAACACGATAACTCCAATGGCTGCTTGCACAACGCGCCGTTCAAACGAGGAAAGGACGCGAGGCAGTTGCTTCCATTGTTTCCACGTTGGGAGGCTTTTGGTCTTGCGAACCGCAAAGACCTGGCGCATGGTCAGGTCATGGGCTTTGTGAACAGAGTCTTTTCGTCGTTTAAACAAAGTGCGTATATCAGGCACAGAAGAAGTGGTTGAGTGTCTGAGTGGTTGAGTGACGTAACGACTAAACGACTCAATCACTCAATCACTTACACAAGCGCGTTCACAAGGGCAACACCGAAAAAGAGAATAGAGAGCACGATGGTGAGCTGGAAGATTTTTTTCTCCGCTCCACGTTTGGTTCGATACACGTTTCCTCCTCCGCCAAACGCGGCTCCCAGGCCCGTGCCTCGTGCTTGCAGTAGGATCGCGGCAACGAGCAGGACAGCGAGAATGATTTGCGAGGCATTGAGAATCGTTTCCTGATTCATACGATGAATTGAATTCGTCCGAATACTACCAGTTCTCATCATTTCAGTCAATTCCATGATATACTTTTTGCATGGAAGTAACTACGGACGCACCCATTCATCGCCGGCGCGGACTTGTCGCCACGTTCGCCACACTTGTTGTGCTGGTTTTGTTGGGCGTGTTTGTGTATCGAGTCATGTATTTTGCCAACCTTCTTCGTTCCGGTGAGATCGATCCTTCCTCGCTTTCGTTTCTGGGAGCGTATTCCGTAAGCGCCGCGTTGGCGAGCCAGCCGATCACAGACGGCATATTCGATCTCGCCACGATCGACGACCCGAGTCTTGGATCGAGTTCCGCCGTTGTCACGATCGTGGAGTTCGCGGATTTCGAGTGTCCGTACTCGCGTGAGTCCAGCTTTGTTGTTCGTGAGCTCGCGGCAAAGTATCCGGACTCCGTGCGTTTCATCTATCGCGACTTTCCGCTCTCCGACATCCACCCCATCGCGCAGAAAGCGGCTGAAGCCGGGGAGTGCGCGCAAGATCAGGGAAAGTTCTGGGAGTATCACGACAAGCTGTTCCAGAATCAGAGCGGTCTCACGCAGGATCGCCTCGTGGAGTTTGCCACAGCGCTGAACATGAATACGTTCCAGTTTGAGTCGTGTCTTTCTTCAGGTCGGTATGCGGACGAAGTGATCGAGGACTATCAAGCGGGCGTGGAAGCAGGCGTGCGCGGCACCCCGACGTTTTTCATCAATGGTAACCGTGTGGCCGGCGCTATTCCTTCGGAGATTCTCGATGCGGTCATTCGATCGATCTTGAACCGTGACGAATAATATGCGACCTCGAAATGTTTTTGGAACCCTGTGTCTGCTCATGATTCTCGCGGGCGTGTTTGGCGTAGCGCCGGTCTCCTCTGCGGCCGAGGAAGTCTGCGAGTGCTGGTGCGAAACAAAAGGTGGGGCAACGCGGCATCCAGACAGCACCACAGAACTCACTCGCGAGCAATGCCAGACGCAATGTCCGCAAACGTACAAGGGCTACGCCATGGCCGTGTGCGCGACGAGCTCCGGCCAGCTTCCAAGCCAGAGCGTGAACTGTTTTACGCCAGCGCAATGCAAAAAACAGAACGGAGATTTCGACGATAAGTTCCAGCCCCCCGAGTGCATGAGCGGATCCCATTATTGTTATCCGGACAGTTCCAAGGCGGCCAAGGTCACGCTGTCCACCTCCATCGGCGGTCTCACGGTGACAGGAGACCTGGGCGAGTACATCGCGCGCCTTTACGCATGGATGGTCGGGTCGGCAACGACGATCGCCATCGTGTTAATCATGGTCGCTGGCATTCGGTGGTCGCTGGGAGGATTGAGTGCGGATGCCGTGGGCAAGGCTAAGAAAACGATCAGCAATGCAGTAGCCGGACTTGTGCTGCTTTTGGGTTCCTACCTCATCCTCTTCACGATCAACCCGCAACTGTTGAAGCTGCAGGTTCCAAAGTTTCCAATGATTCGACAGGTGGGGTTGGTCGATAGTAATACAAGCTGCGGATACTTGACGGGAGAGTCAGGATACGGAACCGGCTATCCTGACTCGCCGCACAATTATGGGAAACCACCACCGAAGGGTGGCAAGAAATATACCGTTGAGAATAACGGAACCAAGTGCGGGACTGTTTCGAAAGTCACGAAGGATTGGGAAGGCAAAGATCTTCCTGATGGGTCAACGTGTACATGGGATACATGTCCGATTAATAAGGATACTCCGTGTGCGGATGGTTCCGTAGGGAAAGGAGGAGAATGCGAGTGTTTTGTGAATGCAGCAGGTGGACAATGTTTGGCATGTGGGGACGTGGTTGTAAACAACTTGTTCATTGAGCCAAGTTCAAGCGTGTGCGCGCAGCTTTCCTTACCGGAGAAAACCGGTATCGTAACAAGAACCATAGTGGAGCGCGTTGATTTCTGGAGTCCTGACGAGACACAAACACAAAGGAATGTCTCGGTTCCGATTATCAATCAGTGTTTTTGGACAAAAAACGGTTCGATGATAGACGGAGTTCAGGGAGTATTGGACATACTTACAGGCACAGGCACATGCGCTATGCTGCAGCTTGATTGCAGCAAAATTAAAAGTTGTGAGGCTTACGATACGATTCCGCGCGTCGTGAATAAGCAAAAGGACCAGCAGCTTGAAGCCATCCAGCTTCATGGGGCGCAGACCGGAATTGCCCAGTATGGCGGCTCCTATGGAGATCTGTCTCTTTCCTCAATTTGCAATGCGGATCCTTGTCTGGTCGGGGTGGAAGGAAAAACACGTTGTCGTTCCGATCAACCACAGCCACAGATCACAGGATCTTTTAGCGATTTCGTTTCTATAGATGGGAACGATTGTGAGACGGTAAATATCAGCAACTAAACGCCTAGGGATGTTTGACGGAACGAATGAGGCATACTCACAATACCAGGTGCGACTCTTGCCTGGTGTTTTTCAAGAAGGTTCCCTTTGATTATCTTTGAAGCGGCTTTTGAAAGCGTTACGTTCAACGCTTTTTGTATCGAGTGCTTCGCGCTTGTCCGATTCGTTCGAGCAATTTCAACGTCACCAGGCGGGAGAGAGCCTGTTTGATCGTTGCCTGTGGCATGTTGCCTTTGAGAAGGTTGTGAATGTCAGCAACGGCAAGCTCATCTTCGCCATCGAACAAGCGATATACGCGCATCTGCTTTTCTGAAAGCAGTTTCTCCGGCTGATCCGACTCCATCAGCTTGCGTGCTCTCTGGGTCTGTTCGAGCAGGGAGCCCAGCAGGTATTCCACCCATAGAGCGATGTCCGCATGTTCCGTTTTGTGATTCTTTTGAGTTGCACGAAGCGCGAGGTAGTATTCCGCCCTTGTTTCCTCGATGATCTCATCCAAGGAGATGTAGGGAACATAGCTGTACCCGCTTTTGAGAAGCAAGAGGTTCGTGAGGGCGCGGCTCAAGCGGCCGTTCCCGTCTTGGAATGGGTGGATGGCGAGAAACTCGAAGATAAAGTTTGCGATCACAAGAAGCGGATGGATGTTTTTCGTTTCGAGTTCCTCGTTGGTCCATTCGATCGCCTCAAGCATTTCCTTTTTCACCAGGTGTGGTGGCGTCGGAGCAAACAGTACAACCTGCTCGCCTTGCTTGTTGATCATGACAACCGTGTTGGGGGCGTCTTTATACGCGCCCTTGTGCGCTTTGTCCTTCTCCGAGAAGTTGAGGAGGATGTTATGGAATTGCCAGATCAAGCTCTCCGAGAGCTTGATCGTCTTCCAGTTGTCGAATACGCGAGCAATAAGATCGGCGTAGCCCGCGACTTCTTGCTCATCTCTGCCTTGGGGATGTTTCCTCTTGAGACCACGAAGGAAGCGGGCGATCTCCTCATCCGTCATCTTGACTCCTTCGATGCGGGTGCTGGCGCCTGTCGAAGTGATAATGACCCACGCCTTAAGACGTCCAAGAATCTGTGGGCTTAGCCGGATGCTCCCCTGCCAGAGACCCTGGAATTGGTCGATTCCGGCGATCTTCTTGAGAATATCTTGTGTGAGAGGTATGCGTTTGTTGAATCTCTGTTGGATCATATCGGTCATAGTAAACTATATCCGATAATATACGATAATGTCCGATACATCAAGCAGGTGTTGTCGCGCGTTTGGAATTCGGCCGGGGAGTCGCACGCTTGCTCGGTGTTTTGTTTTGTGGTAGCCTTGCGAGCGGATTGAATTTGAAAGGGCGTAGAAGTCGTAGAGGCGTCGTACATTTTTGGAAAACCTTTACGGCCTCTACGGCTTTTGCGCCCTTTGCGCCCTTCCTCCCTCGTAGCCCTTCCAACTATGTCCAACTACATTTCCGTGCGCGGAGCGCGTGTACACAACTTGAAGAATATCAACGTGGATATTCCCAAGAACCAGCTCGTTGTCATCACTGGCCTTTCCGGGTCTGGGAAATCCTCCCTTGCCTTTGATACGATCTATGCCGAAGGACAGCGACGCTACATGGAATCGCTCTCTTCGTACGCTCGTCAGTTTCTCGAACTTCAAGACAAGCCAGACGTCGACGAGATCCTCGGACTTTCTCCCACCATTGCCATCGACCAGAAATCTTCGTCGCACAACCCGCGTTCAACCGTTGGGACCGTGACGGAGATTTATGATTTTTTGCGCGTCTTGTTTGCGCGCGCGGGACGCCCGCACTGTCCGCAATGCGGTGCAAGCGTGAGCGAGCAAACCCTCCTGCAACTGGTAAGCCATGTGGAGTCCGCTCTTGGTAAGGATCGGATTTTTTTGTTGGCGCCGGTCGTCCGCCAGCTCAAGGGCGAGCATAAGCCCGCGCTGCAAGCGGCCCTAAACGCCGGGTTTACGACCGTGCGATTCGACGGGCTGCTCATGGACACGAGCGAGGCGCTGACTATGCGCAAGGACAAGAAGAAACCGCATGACATCGATGTCGTCATCTTCGATTTTGCCCCCGGTCAGGCGTACGCAACGGGGCACATCACGCAACAGGTCAACAGAGCGCTCGAGTACGGGAACGGCTTTGTGACGCTTCTGTGCGACGAGAACGGAGATGAGCGCTGCCTTTCCCAAAGCTACATGTGCGCCGCCTGCAACCTCAATCTTCCAAAGCCCGAGCCGCGGCTGTTCTCGTTTAACTCGCCGTTTGGTGCGTGCCCGGAGTGTACGGGTCTTGGTGAGAAGCTCGTGCTGGAAGCTGATTTGGTGATTCCCAACCGTCGGCTCACGTTTGAAGAGGGAGCCGTGCGACCCTGGACGAAGATCGCCGGCAATCAGACAAGCTACATGGACATCCTGAAGCTCGTCGCAAAAAAGTACCGGATCCCAACGGACACGCCAGTGGGGAAAATCCCAAAAGCAAAACTCAACATCCTCTTGAATGGGACAGGCGAAGAGACGTATCCCTACAAGGGAGAGGCCGTAACGTTTCCCGGAATCCTCGCGCAACTTGAGCAGAAGTACCGCGAGACGGATTCGGAATATGTGCGTTCAGAACTCGAGGGGTACATGCGCCGCATGCTCTGCCCAAGCTGCGAAGGGAAACGGTTACAGAGAGCCGTGCTGGCGATCACGATCGCGGGCAAGTCGATTGCGGAGATTGTGAACACGCCCGTGGAGGATGTGAAGGCGTGGTTTGGAGGATTGGGAGCACAGGAGAAAACAGGGGATCGCAAGGGAAGGCAAGGAATGTTAACGAGTGGGCTCACGAGCGATGAACGACTGGTGGTGGAGCGCGTGGCAAAAGAAGTGCGGGCGCGCATCGATCAGCTCATGCAGGTGGGCTTAGGCTATCTCACGCTTGACCGATCGGCCATGACGCTTTCAGGCGGGGAGAGCCAGCGTGTACGTCTCGCGACCCAGCTGGGAAGCCAGCTCTCGGGCGTTATCTATATTTTGGACGAGCCATCGATCGGTCTTCACCCACGCGACAACGACCACTTGATCGCCACGATCCGCGCGCTCAAAGAGTTTGGGAATTCCGTGATTGTCGTGGAGCATGACAGCGCGATGATCGAGGCGGCCGATTACGTGTTTGACGTGGGGCCTGGTGCGGGTGAGTACGGCGGACAGATCGTCGCGCAGGGCACACCCGCCCAGATCAAGAAGAACAAAGACTCGCTTACAGGTCAGTACCTCACAGGCAAGAAAGAAATTCCGCTTCCCAAGAAGTATCGCAAAGGCAACGGGAAGAAGATTACCGTGCAGGGTGCCACGGCATTCAACCTTAAAAACGTCGACGTGGACATTCCGCTTGGGAAGCTTGTGTGTGTAACTGGAGTGTCGGGCTCGGGGAAATCGACCCTCATTTTGGACATTCTGGGCAAGGCGTTGAGCCGGAAGTTTTATCGCGCGAAGGTCTATCCGGGAGAGCATAAGAGCATCAAGGGGATCGAGCACATCGACAAGGTCGTCGCGGTTGACCAGTCGCCGATCGGTCGTACGCCCCGCTCCAACCCCGCGACGTACACGGGCGTGTTCACGGCGATCCGTGATTTGTTCACGGAACAACCGGAAGCCATGATGCGCAAGTTCGATGCCGGCAAATTCAGTTTCAACGTGAAGGGCGGGGGGCGCTGTGAGGCCTGCGCCGGTGACGGCATGCGTCGGATTGAAATGCAGTTTTTGCCCGACGTGTATGTCGAGTGTTTGGAGTGCCGCGGCACGCGCTACAACCAGGAGGCGCTGGAAATTCACTACAAGCAACGTCACATCGCTGACGTCCTTAACATGACGGTCGAGGAGGCGCGACGTTTCTTTGCCGACCAGTCCGCGATTTTCGACAAGCTCAACGTCCTGCACGAGGTGGGACTTGGATACTTGCGTTTGGGGCAGAGCGCCACGACGCTCTCGGGTGGAGAAGCCCAGCGCGTGAAACTCGCCACCGAGCTGTCCCGCCGCGCGACCGGTCGTACGCTCTACATTTTGGACGAGCCAACCACAGGACTGCACTTTGAGGACATCAAACGGTTGCTTGGCGTCCTGCACCAGCTCGTTGACAAAGGCAACACCGTCATCATCATCGAGCACAACCTCGACGTCGTGAAGGGTGCGGACTGGGTGATCGACATGGGACCCGATGGTGGCATCAAGGGAGGAGAGGTGGTGGCGGTGGGCACGCCCAAGGAGGTGATGAAGGTAAAGAGGAGTGTGACTGGACAGTATTTGAAAAAGGTGATTCACTAGCACGTCGTTGAGATCTCGCGAGATCGTCTCGCGAGATCGATTGCGGCGTTCATTGTGAGCGCCAGAGAGGAGACACATGTCGCTCTTGGAAGAGTCCAGCTGCTTGCTCCGTGACGGACAACAGCCGTCCCGCAAGGCGCACTACGGCATCAATGTCCGTCGCGAGACCTCCGGCGACTTCGTCGCCTTCGCGCTGGACCTCGTCGAGCTTCCGCGTCGCGACCGCGTGCTCTACACGTGGAGCCACGGGATCGACCCGGATCTCGATGAGGTGCAGCAGCTCTACGGGTTGATCCAGAAGGCGATCCTGGAACTGGACACGACGCTGGGGCGTTGGCAGATCAGGGTGGGAAGCATCGAAGGGCAGAAGGGCGCGATGCCCCGTGTCGCCGTCGGCTGGACGCTCATGAAGGAGCTCGTCGAAAGCCGCAGTGGCAAGGCCTGGATGGGCATGAGCGCCCCCAGGGGCATGAGCGAGCCGCCCAGCTACGACCATGTGCTGGCGCAGCTGCGCGATGTCGACAACTTCTACCTCTCATGCTCCCCGCTGGTGCGACCCTCCGGAGCATGGGTCTACGCCTAGCCCAAGACCCTCCACGGCCCTGAAGCCCTTCGTTGGCTCGGGGCTTTTTAATTTCGCTAAGTTGAGCCACAAGTCCGGAGCTTAGCTCCAGACCGGAAGCTCCGGCGAGTCTCATTTCATTGACAGGAACGCGTTTTTTTGGTATCTTTTGCCGTTAAATTAGCTACAAACGATTTCAATCTATGCTTAAGAAAACCCTTATTCTTGCTGTGGCGATCGCCATGGGTGTGAGCCCGTTGCTCCCACGAGTTTTTGCTGACTCGGGATTTTGGACAAACACGATTGCCCGCGCGGCTTGGGACTACGACTTTTACCGCGTTGAGCGTCTTGCGCTTGACGATGTCTCTGGTCCCTACGACTTCAACGATGCCGTGTTTGTCACGAACGTCGCCGAGTCATGTGACTATCCTGAAGTCTGCGAGCACGTGGACATGACCATCTTCCAAGATGGCGAGGCCTTCGAGATCGAGTCTGTCGACAACCGTGTCGCCTCTGCCTTCTGGCATACCGCCCAGGACGGTCGCTTTATCTACCTCGTCCCGTCTGATGACGGCGAGATTTGGGGAACGGTCTATGAGTACGACTCAACAACCGGCACCTCGAGCAAGCTCACCGACATCGAACAGACACAAGATGACCTCGACTTCATGACGTTCGCCACGGATGGAGATCGCGTGTACTTCGGGACGATCCACGCCGACGAGGATACAGGGAAGATTGAGTCCGAGCTTTCCGTCTACGACTACGACTCCACCTATGGCCGTGATGACTTCACGTATCAGCTGACCGCGCCATGGCAGGAGATCGTCGACGTCCAAGACGGACTCGCACTCGTGAAGTTCCAGTTCTCTGGTGGCTTTGAACAGCTCTGGCTTATCGACCAGACTGCCCGTTTAATGGAAGCCATCCCTGATACCTGGACGGAAGACCCCGGTGAGATCGTCGGCGCCCACTTCGTGAGCGACGGCTCGATCCGCTACTTCCGCAACTTCCGACTCTTCAGCTACAACCCACAAACAGATACGACTCCAACCGATGCCGGTGGCGCCTATCTCTCTTGGTTTGATGAGGTATCTAACGCCGTGCAGATCGTCGGTGACCGTATGGCCTACATCGACGACGAGGACGGCCTCTACGTCAGCGACGTGCGGGGCGTGAGCAAATTCGGTATCGCCACGGGCGGCGCCTTCAACCTCGACGAGGACGCGATCTACTTCCAGAATCTCGACGGCGACTATGTGGGCTACCACTTCTCGACCAGGGAATGGGAGACGCTCTCGTTCCTCGTAACCGATACCAATGAGGACATCCGCGTGGGGATCGATTCAAACGACAACGTCTGGTACCAGAACCTCACGACCGGCCATCTCTTGAACGTCGGTTACGGCAACAAGCCTGTGGTGCTCTCTGATCGTGAACATGCCTACTGGCAGGGTGCTGATGGGAACATCTACGAGGTGACCTTCTCGCCCCTGCTCGATCTCGCGCGTGAGGATGTGGAAGCGTTTAGCTCCTACACCTCTCGTGGCATCTACCTTGTCGAAGGGGATAGCATGTGGCTCATCCCTAGCCCGACGGTGTACTTCACCTGGTTTGATTCATGGGATGATACCCTTGAGGTGAGCCAGGCGACGATCGACGTGTATCTCGAGACGTACGACTACAGGGGCGACCTCAAGCTCGCCGCTGGGACGCGTGTGAAATCGGACGTGTCCAAAAAGGTGTATGTGGTCGGGAGCGACTTCAAGCTTCACTGGATCACTTCCGAGACAGTCGCCGACGAGATCTACGGTTCCGACTGGAACAAGGGGATCATCGTGGTGCCAAGCACCTACCTCTGGAAGTACGCGACCGGAGCCCAGGTGAGCTCTATGGATGATGTCCGATCAATCTAAATTCGATCCACTTCCGGCCCCCTCCGGTCCCACTCCTTTTTAAGGAGCCAGCCCGACTGACCGGCATCCGGCCAGCCCGACAGAGTCGTTCTGGCGGGTCGGGCGGGGGGCTAGGGGTGGTTAGAGCCCGTAATCGTTAGGGCACGAGTTGGGGGTGGTTACAGGTTATTAGTCAAACACAGCCTCTGCCACGTCGTTCGCGAACGACGTGGCAGGGATCCGTGTTGGATACCCTGACACGTGCTAGGAGGTTCCATGCGTCGGTTCCTGTCCTTGCTCGCCCTCGCGGCCACACTCTCCGCCTTCCTTGGAGGCTGCATCTACGACGATCCCGCCGACCTCGAGAACGTCGGCGCGGGGTCCGACAGTAACGTCGTGTCCTACGGGAACGGCGTCTACTACTTCCCCCAGACGAAGGCGAGCTTCGGCAACGCCCTGTCGCTCTTCGTTCAGGGGAATGAAAGCCTCGAGGTCGTGGCGATCTCCGGGGATGGCTCACACATAGATGGAGTGGACCACGGCTACTTCGTCGTCACCCATCCCGTTCGGCGCTGCGAGTAGGTGGATCAATGACCTACACCGTCTCCTGCTTCTGGCAGAAGATCGGAGACCGATACGAGCTCGAAGTCGTCGCCGACTACGACCGTTACGGCACGGTCACTCGCGAGTGACGTGTCACGCGACCCCCGTCCGTCATCACCATAGCGTGTGAGACGGACGGGGCGTCTCACAACTTTCCTCACGACGCAAAAGTCACATATGTGACAATCGCGTCATCACGAACAATTATGTCCGATCCCACTTCGCTCGGCATTGCCGAGCTTCGAGGGACAAGTCGGACACAATTGTTCGTCCAGCCTGGATCTCTCCTGCCTTGCTCATGGCAAGACGAGAGAGATCCGTGTTGAACACATCGTCTGCACGAATCAACCCACATCCTGGAGGTGTGTCATGGAAAGCGACAAGTACGGTCGCACTCCGCACCTCCCGAACTCCCCGGGCGGTACGGACGACGACGAGCGGCTTGAGACCGTGCAACACTTCGTCGGGCGGCCGATCGTCCTGCTCGAGAAGATGGACGGGGGCAACTGGTGCATGACGCGCGCAGTCTGCTACGCGCGTTCACACTCGGGCAACACCCGCAACCCCATCTTTGACCCTGCCAAGGCTCTGTGGAGCCAAAAGCGTTGGGATATCGATGAGGGGATGTCAATCTTCGGCGAGTGGCTCTACTATCGCCACTCGATCTTGTACTCTGCGCTTCCCGCATCCTATTTGCTCTTCAACGTTCGCAATGACGTGACGGGCGTGTGGAACTCGTGGGA
>Ga0082335_1003638_pt1 | contig 24939 bp, 28 predicted proteins | sample Subgrocontami58m_FD_72375 | JGI IMG/M metagenome (GOLD analysis project Ga0082335, IMG submission 72375) | Subsurface groundwater microbial communities from S. Glens Falls, New York, USA - GMW37 contaminated, 5.8 m (SPADES assembly) (version 2) ...
ATCAATGTGATGGCCGGCCCCCTGCCCCCGGGCACGGACAAGGGCGCCACCATTCTCTGCGGCGGCAAGCGCACGCTGAAAATCGGCGATCAGATGGGCACCGTGGTGGTGCCGTTCCAGCGGCTGCAGAGCGAGGAAGACTACGAGAAAATCGTCGAGCTGGGACAAAAGATCATCGACTTCTTCGCCGAGAACGCACTCGAGCACGAGCGCACCGGCGAAATGATCGAGCGCATCGGCCTGGTCAACTTCCTCGAAGGCATCGGCCTCGACGTGGACCCGAACATGGTGTCGGCGCCACGCACCAACCCCTACGTCCGCGCCGACGGCTGGGACGAGGAAGTGGCCAAGATCAAGGCCAAGAAGGCAGCCGCCTAAAGCCGGCCCCCTAGCGCACGCCTGGAGACAAACAATGGCTCAACCACAGCAGCAGATACGCAAGGCCAAGGAAACCGGGGTCCCGGACGCGAAGCAGTACATGCACCCGACCCTGCGCGCGAATCACGGCAACTGGAAATACCATGACCGGCCGCGCCCCGGCGTGCTGCATCACGTGTCGCACTCGGGCGCGGAGGTGTGGACGGTGCGCGCCGGCACCCAGCGCCAGATGGATGTGCACACCATCCGCAAGCTGTGCGACATCGGCGACCGGTACGCGGACGGCCACGTGCGTTTTACCATCCGCTCCAACATCGAGTACATGGTCGCCGAGCAGAAAAAAGTCGCGCCCTTGATCGAAGCGCTGGAGAAGAACGGCTTTCCGGTGGGCGGCACCGGCAATTCGGTGTCGATGATCGCCCACACCCAGGGTTGGCTGCACTGCGACATCCCCGGCACCGACGCCTCGGGCGTGGTGAAAGCGCTGATGGACGAGTTGCACCACGAGTTCAGGCACGAGGAGATGCCCAATCGGGTACACATGTCCACTTCCTGCTGCGAGATCAACTGCGGCGGGCAGGCCGACATCGCCATCATCGTGCAGTACACCAAACCGCCCAAGATCAACCATGATCTGGTCGCCAACGTGTGCGAGCGGCCGGCGGTGGTGGCGCGCTGCCCGGTGGCGGCCATCCGGCCCGCGCTGGTGAACGGCAAGCCCTCGCTCGAAGTCGACGAGAAGAAATGCATGTGCTGCGGCGCCTGCTACCCGCCGTGCCCGCCGATGCAGATCAACGATCCCGACCACACCAAGCTCGCGATCTGGGTGGGCGGCAAGAACTCGAATGCCCGCGCCAAGCCGACTTTCATGAAAATGGTCGCTGCCGGACTGCCCAACAACCCGCCGCGCTGGCCCGAGGTCGCCGAGGTGGTGAAGAAAATCCTGCGCGTCTACAAGGAGGACGCGCGGCCGTGGGAGCGGCTGTCCGACTGGGTCGAGCGCATCGGCTGGCCGCGTTTTTTCGAGAAAACCGGACTGACCTTCACCAAGTACCTGATCGACGATTGGCGCGGCAGCCGCGCCAATCTCAACGCGTCGACGCACATCCGGTTCTAGGAGTAAGTGGAACAAGGGGGCGATGCCCCCTTTTAGATCCCCTAAATCAGAGTTTCAGAAGGTAGCTATGAACTTCGGCATCCTAGTCAACGAAGGCCCGTACACGCACCAGGCTTCCGACAGCGCCTACCAGTTTTGCCGGGCGGCGCTGGCGGCCGGGCATCAGATCCAGCGCGTGTTTTTCTATCACGACGGCGTGAACAACGCGAGCCGGCTCACCGAGCCACCGCAGGACGATCGCAACATCGTCAACCGTTGGTCGAAGTTCGCGGCGGAACACAAGGTCGATCTGGTGGTATGCGTGGCGGCGGCGCTGCGGCGCGGCATCAAGGACGAGAACCTGGCGGCGGGCTTTCGCATTTCCGGCCTGGGCCAACTGATCGAATCCAGCATCCAGGCCGACCGCATGGTGACCTTCGGTGACTGATAGCCCCGGGAGGCGAAGCGCAATGAGCGAGGGAACGGTAAAAAAAATTATGTACGTGAACCGCAAGGCGCCGTACGGAACGATCTACGCGCTGGAGTCGCTCGAGGTGGTGCTGATCGCGGCCGCCTTCGACCAGGACGTGAGCCTGGTGTTCATGGACGACGGCGTGTACCAACTGAAGAAAGGTCATCAGACCAAGGGCATCGAGATGAAGAATTTCCAGCCCACCTACCGCGCGCTCGACGACTACGACGTGAACAAGCTGTACGTGGAAAAGGAGGCGCTCGAGGCGCGCGGCCTGTCGGAAGAGGACATGTGCGTGCCGGTGGAAGTGCTCACCGCGGCCGATATCGGCAAGCTGATGGAACAGCAGGATGTGCTGCTGAGTTTTTGAACGCTCGTTGCGCAAGGATCAAAGGCCAGCCATGCTGCATATCGTCAACAAATCGCCACTGGAACGCTGCGCCCTCGATAGCTGTCTTGCAGTCGCGCAGCCGGGCGCCGCGGTGCTGCTGATCGAGGACGGTGTGTATGCCGCGACCCGCGGCAACGCGGCAGAGGCCAAGCTGTGCGCGGCGCTGGCAAAGCTCGAAATCTACGTCCTCGCCCCCGATCTGGAGGCGCGCGGCATGGGGCAATCGCTCGCCGAAGGCGTGAAACCGGTCGATTACGCCGGGTTCGTCGAACTGGTGGCGCAGCACAAGAACTGCCAATCCTGGCTTTAGTTAGTTATGGTCTGGGAGGCTGTAACGGAAAATCTGTTGCGGCCCCGGATTTTGGGGGAGCACGAGGGGAGTCAATCCCTCGTAGGGTTACGCACATTAAGGAGTGCATATGGCTATCGAAGTAAATGGTAAAACGTACGAAACCGACGAAGAAGGCTATCTGGTCAACCTCGCCGAATGGGACGAAGACATCGCCAAGGTCATCGCCGAGGAGGAGAAAATCGATATGACGCCCAGCCACTGGGAAGTCGTCAATTTTCTGCGCGAGTATTACAACGAGTTTCAGATCGCCCCGGCAGTGCGCGTGCTCACCAAGTCGATCGGCAAGAAGCTCGGACCGGAAAAAGGCAACAGCCAGTATCTGTACGAGCTGTTTCCCTACGGCCCGGCGAAGCAGGCGTGCAAGATTGCCGGCCTGCCCAAGCCGACGGGGTGCATCTGAAGCTGCGCCGCCGGGGACGCCAGGGAGAACCGGGTTGCTGTTCCTATACCCAAAATCGTTTGACGCGCTTGCCGCGGTGAGATGAGCGTTTGATGAACGCGGCGACAGTGATCTTTGCGCTGCTGTTCTACGCCGCCACGCTGCTCGGGGTGAGCGGGCTTGCATGGCGCATCCGCGACTACGCCCGGACGCCGGCGCCGCTCAAGATCCCGACCACGCCCGCGCCGACGACCACGGGCGGCGTGGTGCTGCGCATACTGCGCGAGGTGACGCTGTTCGAGAGCCTGTTCAAGGCCAATCTCTGGATCTGGCTGTTCGGCTGGATGTTCCATGTTGCGCTCGCGCTGGTGCTGGCGCGGCATCTGCGCTATTTCACCGAACCGGTGTGGTTCTGGGTGGTCTGGATCCAGCCCTTCGGCCTGTACGGCGGGCTGGCCATGGTCGGCGGGCTTGCCGCCCTGTGGGCGCGGCGCTTCCTGGTGGAGCGCATCCGCTACATTTCCACGCCCTCCGATCACCTGATGCTGGCGCTGCTCCTCGGCATTGGCGTCTCGGGCTTGTCGATGAAGTTTATGAGCCACACCGACATCGTCGCAGTGAAGACTTTCGTCCTCGGCCTGATGTTGTTCGACTGGCAGCCGTTGCCGACGCACGCCGGGCTGTTCGTGCACCTTACTCTGGTCGCGCTCTTGATCGCGATCTTTCCGTATTCCAAGCTGTTGCACGCGCCAGGCTTGTTCTTCAGCCCGGGCCGCAACCAGGCCGACAATCCGCGCGAGCAGCGCCACCTCGCCGCCTGGGCGACCAAACTGGAAAAGGCAAAGGTTTGACATGGCCGCAGCCGAAGTCACCGCCCCGCCGCTGAAACCCTATCCGGTGATCCCGATCCTCGAGGTCGGGGCGATGGCGAAGAGCAAGCCCTATGTCGCCAACGCCGCGATGCAGCAGGCGCTCGGCTTTCCCGGAGATCTGGTCGAGGGCTGGCACGACAAGGCAATCGCCAAGCTGGGCGATTTGCTGCAGAACTACCGCGGTCTGAAAGTGTACCTGGACGCCTGCGTGCATTGCGGCGCCTGCACCGACAAGTGCCACTATTTCCTGGGTACGGGCGACCCGAAGAACATGCCGGTCGCGCGTCAGGACCTGCTGCGCAAGGTCTATCGCCGTTATTTCACCTGGGCGGGGAAGTGGTTTCCGAAACTGGTCGGCGCCGAGGACCTCAGCAAAGAGGTGCTCGACGACTGGTACTCCTACTTCAATCAGTGTTCCGAATGCCGCCGCTGCTCGGTATTCTGCCCCTACGGCATCGACACCGCCGAGATTACCATGGCCGCGAAGGAGATCATGGACTCGATCGGCGTGGGGCAGAAATACTCCAACGAGATCATCGGCAAAGTGCACAAGGTCGGGAACAACCTCGGGCTGCCCGGACCTGCGCTGCAGGACACGCTGTCCAGCCTCGAGGAAGATCTGAAGGAAGAGACCGGCCAGGACATCCGCCTTCCGCTCAACGAGAAAGGCGCCGAAGTGCTGCTGATCACGCCCTCGGCCGATTTTTTCGCCGAGCCGCACGTCTACAGCCTCATGGGCTACGCCAAAGTGTTTCACGCGGCGGGCATTCCGTGGACGCTGTCCACCCACGCCTCGGAGGCGGGCAATTTCGGCCTGTTCATCGGCAACTACGGCCAGATGCAGAAAATCGCCATGCGCGTGCGCGAGGCTGCTCTGGACCTGGGCGCAAAGCGGTTGGTGGTGGGTGAGTGCGGCCACGCCTGGCGCGTCGCCTACAGCTTCTGGAACACGCTGATCGGCCCGTTCGATTTTCTCGACCAGAATTACCCGGTGCCGCAGCACATCTGCGAACTCACCTACGACCTGATCCAGCGCGGCGCGCTGACCTTCGACAAAAGCGCCAACGACCGCTACGTGGTCACCTTCCACGACTCTTGCAACGTCGCGCGCGCCTCGCGCATGGGCGGCCTGCCGGGCGGCCAGTTCGAAATCCCGCGCGCCATCGTCCGCGCGGTCGCCAACAAGTTTGTCGAGATGAACCCGGAGACCATCCGCGAAAAGACCTTCTGCTGCGGCGGCGGCGGCGGCCTGCTCTCCGACGAGTTGCTCGACTTGCGCGTGAAGGGCGCGCTGCCGCGCATGGAAGCGCTGCAGGCCGTCGTCGATTCGGACGGCGTGAACTTCATGGCGACCATCTGCGCCATCTGCAAGGCGCAGTTCAGCAAGGTTCTGCCTTATTACAAGTTCAACATGAGCATGGTGGGTGGGGTGCACCAACTGGTGGGCAACGCGATCCGGCTCGGACCCAAGTAGAGCACCATCGAGGAGACGAAAAGTGTCGACCACAACTGATCTGTCCAGCACCAAGCTGAGCTTCCGCCGCTATCGCGAAGGCGACGAAACGTGGAAGCGCTGGCAGGACAAGATTTTCGAGGGCGACCATTCCTACAAGTGCCCGACCTACATCCAGGCGGTGCCGCCCTGTCAGGGAAGCTGCCCCTCGGGCGAGGATATCCGCGGCTGGCTCAACATCGTGCGCGGCATCGAGAAGCCGCCAGCGGGCGTTCCTTGGCAGGAATACGCGTTCCGCCGTCTCACCGAGGCGAACCCGTTCCCGGCCGTGATGGGCCGGGTGTGCCCGGCGCCGTGCGAGTCGGGATGCAACCGTAACCAGGTCGAAGATTTCGTCGGCATCAACTCGGTCGAACACTTCATCGGCGAGTGGGCGTTGGCGCATGGCCTCGACTTCCCCCGGCCCGAGCACGAAACCGGCAAGAAGGTCGCCATCATAGGCGGCGGGCCGGCGGGGCTGGCCTGCGCTTATCAACTTCGCCGCAAAGGCCATGGCTGCACCATTTTCGATTCGAACGCGCAACTTGGCGGCATGATGCGTTACGGCATTCCCGGCTATCGCACGCCGCGCGACGTGCTCGACGGCGAAATCCAGCGCATCCTCGACATGGGGGTGGAGGTGCGCCTCAATACCCAGGTCGGCAAGGACCTGAGCCTCGCGGATCTGCGGCGCGACTTCGATGCCGTGTTCGTCGGCCTCGGCGCCCAGTCGGGCAGTCCCCTGCCGATTCCCGGCGCCGAGGCCCCGAACGTCATCGACGGCATCAATTTCCTGCGCGCCTTCAACGACGGCCGGCTCGACAAAGTGGGCAAGAGGGTCGTGGTGGTGGGCGGCGGCGATACCGCCATGGACGTCGCCGCGGTGGCGCGCCGGCTCGGCCATATAACGTGCGATCCAGGGTCGCCGGCCTCGGATCACGCGGTCCTCGGCCAGATCGAACACGATGTGGCCACGGTGGCGCGCGAGGAGGGCGCCAACGTGATCATCGCCTATCGCCGCACCGTCGAAGAAATGCCGGCCGCCAAACACGAAGTCGAGGCGGTTACGCGCGAGGGCGTGCGCATCATGGCCTGCGTCGCCCCGGTCGCGGCGGTGCTCGGCCCGGACGGGCGCGCGGTGGCGCTGCGGGTGATCAAGGTCGACTGGGTGAACAAGAAAATGGTGCCGCAGGCCGGATCCGAGTTCGACATTCCCTGCGACCTGTTGGTCTCCGCCCTCGGCCAGACGGTGGACTTTACCGGCCTGGAGGAGTTCAGGAACCAGCGCGGGCTGGTCAGCGCGGACAAGAACTACCAGGTTGCTGGCAAGCCGGGCGTATTCACCGGCGGCGACATCGTCCGGCCGCACCTGCTGACCACCGCCATCGGTCACGCCTGGATCGCCGCCGAGGGCATCGACCGATATCTCAGAGGCGAGCCGCTTGAAAAGCGGCCGAAAATCGACGTGCATTACTTCGACCTCGAACGCAAGATGATCGAGAAGGGGCTCAAGATCGAGAAAGCGCCTGAACCTTTGCGCGGCACCGACAGCTCGAACGTCGCCGTGCACAACTACGACAACCGCTCCGACCGGTATGTGGTCACGCATGAGGAGCTGTTCCTGGGACATTTCCTACACACGCCGCGCAACCTGCGCCAGGTCGTCCAGTTGGATGCGAACAGCACCGTAGGCAATTTCGAGGAGCGCATCGTGGCGCTGACCGAAGCGCAGGCGCAGGCCGAGGCCAAGCGCTGCATGAGCTGCGGGCAGTGCTTCGAATGCGACAACTGCATCGTCTATTGCCCGCAGGCGGCGGTGAAGAAGGTGCCCAAGGCGCAGGCGACCATGGGGCGCTACGTCTATACCGACTACGGCCGCTGCATCGGCTGTCATATCTGTATGGACGTGTGTCCCTCCGGCTACATCAAGATGGGACTGGAGGTGTAGGTGCGGCGCAGCGTGTACCAACCGGTGAACGACGCACGCCGGCGCGAACCCAACTTGCGTAACCTCAGGGAGCTTCAATAGTGTCGAGCATGACCGATCAAACCAGCGCCAAGGTCACTTTTCGCCGTTACCAAGACGGCGACGGCAAATGGAAGCGCTGGCAGGAACAGATTTTCGACGCGGACCATTCGCACAAATGCCCGACCTACATCCAGGCGACGCCGCCTTGCCAGGGCAGTTGCCCCTCGGGCGAGGATATCCGCGGCTACCTGAATATCGTGCGCGGCGTCGAAAAGCCGCCGGCCGGCCTCGCCTGGCAGGAGTACGCGTTTCGCCGCCTCGCCGGCGCCAACCCGTTCCCGTCGGTGATGGGGCGGGTGTGCCCGGCGCCGTGCGAGTCGGGATGCAACCGCAACGAGGTCGAGGATTTCGTCGGTATCAACTCGGTGGAACACTTTATCGGCGACAACGCGATCGCGAAGAATTTCGTCTACGACAAGCCGGCGGTGACGAGCGGCAGGAAAGTAGCGGTGATCGGCGGCGGGCCGGCAGGCCTGTCCTGCGCCTACCAGCTTGCGCTCAAGGGCCACGAGGTCACCGTGTTCGACGAACATCCGGAACTGGGCGGCATGATGCGCTACGGCATTCCGGGTTTCCGCACGCCGCGCAATATCCTCGACGCGGAAATCCAACGGATTCTCGACCTCGGCGTCGAGGTCCGTCTGAAATGCCGCATCGGCACCGATGTCACCATGGACGAGATCCGGGCGCAGTTCGACGCCGTGTTCCTCGGCCTGGGCGCGCAATCCGGACGGCCGCTTCCCTGCGCCGGCAACGAGGCGCCGAACATCGTCACCGCCACCGCGTTTCTGCAGGCCTTCAACGATGGACGCATGCGCCACGTCGGCAAGCGCGTCGTTGTGGTCGGCGGCGGCGACACCTCGATCGACGTCGTCACGGTCTCGCGGCGCCTCGGCCACATCCTGCACGCCCGCGAGGCGGACCGCCCCGAGCGCGCCATCGCCAGCTACACGGCACATGACGTCGCCGAGGTTTCGGCCAGGCAGGGCGCGGAGGTGGTGCTCACCTCGGTGTTCGCGGTCGACGGGATGCAGGCGAACAGGCATGAGGTCGAGCAGGCCACGGCCGAAGGCATCACCATCCGCGGCAGCCTCGTTCCGGTCGCGCTGCTGTGTGGCGCCGACGGGCGCGCCACTGCGCTGCGCGTGGCCCGGTGCGAAGCGAAATTTGTTGGCGGCAGGCTCGAAGTCAAGCCCATCCCCGGCACCGAAGAAGACATACCCGGCGATCTGTTCGTCTCCGCCATCGGCCAGGCGGTGGACTTCACCGGTCTGGAGGAATTCAACGACGGCAAGGGTGCGGTCGCCGCGGACAAGAACTATCAGGTGACGGGCAAGCCCGGCGTGTTCGTCGGCGGCGATATCGTGCGGCCGAACCTGTTGACCACGGCGATCGGCCACGGCTCGATCGCAGCCGAGGGGATAGACCGGTTCCTGCGCGGCGAGGCGCTGGAGAAGCGTCCCAAGATCGACGTTCACCATTTCGACCTGGTGCGCAAGATGGTCGAGAAGGGCCTGAAGGTGGTGGAGGAAAAACTGGAACCGCTGCGCGGCACCGACCGTTCCAGTGCCGCCGTGCACAACTACGACGATCGCTCCGACCGGCACGTGATCCCGCACGAGGAGCTGTTCCTCGGCCACTTTCCGAACACGCCGCGCAACCAGCGCGACACGATCACGCTGACCAAGGAAACGGCGCTGGGCAACTTCGAGGAGCGCATCGTGGCGCTGGCCGAGGCGCAGGCGCAAGCCGAAGCCAAGCGCTGCATGAGTTGCGGGCAGTGCTTCGAATGCGACAACTGCGTGGTGTACTGCCCGCAGATCGCGGTACTGAAGGTGCCCAAGGCGCAAGCGACCATGGGGCGCTACGTCTATACCGACTACGACCGCTGCATCGGTTGCCACATCTGCGCGGACGTGTGCCCGACCGGATATATCAAGATGGGGCTTGGAGATTAGGATGCCGCTGCGCGGACTGCTGCGCTTGTTCGCCTGTCTGGCGCTCGCTTTGCCGGCGCTGGCGTTCGCCGCGGAGCGCACGCCCAAACCCATTATCATCATCGACAAGCCGGGCCGGTGCGTGGAAGCGACCGAGACCATGCGGCGGGAGCACCCGGACCTGCTCAAGCACCAGCGCGACCTGACGGTACACGAGGGCATTCGCACGCATAAGCACAGTCTGAAAGAGTGCGTCCAATGCCACGCGAACGCGAACACCGGCAGCGTGCTCGGCGAGAAAGGCTTCTGCCAGAGCTGCCATGATTATGCGGGCGTCAAGCTCGATTGTTTTGGCTGCCACGCCTCCAAACCGAAGCTCGCCGGCGGAGCGAAGCCATGAGCGCAGACGCGAACGAGGCCTTGAGCCGGCGCGGCTTTCTCGCCATCTCCGCCGCCACCCTAGGCGGGGTGATGCTGGCGCCGGGGATCCGGCTGATCGAGATCGCCGGCGCGCGCGCGCCCGAGCAGGCGGCTTCCAAGCAGGTGCGCTGGGGCCTGTTGATCGACACCAACAAGTGCGCCACCGGCTGCGACGACTGCGTCAAAGCCTGCGCCACGGAAAACGGGATCAAGCAATCCGGGCATCCGCGCACCGATCCGCAGTGGATCCGCAAGATCGAGTTGAAGGACCTGCGCAGCGGCCGCACGCATTCCGTGCCGGTGATGTGCCAGCATTGCGAGCATCCGCCCTGCGTCGACGTCTGCCCCACCGGCGCTTCGTTCAAGCGCGCCGACGGCATCGTGCTGGTCGACCGGCATACCTGCATCGGCTGCCGCTATTGCATCATGGCGTGCCCCTACAAAGCGCGCTCTATCGTGTTTCAGGATGTCACCGAGCAGAACCCGGACGTGCCGCGCGGCAAGGGCTGCGTCGAAGGTTGCACACTGTGCGTGCACCGCATCGATCGCGACCGGCAGCCCGCCTGCGTCGAGGCCTGCGCCAAGGCGGGGCACAACGCCATGATTTTCGGCGATCTGAACGATGCGCAAAGTGAGATCGCGCAGCGCGTCGCCAAGTACGCCAGCACGCAGATCCGGGCCGACCTGAAACTCAATCCCGGCGTGCGCTATCAGGGACTGTGACATGGCCGAATCCTGCGTCTATCGTGAACTAGGTGGCGCGAGCACGCGCTACTGGGGGCTGCTGGCATTGCTTGCCGTGCCCCTCGCGCTGGGGGCTGCCGCGTACTTCTACATCGAGCACTACGGTCACATCGTGACCGGCATGGACAACCAGATCGTGTGGGGCATGCCGCATGTGTTCGCCGTTTTTCTCATCGTCGCCGCCACCGGCGCGCTCAACGTTGCGATGGCGGCCTCGGTGTTCGGCAAGGCCGCCTACAAACCAGTGGCACCGTTGTCGGCCCTGGTTTCCGTGGCGTTGCTCGCCGGCGGCCTCGCGCTGCTGATGCTGGATCTGGGCCGCTCCGACCGCATGATCGTAGCCATGACGCATTTGAACGCGAAGTCGATCTTCGCTCTCAGGGTCGTCCTCTACAACGGCTTTCTCGCCACCGTGGCGGTCTATTTCTGGTTCATGCTCGAGCGGCGCATGAACCCTTACATCAAGGCAGCGGCCATCCTGGCGTTCCTGTGGCAGCTCGTGCTGGTCACCGGCACGGGCCTGATGTTCGGCTTCATGGTCGCGCGCGCGGCCTACGACTCGGTGCTATACGCGCCGATGTTTATCGCGTTTTCTTCGGCTTACGGCACCGCGATCCTCATTCTGATCCTGCTTGCCGTTTGCGCCTGGGAGGAACGGCCCATATCCGGCGAGCTGATGCGCCGGCTCAAAAACCTGCTCGGGATTTTCGTCGGCGCGTCGCTGTATTTTGCCGCGCTGTTCCATTTTTCAAAGTACTACGTCGCGCGCTCCCACGACGTCGGGCAGTTCCTGCTGTTCGACGGCGGCGTGTACACGGCGCTGTTCTGGCTCGGCCAGGTGGCAATCGGCGGTATCGTGCCGCTCGCGCTGTTGTTGCGATCGCAGGTCTCGCGCGCCGCCGTCGCAGCGGCCTGCGTGCTGGTGGTATTGGGGGGGCTGGCGCAGATGTATGTCACGCTCATCGGCGGGCAGGCCTATCCGCAGATCCTGTTTCCGGGAATGGTCGAAGCCAGCAGTTTCTTCGACGGCGAGATCCATCCTTACACGCCTAGCGTGCCGGAGGTGCTGCTCGGCATTGGCGGCATCGCCCTCGCCGCGGCGATCATCGCCGTCGCGCTGCGCGCGCTCGCGCTCTTGCCCGAGCGGCTAGACCAGGCTGTTGGGCCGCAGGCCTGAAGCCGCGGCGGCCATCGAGCTTGGAGCAAGGCATGCACCGGTTCCTCGTTTCTGCTGCGCACAAGTCTTCGGGCAAGACTGCGGTCAGCGTCGGCCTGGCGGCGGAACTGTCGCGGCGCGGCCTCGCCGTGCAGGCGTTCAAGAAGGGCCCGGATTACATCGATCCGATGTGGCTCGCGGCGGCGACCGGCCGCCCCTGCCGCAACCTCGATTTCAACCTGTCCGCGCCGGACGAACTGCGGCTCGAATTCGCGCGCCACGGCGCGCTCGCCGACGTCTGTCTGGTCGAGGGCAACAAGGGGCTGTACGACGGCCTCGACCTCCACGGCAACAACAGCAATGCGGCGCTCGCGCGGCTGCTGGATCTGCCGGTGGTGCTGGTGCTCGATGCGCGCGGCATGACGCGCGGCATTGCGCCGCTGATCCTCGGTTATCAGGCGTTCGACCGCTCGATCCGCATCGCCGGCGTGATCCTGTCCAGGTTGGGAGGCTCGCGCCATGAAGCCAAGCTGCGCTCTGTGATCGAGCACTACACCGACGTGCCGGTGCTGGGCGCAATGCACGAAGATCCGTGCCTTGCGATCGCCGAGCGCCATATCGGCCTGACGCCGACCAACGAGGACGGCGCGGTGCAGGGGCGTATCGCAGCGCTTGCCGCCGCCGTCGCCGGGCAGGTCGATCTCGAACGGCTGCTCGCGGCGACTCTGAGCAGTGTGCCGCTGCCCGCAGCGCCGCCGCTTGCGCGGCCCGCCCGACCGGGCGTGCGCATTGGCATCGCGCGCGACCGCGCGTTCGGCTTCTACTACCCCGACGATCTCGATGCGCTTGAGCGCGCCGGCGCGGAACTGCTGTTTTTCGACGCCCTGCGCGACGCGCGGCTGCCCAGGGTGGACGGCCTCATCATCGGCGGCGGCTTTCCGGAAATATTCATGCGCGAGCTCGAGGCAAATGCCGCGCTGCGCGGCGAGATCCTGGCGGCGATCCAAGCCGGCATGCCCGCGTACGCCGAGTGCGGCGGGCTCATGTACCTCGCCCGCTCGCTTACCTGGCGCGGCGACACCCGCCGCATGGTGGGTGCGATTCCAGGCGACGTGGTGATGCACGGGAGGCCGGTGGGCCGCGGCTACGTCAAGCTCGCTCCCACCGAAGCTCATCCGTGGCGGGATCACGGCGAAGAACAGCTTGAAATCCCGGCGCACGAGTTCCACTACTCGAGCATCGAGGGGCTGGCCCCGGACACGCGCTTTGCCTACCGCGTGGCGCGCGGTTTCGGTGTCGACGGAAAATCCGACGGCATCGTCTTCAACAACCTGCTGGCTGCCTACTCGCATCTGCGCGGCAGCGGCAGTTGCGACTGGCCGGCGCGCTTCGTCGCCTTCGTGCACCGCCGGGCCGAGGAGCGCCGTGCGGCGCCGGCGCTGCTAAGCGCAGTATACTGACACGATTGTGACGCTTAATACTCCAAGCGACCGTGGCATGCGCGCGGGGGCGGTTTATCTGGTCGGCGCGGGGCCCGGCGATCCGGAGCTGCTGACCTTGCGTGCGGCGAAGCTGCTGGGCGAGGCCGAGGTCATCGTCCACGATCATCTGGTCTCGGAACCCATCCTCGAGTTGGGCCGGCGCGAAGCCGAGCGCATCTACGCCGGCAAGGAGCGGGGCGAGCACACGCTCAGCCAGACCGAGATCAACGCGTTGCTGGTGCGGCTGGCACGCGAGGGCAAGCGCGTGCTGCGCTTGAAGGGCGGGGACCCATTTGTGTTCGGCCGCGGCGGGGAGGAGGTCCAGGCGCTCGCCGCCGCAGGCATTGCCTTCGAGGTCGTCCCCGGGATCACCGCCGCCTGCGGCGTTGCCGCGTACAGCGGCATTCCGCTTACCCACCGCGATTACGCCAATTCATGTTTGTTCGTCGCCGGCCACCTCAAGGACGGCAGCATGGATCTGGACTGGGACTCGCTCATCCGCCCCGGGCGCACCCTGGTGGTGTACATGGGCCTGCTCGGCCTGGCTACGCTATGCCGGGAACTCATCGCCCGCGGAGTGCCCGATTCCACACCGGCGGCGATCGTGCAGCAGGGCACCACGCCGCGCCAACGCACGGTGGTGGGGACGCTTGCCACGCTGCCGCAACTCGCGCTTGCCGCGAAGCTTGCGCCGCCGACACTCATCATCATCGGGGAGGTGGTGCGGCTGCACGCGCAACTCGCCTGGTACGAGTGACAGACTGCCGCATGCCAGGAGCAGACCTGCGCGCTGCGCGCGCCAACCACGTTTTCTGTACGGATGAAAAGCGCATCCGTACAGAAAACGCGGTTATGCAATTACCCCTCAACAATTGCCACATCCGCGCGAATGTTATCCACAGGCAGCCTGAAAGACGCGCAATTACTAGCTTCCAGCGATAGCGACATTTTTGCTTTGGTTGCGGCCAACGGCCGCGCTAAGGATAAAACCAAGGGAGCGTGGGGGTTTATGCGACAACGGCGGCGCGCTTACCCCTTGCGCTTGGCCTTCAGACGCGCAAGCAGGCTTTCACGCGCGAGCAGTGCCAGTCCTGGCGATGCGACGACGAGGTGCTTATTAGCGTAGGCCTCATGGTTGCGCTCGACATCCTTCAGGCGGTACACGTAATTGACCATCAGGCCGGCCGAACGCGCCATCCCCGCCTTGGACGAATCGGCGAGCCAGTTCAAGCGCTCCATGCGCGCGCCGTTGCCAAGGTGAAAGCGCGCCACCGCGTCGGCCGGCTCGTTGTCGTGCTTGACCTGTTGCAGGTAGTAGGCGCAAAGCCGCATCAGTTCCGTCTGCGCGCGCGTGCCCGGCCCGGCGCGCTCGATCCAGTTGGTCTCGGCCGGCGAGCCGGCGAGCTCTGCCAGTTCTGCATGCGTGGCGGCGGTTTCGGCGAGCCATTCGCGGAATCCCGGTATGGGCGAGAGCGTGGCGAACGTCTTGAGGCGCGGGAATTCCCGGCCCAGGTCCTCCGCCACCTGCTTGATCAGGAAATTGCCGAAAGAGATGCCGCGCAGGCCTTCCTGGCAGTTGGTGATGGAGTAGAAAATGGCGGCGTTTGCGCCGGCCGGATCGACCACCGGCGAATCCGGGTCGAGCAGGGGCTGCACCTGCCCGCTCATGCCTTTGGTAAGCGCGACTTCGATGAAAATGATGGGCTCGTCGGGCAGGGCAGGATGGAAGAAGGCGAAGCAGCGGCGGTCGGCCGCAAGGCGGCGGCGCAGGTCGCGCCAGCCCTGAATCTCGTGCACCGCCTCGTATTGCATGAGCTTCTCCAGCACCAGCGCCGGGGTGCGCCAGTCGATGCGCTGCAGCGAAAGAAAGCCGCGGTTGAACCAGGAACCGAGCAGATGCGCCAGATCCGCATCGATGCCCGCCCAGTGCGGCTGCGCCTTGAGCTCGCGCAGCAAGCGCCGGCGCATTTCCACCAGTGCAGGGGTACCGCCGCTGGCCAGGTTGAGACGCCGGAACAGTTCCTGCCGGGGCGCCTCGACCGCCTGCTGCAGCCGGATCAGTTTGCCCGGCGAGGGATCCTGACGGTAGGCGTCGGCGGCCTCCCCCACCGCCTGCGGATCTGGGGAGAATTCCTCGGCGAGAACATCGAAAAAAGCCGACAGCGCCGGCCCCACGAGCATGCGATAAGCGGCGAGCGCCTCGCGCGCCAGCGCGGCGCCGGAGGCCTCGCCGCGCTCGGACAGCAGCGCATGGCACAGGGACACGGTCCTGCGCGTGTGCCTATCGGCCCTGCTGCCGGTCTTGGCGGCAGGGGTGAACAGGCGTTTGATGAAGGCGGGGGGTCTCATGCGCCAGCGCGAAGCGCGGCCTCAGGCGGCCGCGATTTCCGCTCTGACTTCGGACAGTAGCCGCTCGGCTTCGCTGCCGCGCACGCGGCTGATATCGTCCTGGTACTTGAGCAGGGCGCCGAGAGTGTCGTTGACCGTGTCCGGATCGAGCGCGAGTTTGTCCAGCGCCAACAGTGCCTTGGTCCAATCTATGGTTTCGGCCACGCCCGGGAGCTTGAACAGGTCCATCTTGCGCAGCCGTTGCACGAAGGCGACGATCTCCCGCGACAGGCGTTCCGCCGCGCCCGGGGCTTTCCTGCGCAGGATGTCGAGTTCGCGCGCCGCGTCCGGATAATCCACCCAGTGATACAGGCAGCGGCGCTTGACCGCATCGTGGATCTCGCGCGTGCGGTTGGAGGTGATGATCACGATGGGTGGCTTGTCCGCCTTGATCGTGCCGAGTTCGGGAATGCTCACCTGGAAGTCGGACAGCACTTCCAGCAGATAGGCCTCGAACGGCTCGTCGGTGCGGTCGAGCTCGTCGATCAGCAGCACCGGCGCCGCGCCGTCGCTCGTTTCGAGCGCCTGCAGCAGCGGCCGCTTGATCAGGAACTGCTCGGAAAAAATGTCGTGGCTGAGTTTCTTGCGGGCGGCTTGGCCGGAGGCCTTGTTCGCCTGGCCGGAGGCCTCGTGCACTTTGCCGCTCGCTTCCGCCAGCCGGATTTCGATCATTTGCCGCGGGTAGTTCCATTCATATACGGCCGAGGAGATGTCCAGGCCTTCGTAGCATTGCAGCCGCACCAGCCGGCGCTCGAGGGTGCTCGCGAGGACCTTGGCGATCTCGGTCTTGCCGACGCCGGCTTCGCCTTCGAGAAACAGCGGCCGCTCCATCTTCAGGGCGAGAAACAAGGCGGTGGCGAGGCTGCGCTCGGCCACGTAGTCGGCGTGCGCCAGCAGCGCGGCGGTGTCGTCTATCGATTTCGGAAGTTTGACCATTGGTCTCAAGGCGAAGAACGCGGTGGGAGAAAAGCACGCAAGGATTTTATACCTTGCGTGGCTTGCATTGATCGCTTTTTTGTCGCTCTTTCGTCCCGGCCCCTGGTGGCAATCATCGAGCCGCGCTCGGTTGAAGCCCGGCGCTAAGCGCCGTAATGCTGCAGGCGCTCGATGTAACGCGCGATCAGGTCGACTTCCAGGTTGACCCGGCTGCCGGGTTTGAGCTTGTTCAGGTTGGTCACCGCGATGGTGTGCGGTATCAGGTTGATCTCGAACTCGGTGCCCTCCACGCGGTTGACCGTGAGGCTGACACCGTTCACCGTGATCGAGCCCTTGCGCGCGATATATTTGGCCAGATCCTGCGGCGCGCGGATGACGAGGAGGAAGCTCTCTCCCGCCGCCTCGAAGCGCATAACCTCGCCCACGCCGTCGACGTGGCCGGACATCAGGTGCCCGCCCAGGCGGTCCGACAGGCGCAGCGATTTCTCCAGATTGACCTCGTTCGGCCCGTCCAGTCCCACGCTGCAGTTGATGGTCTCCTGCGACACATCCACTTCGAAGCGGTCGCCGTGCAAGGCGATGACGGTGAAGCAGACACCGTTCACGGCGATGCTGTCGCCCACCGCCACGTCGGAGAGGTCGAGCATGCCCGCGTCGATGACGAGGCGCAGCCCCTGGTCGCGCGGCGCGGCCTTGGTGATTTTTCCGATCGAGGTGACGATGCCGGTAAACATAGTTAATTCAGGACGCGGGCGAGAATGCGAAGGTCGCTGCCTATGGTCTGCATATCGGCGAATTGTACCAGCCGCTTGCGCTCAAGGTCTGCGAGTTCGGGGAGCTTGAACATGCCGCATGCGCTATCGCCGAGAATGCTGGGCGCGAGATAGATCAGCAGTTCGTCCACCAGGCCTTCGCCGAGCAGCGAGCCGTTCAGTTTGAAGCCGGCCTCGACGTGCACCTCGTTGATGTCACGGCGCGCGAGTTCGCGCATCAGATCCGTCAATTCCACTTTGCCCTGCGCGTTCGGGAGCACCACCACCTCGGCGCCCTTGTCCTGCAAGGCGGCGATGCCGGCTTGGTCATCGACCGCGGCGGCGATCAGCACCTTGCCGCTTTCGAGCAGCTTCGCCGACAGCGGCAATTGCAGCCGGCTGTCCACCACCACCTTGAGCGGCTGGCGCGTGGTTACGACCTCGCGCACGTTCAACTGCGGGTCGTCGTCCCTGACGGTGCCGATGCCGGTGAGCACGGCGCAGGCGCGGGCGCGCCAGGCATGGCCGTCGCGGCGCGCCTCGGGCCCGGTGATCCACCGGCTCCGGCCGTTGGCGAGCGCCGTCCTGCCATCCAGGCTCGCCGCGATTTTCATGCGCACCCAGGGCCGGCCGCGGCTCATGCGCGCAACGAAGCCGATGTTCAGCTCGCGCGCCTCGTCTTGCATCAGCCCGGACTCGACCTGGATTCCCGCCGCGCGCAAGGCGGCGAATCCGCTGCCTGCAACCTGAGAATTCGGATCCTGCATCGCCGCGACCACGCGCGCGATTCCGGTTTCAATCAGAGCATCGACGCAGGGCGGCGTGCGTCCGTGGTGGCTGCAGGGCTCCAGCGACACGTACGCCGTCGCGCCGCGCGCGCGCTCGCCTGCGGCGCGCAGGGCCAGAACCTCGGCATGCGGTTCTCCGGTCTTTTCGTGCCAGCCCGCGCCTACCGCCTGGCCGTCGCGCACGATCACGCAGCCGACGCGGGGATTGGGCGTGGCCGTAAAAAGACCCTTTTCGGCGAGGCGCAGCGCCTCGGCCATGTGCTCGCGATCGGCGGGGCTGAACATGCGGACAGCGTGTTCGGGAGGAAAAGAGCCTAAGAGCCCTGGCGCCGTGCTTTGCGCCCCGGCCGCTTCACCTGCAAAATGGCGTCGCGAAAATCGTCGACGCGCTGGAAGTCTTCGTACACCGAGGCGAAGCGGATGTATGCGACGTCGTCCATTTTTTTCAGTTCCCGCATTACCAGCTCGCCGATGGTGCGCGACTTGATCTCGCGCTCGCCCAGGGCGAGGATGCGCGCTTCGACGCGGTTGATGGCATCGTCGACGTTGTCGGTCGGCACCGGGCGCTTGTGCAACGCGCGCATGAAGCCGGTGCGGATCTTCTCGCGGTCGTAGGCGGTGCGGTAGCCGTTCGACTTGATCACCGTGGGCATGGCCAGCTCCACCCGCTCGTAGGTGGTGAAGCGCTTGCCGCATTCCTTGCACTGGCGCCGGCGGCGCACGCTCGCGGCGTCTTCGGACAAGCGCGAGTCGATCACCGCGGTATCGTCAGCTTTGCAGAAAGGGCATTTCATGATGTTCGGCGGGGGAGGAGCAAGGCGGGAGGGGTAATCCGGAAATCCTGCGCTGCTAGTTCCTCTCTCCTCATGCCGTCAAAGCGAAATTCTGTGCCTGGTCAGGGCGCGAGGCCTCGTGGCCGCCGTACACGGGAAATTTGCGGCACAAGGCCTGGGTTTGCGCCAGCGCGCGTTTCTGCACCGCCTCGCTTTGCGGCGCTTCGAGCACGTCCGCGATCAGGTGGGCGAGCTGTTCCGCCTCCGCGACGCCGAAGCCGCGGGTGGTGATGGCGGGGCTGCCGATGCGGATGCCACTGGTCACCGTGGGCTTTTGCGGGTCGTTCGGGATGGCGTTCTTGTTGACGGTCATGTGCGCGCGGCCGAGCGCATCCTCCGCATCGCGGCCGGTGATCTGCTTGGCGCGCAGGTCCAGCAGGAACAGGTGGCAGTCGGTGCCGCCCGAAACGATGCGCAGGCCGCGCTCCTGCAGCACCCGTGCCATCGCGCGCGCGTTGGCGATGACCTGCGTCTGGTAGTCCTTGAACTCGGGCGCGAGCGCCTCCTTGAAGGCGACCGCCTTGGCCGCGATGATGTGCATCAGCGGGCCGCCCTGCAGCCCCGGAAACACTGCGGAGTTGACGATTTTTTCGTGCTCCGCCTTGGCGAAAATCAGGCCGCCGCGCGGGCCGCGCAGCGTCTTGTGCGTGGTGCTGGTGACGAAATCGGCGATGCCGATCGGGCTTGGATAAAGTCCGGTGGCGATGAGACCGGCATAATGCGCCACGTCCGCCATCAGGTAGGCGCCGACCGCATCGGCGATGCTGCGAAAGCGCTGCCAGTCGATGGCGCGCGAGTAGGCGGAGGCTCCGGCGACGATCATGCGCGGATTGTGCTCGCGCGCCAGGCGCTCGACCTCGTCGAAGTCGATCGTCTCGTCGGCGTTCAGACCGTAGGACAATGCGTGGTAGAGCTTGCCCGAGAGATTGACCGAGGCGCCGTGGGTGAGATGCCCGCCGTGGGCGAGCGACATACCGAGGATGGTGTCGCCGGCTTTCAGCGCCGCCATGTAGACCGCTTGGTTCGCCTGCGAGCCGGAGTGCGGCTGCACGTTGGCGTAGGGGGCGCCGAACAGTTGCTTGGCGCGCTCGATCGCCAAGTACTCGGCCACGTCCACCTGGGCACAGCCGCCGTAGTAGCGCTTGCCGGGGTAGCCCTCGGCGTACTTATTGGTGAGTTGCGAGCCCTGCGCTTCGAGCACCGCGCGGCTGACGTAGTTTTCGGAGGCGATCAACTCGATGTGGTCTTCCTGGCGCCGGTTCTCGGCCTGGATGGCCTGCCACAGTTCGGTGTCGATGTCGGCCAGATGGTTGTTGAGCGAGGACATGGAGTTTCGTCTGCGGAATGAATGAAGGGCAATTTTAGCATGCACAATCCGGGTTTCCGGAGGCCGGATACACCTGCCAGAAAAATCTTTTAACCTGTTGTTTTATAGCTGAATTACAAGGATGGCCGGAGTGCGGGGGGCGTCAGGCAAGGCGCTTGAGCAAGGCAAGCATGCGCTCGACGGTTTTTCCGTAGGGCGGGTACATCAGAAACATTCCGTTCAGCCTGGACTGGCTGAACACGGGTTTTTCCTTGCTGAAGGTGCGAAACCCCCATTCTCCATGGTAACAGGAGCGCAGTGAGCCACGCTTTCCCGGACGACCAGGAAGGCCGAAGGACGATACCGGGCCGCCGAATGGCAATGGCGTTTGAAATCTAGGCCATTTGCCTTTGACGACGCGCGCGGAAAGAACATAACATCAATATGCGCACTTAGGGGTCAAAACAGCTTGATTGCGCATGCATCGGCCCGTGGATTTAGGGGTGCCCGGCGGATTGATTTATCGCTTATCGCTCTGTACATGCTTTCGCGGTAGCGCGGACGAATTTCGTGGCGTGTTGAACCGGGGGCGTGTTCAATGCGTATAGAGCAATTCACCTCTCGACCCAGCGCCTCCATCATTGGTCGTGCTGCACTCGTGCTCATGCGGAATCAATGTATACGTTGCATGGTGGAATGACGGAGCGTGCGGGCCTATAGCGGGCTCATCGCGCGCGTGAGCGGCGCGAGCGCTGCGCGAGGCAGCGCAATCTTCGGACGCGCACCGCGTGTTTCAGCCCGATTTGCGGCTTTCCCTCAGGAGATGATCGACGCTGTCCGGCACTTCACCGCGCGCGAGCATGCGGCGGAAGGTTTCGTACACGTCGGTCCTGGAGCCGGCCTTGCGCAGCGTGTCTTCGTCGTTGAACCAGACGTAGACAATCAGCTTGACCGGCTTCGAGGCAAAGCGAAAGAAAAGACGATAACGCTCCGGCAACCCCTTCTTGACTCGCCGCCAGTTGCCGTAGTCCCGCCCCAGGGTCTTGCCCAGGCGAAAATCCGGATGATCGGGGCCTGCCGGCACGCGCTCGGTGATGGCCTTGTACACCGACGCAAGCAAACGCGTTTTCGGATGGGCCTTGTAGCCGCGCGGATCGCGTGCCGCCAGCGCAGCCACTTCGGTCTCCAGTTCGTCGAGCGCTGCGGCGAAAGTACGATAGTAGTAGAGCTGCCAGCCGTTGACGTTCACGACAGGCCGCCGCTATTTCGCTTTGACGCCTTTTACGAGTTTGCCGATGCGCGCAAGCTGGGCCGGATCGGCCGCGGTGATCCGTTCCGGCTGCGCCGCCATCTGCGCCTCCAGAAAGCCGAGAAAGCCGAGCAAAACGGGGTCTTCCTTTTCGCCCGCCTTCGCTTTCTTCCCCGACGACCGGGCGGACAGCAGTACCTGTCCGTCGGCGAGAACCGTTGCGCCTACTTCCCCGTCAAACTCCGGGTGCGCCTTGAAAAAGGCCGCATCCAGCCGTATGCCCTTGGAGTTTCCAACCGGCGTGACCTTGCCCGAATATTTTTCGACGGCGCTGGACATGAACCTCTCCCGATGTGCTTACGCGTGTAACCACATTATAGCAGATCCGTCCCGGCAGGCGGGATTGGGTCTGTTATCTCGGGTAGCGGGGCGTCAGGCGACTGGCGGCCGGTAACGCCCGTCGATCGCGGTCCAGCCGGCGTCGACGTGGATCACGGTGGCCGTCAGATAGCTCGACGCGTCCGAGGCGAGAAACACGATCGGCCCGGCCATCTCGTCGGCATGCGCCCAGCGGCCGAGCGCCGTGCGCTCGGCGTAGGCGCGGTTCCACTCCGGGTTGCCGGTGATCGGCGCGGTGAGCGGCGTCTCGATGATGCCGGGCGCGACCGCGTTGACGCGCACGCCGTATTCGGCCAGTTCGGTGGCGAGTCCCTTGGTTAACCGATAATCCCGTCCGGAATCACATCCATTTTCCTCAGAGGAGGGCCCGGAGTGAACATAAGTACATATAAGCGCACTTTGGGGTCAAAACAGCTTGATTGCGCATGCATCGGCCCGTGGATTTAGGGGTGCCCGGCGGATTGATTTACTTATCGCTCGACACCGATCGGGTGCCGACGAAGCGGATTTACCAGTACGGTCCGAATTGCGTCCGGGACAGCCGGGACCTGCGCGCGGCGCTGGCTATCCTCGCCGAGCGCGGACGTGCCCGGATGGAGGAAGACCGGCGCCGGCGGTACGTGGCGATCAATCCGGCGCTGCTGGCCAGTCGGGAATGACCTTTGACGATTGGATTTCGGCACCAGGAGGTGCTGCTACTGTTGCTACTGTTGCTACTCTCGCAACCGTCGCCTTGGGCGGACGCTGACCGGTAGCAGGACTAACGGGGGTAGCAAGGGGGTATTGGGTCGAAAAACGCATTTTTTTCGGAAGCCTCGCCGTGCGACCGTCTGGCCGAAAGAGAAGTGTTCGGCAATTAGGTTGACATACGTTGGTAAAACTGCCAACATAACCATGCAATGGGCAAGAAAGAATGAGATCAACGCGGCCGGTATCCTGGCTCACGCCTGCGCGAAAAGCCTTTGAGGCGTTTCCGGACGGCGCGCGGGAAATCATGATGGATGCGTTGAGCGTTGCCGGCATGGCGGGAATCGCCAAACCGATGAAGGGCCTCGGGTCTGGGGTGTTCGAGGTCGCATTACCTTATCGGGGCAATGCCTTTCGGGTGGTCTATGCGGTGCAGCTCGGGGATGAGCTTTGGGTGGTTCATGCGTTTCAGAAAAAGTCGACGCACGGCATCAAGACCCCGAAACACGAGATCGATTTGATCAAGGACCGGTTGAAGCGACTGAAGGAGATGCTGCGATGAAAAAGGAACAGCTTGAGCTTGTCCGCGGGAGCGGAAATATTTATCGGGACTTCGATGTGCCGGACGCCGACGTTCGCCAATTGAAGGCGATCCTGGCGGCGGAGATCATCAAGACACTCGACAAAAAAGGCCTGAGCGTGAGAAAGGCGCAGGGCCTCACGGGGATCGATGCCGGAGATTTCTCGCGTGTCCGTAATGCGGATTTCCGGCGCATCAGTGTCGAGCGCCTTATGACGATGATCAACGGGCTCGGGTCACGCGTCGAAGTCGCTGTGAAACTAAGACGCGCCGAAGCGGGGCGGGCGGCGCCGGCGCCCTAAACCATGAATGAGTAAATTGATCCAGCGTGCAAAGCAGGGGGAGTAATGGCAGATAACCCGCAGAGCAATCTGTCGGCCATCCTGGCGGGAAAACGCAAGATCAGCGCAACCTTAGCGGGGAAATTGGCCAAGTTCTTCAAGGTCAGTCCAGCGGTATTCGTCCCTGTCTGAAGACAGTTCTGCGGCACGGAAAGCCCCGGGCGTGTTCAATTTCTGTCCGCTCTATACCTTGTTTGGATTCAGCACCTGCCCGATGAAGGACAAGGCCGCCTGATCAGTGCTCGGCGCATCCTGCGTCGGGCTGCGCTGTCGGATCGAGCAGCCGCCGCAGCCGCGCATAATGGGTTCCTTCCCAATAGATGCGGCCGCAGCCGGGGCAAAGCTGGAAGCGCTCGTAGGCGGCGCGCACTTTCTCCGGCAGGCGTTCCAGCACTTGGGCTTTGGGCACCTCGTGCAATTCGGCATTGCATTCGCGGCAGCGTGTGAACGGCCGCAAGCTCGTTTCCAGTTGCAGCGCGCGCACCACCTCGCGCAACTGCTCCTCCGGCTCGGTGCTACGCACGAAGTAGCCGTGGGTAACCACGCGCTGCTTGAGCAGGCCCTTGTCGCGCGTGAGGATGATGCGGCACTCGGCCAGAGCGGCGCTGATGAGCTCGCCGTCGCGGTAGTCGTTGCGGTACAGGCAATCGAAGCCGGCCAGGCGCAGGTGGCGGGCGAGTTTGCCCAGGTGCGTATCGAGCACGAAGCGCGGTTCGCGCAGCGGCCGCGGCCGCAGATGCTGCAGCGGCGCGATATCCAGGCGTTCGAATACCGGGTACACCGCGACGCGCTCGCCGCCGGAGAGCACGCGGTCGAATCCCACCGAATGTCCGTCGACCAGGATCAAATCGACTTCGGTGTGGGGCACGCCGATCGCCTCTATCGCGTCCTTGACCGAGCGCGTCCCGGCGACGCTGTAGGCGAAGCTCGCGCGGCGCCGCTCGGGCGCGAGGAAATCGTTCAACTCCTCGTAGAAGCGGAATTCGGCCGATGCTGCGGGAAGCGCCATCGCCAACCTTAGACCTTGGGCGGCTAGATCAAGCGGCAGAGCGCCTTGATGTCGGCGTTGCCGCCGGAGATGACGACGCCGATGCGCCTGCCCCGGTAATCGTGGCGGCCGTCGAGCTTGCCTTCGAGCAGGGCCGCCGCCGCGAGGGCGCCGGTGGGCTCGATCACGATTTTCATGCGCTCCCAGATCCAAAATAGGCTGCGCAGCAGTTCGGCATCGCGGACGGTCAACATGTCGTGCACGTAATGCAGCACCAGCGGGAAGGTGATCGTGCCGAGCGAGGGCGTGCGCGCGCCGTCGGCGATGGTGTCCGGATTGTGGCAGGTCTGCAGGGTCTTCGAGCGAAACGAGCGCGTGGCATCGTCGCCCGCCTCGGGCTCGACGCCGATCACCTTGCAGCCCGGCGACCAGCGGCTTTCCGCCACCGCGCAGCCCGCAGCGAGGGCGCCGCCCCCCCCGGGCACCCACGGAA
>Ga0082335_1003641_pt1 | contig 24916 bp, 17 predicted proteins | sample Subgrocontami58m_FD_72375 | JGI IMG/M metagenome (GOLD analysis project Ga0082335, IMG submission 72375) | Subsurface groundwater microbial communities from S. Glens Falls, New York, USA - GMW37 contaminated, 5.8 m (SPADES assembly) (version 2) ...
ACAAATAGTGAAGAACCTTGATCCCTCTTTGCCCTGGGCTGCGGGAAACGGCAGTCAACTGAAACAGGTGTTCATGAATATCGTCGTCAATGCCGCTGAAGCCATGCATGGCAGCGGAATTTTAACCATCTGCACTTCCTGCTCTCCGGAAGGGAAAAAGATTATCATTGAATTTACCGATACCGGGGAAGGCATCCCGGAAGAAAATGTCACCCGGATCTTCGATCCTTTCTTTACGACGAAGGAAGTGGGGAAAGGCACGGGATTGGGCCTAAGCACGGCTTACGGCATCATCGAAGGTCACGGCAGCAAGATGGATGTAAAGAGCCGGGTGGGTATGGGCACCACCTTTACCATCGAACTGCTTGTATATGCGGAGAGGCAGGCTACTAAGGAAGACCAGTCGGCCGGGAATAATGAAGGCCTTGGGAAGCAGGGCATGTCCTTATTGAGTCAGGGCGGAAATCTTCTGGCCTTTTTTGCCTTGACAAGATTCTTGTCCTCGAGTTAGATGTGCGACAGGCCGACGCTTGCCGCAAAATAAAGCGCCTTGTGAGGTATAAAATGAATAATCTTGAACCGGCAGTCAAAGAGACAAATTCCTTTCTCGAAGAAATCATCAAGGAAAGCAACGTCGATATCCGGGCCTGTTATCAGTGCCAGAAGTGCTCCGCCGGCTGCCCGGTGGTTTCGGCCATGGACATCCTGCCCAATCAGATAGTCAGGCAGATTCAATACGGCAGGCGGGAGAAGGTTCTCACCTCCAAGACTATCTGGGTCTGTGCTTCCTGTCATACCTGCAGTGTCCGCTGTCCTAATGACATAGACATTGCCAAGGTCATGGACAGCCTGCGGCATCTGGCTCTGAAATCCGGGCTCCAGGCGGGAGAGGCGAACATACCGGTCTTTCACGCCGCCTTTCTCGATACGATTAAAGGTGGGGGGCGGATCCACGAACTTTCCCTGATCATGAAATACAAATTGAAGACGAAAGACTTTCTTAAAGATGCCGGCCTGGGATGGGAGATGTTCCGCCGGGGAAAAATTAAGATATTGCCGCCAAGTATTACCGGTGGAAGAGCGGTTAAAGACATTTTCAACTTTTGCGAAAAGGGGGAAAGGCGATGAAAGACGTTACCTACTACCCCGGGTGTTCCCTCCATGGAACAGCCCGTGAATATGACGAATCATTCCGCGGTGTATCGAAACTCCTGGATGTGAATCTGCATGAACTGGAGGATTGGACCTGTTGCGGATCCACCTCGGCGCATTGTACCAATGAGGCATTGGCGGTGAATCTGCCGATCCATAATTTGCGCCTGGCGGAAAAACATCAGCAGGAAATGGTCATACCCTGTGTTGCCTGTTACAGCCGGTTCAAGTCCGCTGAAGTCGAGGCCAAGGAACATCCCGAATATCTGATGGAGCCTTATGAAGGCAAGGTCGATATATCTTACGCCCTCGATTTTTTTGCCGAGGACGATTTTCTCGAGCAAATCAAAGCGAAGGTTGAACGGCCGCTGAGAGGCCTCAAGATCGCCGCCTATTATGGTTGCCTGGCCGTGCGTCCGCCCAGCCTTACGGGGGTGAAACTTTATGAAAATCCGGTGCATATGGATCACCTGATGGAAGTTCTCGGTGGGGAAACGGTCGACTGGTCCTATAAGACGGATTGCTGCGGGGCGAGCCTCGTGATGACGAGAACGGACATCGTAACCAACCTCACGCAAAGGATACTGGCCATGGCGATCGAGGCAGGCGCTGATTGCATCGTTACCGGTTGCAGCATGTGTCACGCCAACCTGGATACGAGACAAACGGGACTGACAATTGCAGGAGAAAAGAGAGAAATACCGATCTTTTATTTTACGGAACTTATGGGCCTGGCCATGGGGCATAAGGACGTAAAGAAATGGCTTAGCCGCCATATAACCGACCCAATCAAGATACTGTCCGGTAAAGGCTTGCTCTAGAAGCTAATAAATTGCCGAGGCCTATAAAAGGTGGGTTGTCTGTAGTATCAAACCCATCCTGCTTTACGGAAATGTGACCTTTTAGAAAGGACGGACATGGAAGTTAAAGTAGGGGCTGTAATGGTTGTGGGAGGGGGAATCGCCGGCATTCAGGCTTCCCTTGATTTAGCAGAGTCAGGTTACTACGTCTATCTCGTCGAATCTTCACCGGCTATAGGCGGCCGGATGGCGCAGTTGGATAAGACCTTTCCAACGAACGATTGCGCCATGTGTATCGTCTCGCCCAAGTTAGTAGAAGCCGGCCGTCATTTAAACATTCAGATTATCACCAATTCCCAGTTATTATCGCTTACGGGCACGCCCGGCGATTTTAAAGCGCGCATTCGCCGCCAGCCCCGTTATGTGGATATACGCAAATGCACCGGCTGCGCCGATTGCGTGGAGGTCTGCCCCGTCGAGCTGTCCAACGAATTCAACGAGGGCTTGGACAAACGCCGGGCCATCTACCGTCCTTACCCGCAGGCCGTGCCCAATGCCTTTTTGGTCACCAAACGCGGTACGAGCCCCTGCAAGGCTGCTTGTCCCGCCGATACCAGCGCCCAGGGCTACGTTGCGTTGATTCAGGCGGGGCGCTACGAAGAAGCCCTGGAAGTAATCAGAGAGTACAACCCCTTTCCCGCTTCCGTAGGAAGGGTCTGCACGCATCCCTGTGAGGATAACTGCAGCCGGGGCAAGTTGGATGCGCCGGTATCTGTCTGTGCCTTGAAGCGCTTCGCTGCGGACTGGGTATATGCCCATGGCGGATCTCGGCGCCAGGCCGCCATGGCGGCAGCAGCCGGCAACGCTGAAAGACCTGAAACGCGGGTCGCCATAGTTGGTTCCGGGCCCGCGGGTTTGAGCTGTGCCCACCACCTGGTAAGAATGGGCCATAGAGTCACGGTCTTCGAATCGCTGCCCGTGGTGGGCGGGATGATGCGAGTGGGAATTCCGGCCTACCGGCTGCCCCGCGAGGTCCTGCAGAGGGAAATAGACGATATCGTGGCCGAGGGTGTGGAGATCAAGACCGGGAACCCCGTCCGGGACATCAATCTTCTCTTTCAGGAAGGTTATCAGGCCGTCTTTCTGGCCATGGGCGCCCATGAACCGCAGCGTTTGGGAATCGAGGGCGAGGAGGCGGCAGGAGTATTTCACGGGGTCCCTTTCCTGCAGGCCGTGAGTCTGGCCACGGATAAATCCCTATCTCCGGATAGCGGCCGAGGTGCCGCTCTGCCCGAGGTTGGGGCCAAGGTCGTAGTGATTGGCGGCGGTAATACGGCAATCGACTCGGCACGCACGGCGCTTCGTTTAGGGGCCAAGGAAGTGATGCTCCTTTACCGCCGTTCACGCGACGAGATGCCGGCCAATGATTGGGAGATCGAGGAGGCCTTACGGGAAGGCATCAAGCTGGAGCAACTTACGGCGCCTACTGCTGTGGTGGTGGAGAAAGGCAGAGTAACCGGCGTAAGATGTCAGCGGATGGAATTGGGAGAATCCGACGCCAGCGGCCGCAGAAGGCCCGTTCCCATTACCGGTTCGGAATTTACCGTTGCCGCGGACACCATGATCGCGGCCGTGGCTCAGGCGCCGGAGATTTCGTTCCTGGATCCGGCCCACGGTCTCGAGGTCAGCAGGCAAGGCACCTTTGTCGTCGAATCGGCGACCTTGGCAACGAATCGGCCGGGCGTCTTCGCCGGTGGCGACGTGCAGCGCGGTCCGGGCATACTGATTGAGGCGATAGCCGACGGCCGCCGCGGGGCGCTTTCGATCGATCGGTATTTGCGCGGCGTCGATCTTCTGACGCCCCGGGAACAGATCCCCTTAGTGGTGGCGGAACTTACGGAGGAGGAGATCAAGAAGTGCGTCGCGTCCGGCGCCGCTGATGGGTCTTCCCGGGTCACTCCTGCCTCCTTGCCCGTAACTGATCGCCTCGGAGACTTTCGCGAAGTCGAGCATTCCCTCACTGAGGAAGAGGCACGCCGCGAAGCGGCCCGTTGCCTGAGTTGCGGCGTCTGTTCGGAATGCCACCTTTGCGTTAGTGTATGTAAGGCGGGGGCGATTGACCACGAAGAAGCGGCACTGGAAGAAGAGCTGCAGGTAGGTTCGGTGATCCTGGCGCCGGGTTACTCGTTATTCAAGCCCGAGTTGGCGCCGGAATTAGGTTACGGTCGTTACGCTAACGTCGTGACCAGCATGGAATTTGAAAGAATGCTGAGCGCTTCCGGTCCCTGGGGGGGCCATGTGACTCGTCCTTCCGATCATGGGGAACCGAAGAAGATTGCCTTTCTGCAATGCGTCGGTTCGCGGAACAAGGATCGCGCATATTGCAGCTCCGTTTGCTGCATGTATGCCATCAAGGAGGCGGTTATTGCGAAAGAGCATCTTCCCGGTGCGGAACCAACCATTTTTTATATGGATATCCGCGCGCAGGGTAAGGATTTTGACCTTTATTACGAAAGGGCAAAAAAAGATTACGGCGTACGATTCATGCGTTCACAGCTTTCCCGCCTTGCGGAACAGCCGCAGAGCAAGAATCTTTTGCTTTCTTATATCGATGAAGAACATCAGCGCCGGGAAGAAGAATTTGACCTGGTTGTCCTTTCCCTGGGCATGGGCCCCCAGCAGCAGGCCCTGGAACTGGCGGGCCGAATAGGCATCGACTTGAATGAAAATGGTTTTTGCCTGACCGATGGATTTTCTCCTTTAAATACTTCCCGGGAAGGAGTCTTCGCTTGCGGGGCCTTCCAGAGTCCCAAGGATATCCCGGAAACCGTAGTTCAGGCCAGTGCGGCGGCCGAGGCCGCGTCCGCTTATCTGACGGAGGTGAGGGGAGAACTGGCCCATAACAAGGAATATCCCCCCGAATTTGACACCTTTGGTCAGGAACCGCGGATTGGCGTGTTTGTGTGCCACTGCGGGATTAATATCGGCGGTATCATTAACGTTCCCGAGGTCAAGGAATTTGCCCGCGGCCTGGCCAATGTGGCCTATGTGGATGAAAACCTCTATACCTGCTCGCAGGATACCCAGGAGAAGATCAAGCAGGCCATAGAAGAGCACAAACTGAACCGTGTCGTGGTCGCCTCCTGTTCCCCTCGCACGCATGAGCCCCTTTTCCGGGAGACGATCCGCGAGGTGGGCCTTAATAAATACCTTTTCGAAATGGCTAATATCCGCGATCAGTGTTCCTGGGTCCACATGCAATTGCCCAAGGAAGCCACCAATAAGGCGAAGGAACTGCTGAAAATGGTGGTGGCGAAGTCCCGTCTGCTCGCTCCCCTCAATGAGCCGGTGGCGGAGATGAAAAAGCAGGCGCTGGTTATCGGCGGTGGACTCGCGGGTATGAAGTCGGCGCTGGGACTGGCACGCCAGGGTTTTGCCTGTGCCCTGGTGGAAGAGAAGCAGGAACTGGGGGGGAACCTGCGCCACATCTATTATACCCTGGAGGGTAACAACGTACAGGAATTGTTGCAGGAGCTGATCAGGGAAGTTGAAGCATCCCCCCTGATTCAGGTCCATACCGGGACGCGGATTAAGAGCATAGACGGCTATTTGGGCAATTTCCGGACCCTTTTAGTGAAAGACAAGGATGAATTTGCCTATGAGCATGGCGCCGTCATCGTGGCAGTAGGGGCTAAGGAGAGCCAACCGGCGGAATACCTCTATGGCGTAGAGAAGCGGGTGGTGACCCAAAGTGAGCTGGAAGCGGGGATCGCCCTTAAAAAAGAAGAAATAAAAAAATACCGCCAGGTGGTCATGATTCAGTGCGTCGGTTCCCGGACCCCGGAAAGACCCAATTGCAGCCGCATATGTTGCTCCATCGCCGTCAAGAACGCCTTGAAATTAAAGGAGATTAATCCTGATGTAAACATCGCCGTTCTTTATCGCGATATGCGCACCTACGGTTTTCAGGAGCAGTATTATGCCCTGGCCAGGAAGAAGGGCATAACCTTTATCCCCTATGAACTGGACAGAAAACCGGACCTGCAGTCAGCGGAGGGAAAACTGGAGCTTAAGGTAAAGGACCGCCTGCTGGGTGAAGAAATAACTTTATCGCCTGATCTCGTTGTCCTTGCCAATGCCGTCATCCCTTATGAAAATGAAGAGTTGGCGAAGATGCTCAAGGTACCCTTGACGGCGGACAAGTTTTTCCTGGAGGCCCATATGAAGTTGCGGCCCGTGGATTTTGCCACCGACGGCATTTTTGTAGCGGGGATGGCGCATTTTCCGAAGAACATCAGCGAGACTATCGCCCAGGCCGGGGCTGCCGTCTCGCGAGCTACGGCCACGATGGCCAAGGGCTTTGTCAATGTCCTGCCGACGATTTCTGTCGTGGATCAAGACCGTTGCCTGGGTTGCGGCCTTTGTGAATCACTTTGTCCTTTCAATGCGATTCGGGTGGAGGTCACGGCCAAAGGGAGGAAGGCGGAAACGATCATTGCCTCCTGTAAGGGTTGCGGCGTCTGCAGCTCCAGTTGTCCTCAACGGGCGGTATCAATACGTCACTTCACCGACGAAGGCTTGTCGGCCCAGATAGAGGCCTTGAAAGAGGATTATCTGGTGTTGGGCGATGCAGGAAGATAAGGGAGATAATTGATCATCGCCATTGATCGTCGGTCATTGATAACTGGTCGCTGATCATTGGGAATCGAAAGTTCGCGGGTGCCACAATGAGTTTTGAACCAAGAATATTGTCCTTCCTCTGTAATTGGTGCGCCTACGCCGGCGCCGATCTGGCCGGCATTTCGCGCTTCCAGTATCCACCCAACACCCGGACGATCCGGGTAATGTGTTCCGGCAGGATTGATCCGGCCTTCATTCCCCGCGCTTTTCTCGCCGGCTTTGACGGCGTCATGATTCTGGGCTGTCATCCCGGGGACTGTCACTATTTGAGCGGCAACCTGCAGGCAGAGCGGAAGATGACGCTGACCAGAAGCCTGCTGGCCCAGGAAGGTATCGCCGATGAGCGGCTGATGCTCGACTGGGTGTCGGCCGGAGAAGGCCAGCGGTTCGCCCAGCTGATGGGTAGTCTGATCGCTAAAATACGTGAACTGGGGCCTTTGACCCTATCCTCGGAGATGGAGGAGAAGTTGCGGGTGATGCTGATGTCTCTGGAAGGTGAAAAGATACGCTGGATGATGGGCAAATGCCCCCAACTGCTGGAAACGGAAAATGTTTATGGCGAATTTACGGAACCGGAAAAGGTCAAAGAAGTGCTGGAACAGACCGTCCGGGAGGAATTGAACAAGAATCACATTCTGGTCCTCCTGGAAACAGGTTCCCTGGCGGCCGGGGATATCAGGGATAAATTGCGTCTTCCGCTGAAGGAAACACTTTCTTATCTGGTATCCCTGGTGGGAGAGGGGAGAATCGTTTTCGATCCGGCAGAAGAAAGCCATTATCCTCGCTATGTCAAGAGCGCATAATTATATAGAAACTATTGAGAAAACGGGTCCTCTCTTATGGAAGCGGTTGAAACAATGACGAAGGCAGAAAAACCTGTCGGGGCGGTAATGGTGGTCGGCGGCGGCATCGGCGGTATGCAGGCCTCCCTTGATCTGGCGGAATCGGGATTTTATGTCTATCTCATCGATAGTTCTCCTACTATCGGCGGGGTAATGTCGCAGCTTGACAAGACCTTCCCCACCAACGACTGCGCCATGTGCATCATGTCGCCGAAACTTGTGGGTACGGGAAGCCACCGGAACATCAGGGTCATTACCCATGCCGAAGTCCAGGAAATTGCCGGGCCGCCGGGAGCATTTGAGGCAACCATCATCAGAAAAGCCCGGTATATCCGCGCGGATAAATGCACCGGCTGCGGGGAGTGTGCAAAACACTGTCCGGCAACAGCGATTGACAGTTATAATGAAGGGATGAGCAAGCGGGCGGCTATTTATATCCGTTATCCGCAGGCAATTCCCAAGGTGTTTCTCATTGACCGGGAGGCCTGTATCGGCTGCGGCCTCTGCGAAAGGGCATGCCTGGCCAATGCCGTTGATTACGAGGACCGGGAGGTAGCGGAGAAAATAGCCATCGGTTCGGTGATCCTCACTCCCGGCTTTGAGGTCTTCGACGCCCGGCGGCGGCCGGAATTCGGCTATGGCGTATTCCCCAATGTCCTGACCAGCATTGAATTTGAGCGGATTCTCAGCGCGACGGGACCGCATCGCAGCCATGTACTGCGACCTTCCGACGGCAGCATTCCGGAAAGAATCGCCTTCATCCAGTGCGTCGGCTCCCGTGACAAGAAATGCGGCAATGAATATTGTTCTTCCGTTTGCTGCATGTACGCCACCAAAGAGGCCGTAATTGCCAAGGAGCACGTCCATTTCATCAAGCCAACCATCTTTTATATGGATATCCGGGCCTACGGTAAGGGATTTGACGCCTATTACGAACGAGCCCGGGTCGATTACGGCGTCCGTTTCATAAGGAGCATGGTATCGAAGGTCAGGGAGAACCCCAAAAACAATAATCTGATCGTGAAATACGTGGACGAGGAGGGGGGTATTACCGAGGAAGAATTCGAACTGGTGGTCCTTTCCGTCGGTATGGTTCCCTCACAGTCGGTGCGGGAGATGGCGGCCCGGTTGGACGTTGCCCTGGACGATTTCGGCTTCTGCCGCACGGAATCCTTTGCGCCGCTTGCCACTTCGCGGCCGGGCATTTACGTCTGCGGCGCTTTCCAGGGACCGAAGGACATTCCGGAGACCGTCTGCCAGGCCAGTGGCGCCGTAGCCGCAGCGACAGGACCGATTGCGGCGGCCAGAGGAACTTTGTCGGTTAAAAAGGATTACCCGCCGGAAGTCGAAGTGCAACCGGAGGAGGAAGCCAGGATTGGTGTTTTTGTCTGTCACTGCGGCATAAATATCGGTGGTGTGGTGAACGTGCCGGCGGTCAAGGAGTACGCCCGTACTTTGCCCCATGTTGTCCATGCCGATGAAAACCTCTATACCTGTTCCCAGGATACTCAGGAAAAGATAAAGAAGGCCGTTAAGGAGCACTCCCTTAACCGTGTCATCGTAGCTTCCTGCTCGCCCCGTACCCATGAGCCCATGTTTCGTGAAACGATCAGGGATGCCGGACTTAATAAGTTCCTCTTTGAAATGGCCAATATCCGCGATCAATGTTCCTGGGTGCACATGCGTCAGAAGACCGAAGCGACGAAAAAGGCCAAAAGGCTCGTCCGCATGGCGGTGGCGAATGCCAATCTGAACCGTCCCCTGAATGAGAGTTCCGTGCCCGTGGTGCCGCGGGGTCTCGTGGTCGGCGGCGGCATTGCCGGCATGACGGCAGCACTTCAGCTGGCGGAACAAGGTTTTGAGGTCTTCCTGGTGGAAAAGGAAGACCGACTGGGCGGCAATCTTCACAACCTGCGCTACACTATTGATGGTCAGAATGTTCAGGGCTTTCTTTCCGACTTAATCGCCAAGGTGGCCGATAACCCGCGGATCCACCTCCTCATCAATACAATTGTCGTTGATTTCAGCGGTGTCCGCGGGAGCTTTACCTCGGGGCTGATGACGGCCCCGGCAATGTACTACCAGAAACTGGAACACGGCATTACGATATTGGCGACAGGGGCCGAGGAAGAAAAGCCCAAGGAGTATCTTTACGGTGAAGATGAGCGCGTCTTGACGCAGCTGCAGTTCGAGGCGCGCCTGGCGACAACGGGCCTGAATGAGGTTGTGATGATCCAGTGCGTCGGTTCCCGAAATGGCGATCACCCCTCCTGTAGCCGTACCTGTTGCGCCACCGCCATTAAGAACACCCTCAAGCTCAAGGAATTGAATCCCGCCGTGGGCGTCCATATTCTTTACCGGGATGTACGGACCTATGGTCTCATGGAGCCCTATTATGCCCAGGCGCGGCGAGCGGGGATAAAATTTGTCAAGTACGAGGCGGATGAGAAACCGGTAGTCCAAAAAGAAGGTGGTGTTTTATCCGTTTCCTTCCTGGATAAAACATTAAAGGAACACTTTACGTTACAGCCCGATCTCCTTGTGCTGTCCTCGGCAACTGTCCCCAGGGACAATAAGGAACTGGCTAATCTCCTGAAGGTCCCCCGCACGGCCGAGGGTTTCTTTCTGGAGGCGCATATGAAGCTCCGTCCCGTGGATTTTGCCAGCGACGGAATATACATGGCCGGGGCGGCTCATGGACCTAAATTGATAACGGAAACTATTTCGCAGGCCGGCGCCGCCGTTGCACGGGCCTGTACGATCCTCTCGAAGGATTCCCTTTTAGTAGGCGGGATCGTGGCGGTAGTATCGGGTGATCGGTGCGCGGCTTGTTTGACCTGTGTGCGGGTCTGTCCGTACGATGTTCCGGTGGTTAATGCCCGGGGTGAGGCGGAGATTGACATTGTTCGTTGCAAGGGGTGCGGTACCTGTGCGGCGGAATGTCCGGCGCGGGCGATAGATTTGATGCATTTTCGGACGAGTCAGTTGGAGGCGAAGGTAGGGGCGTTGGTGGGGGGCGGTGATTAGTGATTGGTGAGAGGTGGATTGATGTTGGAGAGCGGGAACGGATTTGAGCCGGAGATCATAGCTTTTTGTTGTGAGCATTGAGCGTACAGTGCTGCGGACCTGGCAGGTTCGATGCGTTTGAGTTATCCGAGCAGTGTGAAGGTAGTGAAGGTGCCTTGTACTGGTCGTGTGGATGTTATGTTAATATTGCGGGCTTTTGAGAGTGGAGTGGATGGGGTATATATTGCGGGTTGTATGGAGGGGGAGTGTCATTTTTTGCGGGGTAATTTGCGGGCTCGTCGTCGTGTGGAGTATGCGAAGGTATTATTGGACGAGGTCGGTTTGGGTTCGGGGCGGTTGGAGATGTTCAACATGAGTGCCTCACAGGGGCAGCGTTTTGCGGAGGTGGCGCGGGAGATGACGGAGCGGGTTCGCGCTTTGGGTCCGTCGCCGGCAAGGCGTTCTTTGGTGAAGGGAGAGCCGGGATGAAGGGTTTTTTTCCAGTCACCAAACACTGGTCACAAGTCACGGTTTTTTGGGAGGGTGTTAGATGATTGTAGCTAATCGCAAGTCCTTGGAAGAGATCTTGGGGATGCTGGGTAGTTGCCGGAAGGTATTGCTTTTGGGTTGCAACGAGTGTGTGACGGTTTGCGGGTCCGGTGGTGAGCGTGAGGTAGCGGTATTGGCTTCGGAGTTGCGTCTTTGTGCTCAGAAGGAGGGCAAGGAGATTGAGATTCGGGAGCAGACGTTAGAGCGGCAGTGCGATTACGAGTACATTGATCAGGTTCGGAGTTTTGCTGGTGATTACGAGGTGATATTGTCGATGGCCTGCGGGGCGGGTGTTCAGTATGTGGCGGACACTTACCGGACGAAGCTGGTGGTACCGGCCTTGGACACGACTTTCATAGGTGTGACGTTGGAGCAGGGGGTTTGGAGTGAGCGTTGTCAGGGGTGCGGCACCTGCATTTTGGATATGACGGGTGGTGTATGTCCGATAGCTCGTTGTGCGAAGAGTTTGTTGAATGGTCCTTGCGGCGGTTCTTCAGGCGGGAAGTGTGAGGTTGACCGGGAGACGGATTGCGGTTGGCAGTTGATAATAGATCGTTTGCAGGCATTGGGTCAGATGGATCGTTACGAAGAGATAATACCTGTGAAGGATTGGCGCAGTGGTCGTGACGGAGGGCCGCGCCGGCGGGTGAGGGAGGATTTGAAGCTGTGAAGACCAATTCGAGATTGGAGCGGATACTGGAGTCGGGCGGGTTTGTGGTAACTTCGGAGTGTGGTCCGCCGCGGGGTGCTGACGGGGAAGTAGTTCGCCGGAAGGGTGAGTTATTGCGGGGTGTGGTTGACGGGGTGAATGTGACGGACAATCAGACGTCGGTAGTACGGATGTCTTCACTGGCGGCTTGTGTATTGTTGAAGGGGATGGGCTTAGAGCCGATATTGCAGATGGTATGCCGGGACCGGAACCGGATAGCGTTGCAGAGTGATATCTTGGGTGCGGCGGCGTTAGGGATCAGCAATGTTCTTTGTTTGTCCGGTGATCATCAGAAGTTTGGTGATCATCCACAGGGCAAGAACGTGTATGATTTAGATTCGGTGCAGTTGCTCGGGATGGTATGTCGGATGCGGGACGAGGGTAAGTTTTTGGGAGGAGACGAGATCAAGGGCCGGCCGGTATTATTTGCGGGTGCGGCGGAGAATCCCTTTGCGGATCCTTTTGAGATTCGGGCGGCGCGTTTGGGGAAGAAGGTGAAGGCGGGCTGTGCGTTTATACAGACGCAGTGCATTTACAATGTGGACAAGTTTGTTCGTTGGATGGAGATGGTACGGGACCGTGGTTTGCATGAGCGGTGCGCGATTTTGGCTGGGGTGACGCCGATGAAGTCCGCGGGGATGGCGAATTACATGAAGAAGAATGTTCCGGGGATGGATGTTCCGGAAGAGTTGATCGAGCGGATGAAAGGGACGCCGAAGGAGAAGCAGGCGGAAGAGGGGATCAAGATTTGCGTGGAGACGATTGAAAGGTTGAAAGAGGTCCCGGGTGTACGGGGCATCCATGTGATGGCGATTGAATGGGAGGAGAAGGTGGCCGAAATCGTGAAAGCCGCCGGATTGCTGCCCCGACCGGAAGTTTAATCAGTTGTGACAGGAGGATAAAATGACGAAGAAGATACTGGTAGTTGATGACGATCCAGATCTCGTAGAAACAACATGCATTATACTCAAGACGAAGAATTACGATGTGGTTACCGCCTATGGGGGCATAGAGGGCTTGGAGAAGGCGAAAACTGAAAAACCTGACCTGATCGTGCTGGACGTGATGATGCCCGACAAGGACGGCTATGCGGTTTGTAAAGAGCTGAAAGCAGATGCCGCATTGAGCCGGATTCCGGTTTTACTGCTGACGGCCGTAGTTTCCCATATCCCCACTACCAGATATACGCAACAGATGGGCATGGAGACGGAGGCGGATGATTTTATCGACAAGCCGGTGGAACCGCAGGTATTAGTGGAGCGTATTGAGGCTCTGCTATCTAGACAACACCGGGGATAGCGGAAGAGGTGTCAGGCAAAGCCATGATCACTCAGGTGAAAATACTGGTTATAGATGATGAAGCGATTATGCGGGACGGCTGTGCGCGCATTCTTGCCCGAGACGGCTGGAGTATCATCACCGCTGAGAACGGCGAGCGGGGATTGCAGGAAATAAGCTCGCTGGCCGATGAAATTGACGTTATTCTTCTCGATCTCATGATGCCGGGCATGAGCGGCATGGAAGTGCTGGACAGGATTCGGGCGATAGATCCTAATTTGCTCGTCATCGTGATTACAGGTTACGCGACCGTGGAATTGGCTGTCCAGGCCATGAAGAAAGGGGCCTATGATTTTACTTCCAAGCCCTTTACCCCTGATCAACTGCGGCTCGCCGTGCGCAGGGCACTGGAGAGAAGGGCGCTGCAAAGAGAAGCGGATTTTCTACGCCTGGAAAGGGAAAAGTCCCTCCTCGATATAGCTACGGAAAAATCGAAGTTGAAGACCATCATCAATTGCATGGGCGACGGGGTGATTGTTTGCGACAGGGATGGTTGCATTGTGCTGACGAATCCTGCTGCCAGCCTCTTGCTGCGGATGCCTGATTTTCAACCTTTAGGCAGATTAGTTCAGGAATGCAATCTGCATCCTGAACTACTGCAAGCTATCGATAAGAGCCTGAAAGGCGCCGACAACGGATACGTTTCCATTTCACAGGAATTGACCGTCGGCGAAGACCACAATGTTTATTTACGCGCCCACACAGCGCCCGTTCGCTCCGATCTAAATGAGATCATGGGTTCGGTGACGGTGCTCCAGGACATAAGCCACCTGAAAGAACTCGACAAGATGAAATCCGATTTTATCGCCATGGTGGCCCACGAACTGCGAGCGCCTATCGCCACGATAGAACAGCAACTGAACGTCATTATTAGTAAAATGGCCGGCGAGGTGACGGATTTACAGGCGCAGCTCTTGGGCCGCGCCAAGGAACGCACCCGGGGCGTCCTCAATTTAATCAAAGATCTCCTGGATATTTCGAAAATCGAAGCCGGCGTGATGGTTCAATACAAGGAACCGATTTATCTGCAGGAAGTTATCAAAGGTGTATTCGATTTGCTGAGTGCGGAAGCGCAGGCTAAAAACATTGTGATGCAGTTTCTGTCCACGGCCGGCGATATCCAGATCAGTGCCGACCGCAACAGCATGGAGGAAGTATTTACCAATTTAATTTCCAATGGCATCAAGTATACCCCGGAAGGAGGAAGGATTTTTGCCACACTGGACGACGTCGACGGCTTCGTCAAGACCTCCATCTCCGATACGGGGATTGGCATCAAACAGACGGACATTGACCGGATCTTCGATAAGTTTTATCGCGTCAAATCAAATGAGACGCGACAGATAATCGGTACCGGACTGGGATTATCGATTGTAAAAAGCATCGTCGATGCCCACCTGGGATCCATCAAGGTGGAAAGCGAAGAGGGGAGGGGAACGACGTTCACCGTTTTATTTCCCAAGGGAACGGTGGAGGGCGCTTGCAGGTAGGAGTTTCGGCAAAGTTACCGCAGTTGGTCTAGATCGTTCAGCTCTTGGCCAGGGCGATAAGCTTATAGACCACGATACCGGCCAGAAAGGCGATATCTTCGCCTGCCAGGAAGTGCTTAATGCTCGAATCGAAGAGAACATTACCTTCGGGAGGAAATTCATCATCCCCCTTCCAGAGGACCAGGGTAATAGGGATCTTGGGAAAGGAACGAAAAGTTAAGGAGCTGTCGCCAATTGTCCCATCCCTGCCGGCTAATTTTTCACCGGCCCGCCGGAAAAGTTCATGCTGCAACCCGAAGACATTGACAAGGGGGATTTTGGCCCGTTTAAGGAAGGGTTGATAATAAAACTCCCCTGAAGGTATTTCGCGAAACGTAATTAGCTCGTTAGTCAGGGGGGTATCCCGAACGCCAAGGAGATAGTGCAGGATGAGCCCCTGTTCTTGCAGGGAAAGAGTATCTTCCCCTGATGCGGCAGCTACTCTGCCCTCGGGGTAAGTAATCGTCACCGGCTGGCCAAAGAAGGGCAAAACAATTGTTTGACCATTGTCCCGGGGCAACAATTCGGCGCCGCCATTGCGGCAGATCGCTGCCGGGTCAAAATCGGGCAGTTTTTCCCGCGCTAAGCTCAACGCATTGATAAAGTCATCGGCTCTCGGCAATTTCACACCTCATAAAGACCAGATAGTTGTTTCAAATCATCACCCGTATTGACATTAAGAAACATTTTCTTTGACGGATCGTAGGTGTTGACGACCCCTTCCGGGATGACAAGCACGTTAAACCCCTTGTAAAAGCCAGTCATTTTCAATTTATTCTGCTCCAGGGCATTTCTTACCGTCGGAAGACAGCTCTTTGCGTAAATCGCATGCAGCGGTTGCAGGCCATCTCCGGCATCAGGCACGATGATATCATAAGTGGGCGGTTGTTGGACCATGTACTCGATAAAGTTTCTTTGCAGGAAGGGCATATCGCAGGCGCAGACAAAAACCCGGCTATGAGAGGCAAAAAAAAGGGCGCTATAAAGACCTCCCAGGGGTCCTTTATCGGCCAGGATGTCTGTTACCAGGGTCGCCTTCAGGTGAAGGTAGGAGAGGGGAACGTTGGTGACGATCAGTACTTCACTAAAAATATCCTTAAGAAGGCCCACCGTTCGTTCGATAATTTTTGTGCCGTTGATATTTAAGAACGCTTTGTTGGTCCCCATGCGTCTGTTTTTGCCGCCCGACAAAATTACGCCCGTAATGTTTTCCTTTGTCATGCTTGTAATTCCCCAGCTCTCGACCAGCAGCAAGCGGTCGAATGATTCATGGTCTGAAATTTCAGCCACTCGCTCCGGAGCCCTCCCTTTGCGCGCCTAAGATACGCTGCCGAAGAGATTGTGTCAAGCCAGCCGTGGCCAGCCGTGGCCTTTCTCAGGAATTTCCGCTTGCCTATTTGAGTTGAATGTATTAGAAGGCAGAGCATATTGGTTTGTAAATATTAGCAATCTTGTCGCGGAGTATTTTCATGAAAGAAATTTCCCTGGGATTGATCGGCTTCGGCACGATCGGCACGGGTGTAGTAAAGCTGCTGCAGGATAACGCCCAACTCCTTAGCGACCGGCTGGGGACAAGGCTGGTAATCAAGAAAATTTGTGATCTGGACTTACAGACGCCGAGAAGCGTTTCTGTTGACCGGGGCATTCTGACGTCGGATGCCGGAGAGATTTTAGATGATCCGGGGATCGGCATCGTTATTGAACTGATGGGGGGCTATGAACCGGCACGCTCCTTCATTTTGCGGGCTCTGCGGAACAAGAAACATGTCGTTACCGCCAACAAAGCCCTGCTGGCGACGCAAGGAAATGAAATATTCAGCGTCGCAGAGCGGGAAGGGGTAAATGTCGGCTTCGAAGCCAGTGTGGGCGGAACCATACCGGTCATCAAGGCACTGAAAGAAAGTCTTGTGGGGAATCATATCCAATCGCTCCTGGGAATCGTGAACGGGACGGCTAATTTTATCCTGTCAAAAATGACCGATGAAGGGAAGGCCTTTGCAGAGGTCCTTCGGGAAGCCCAGGCGCTGGGATTTGCGGAAGCCGATCCCACCTACGATATTGAAGGCATTGATTCTGCCCATAAATTAGTGATCATCCTCGCCTTGGCCTACGGCATGAAAGTAGATTTGAATGCCCTTTATCGGGAAGGCATATCACAAATAAGCCAGCAAGATATTGAGTTTGCGAAGGAATTGGGCTATCGGATCAAATTGCTGGCCATAGCGAGGGAAGATGGAGGCGTTGTGGAGGCACGGTTGCATCCCACAATGATTCCCTTCGATCATCTGCTGGCGAACGTGGGTGCCAATTTCAACGCCTTCCATATTGTCGGCGACGCCGCTGGACCGATATTCCTCTATGGACAGGGTGCGGGAATGATGCCCACCGCTAGCGCCGTTGTCAGCGATCTGGTGGACATTGCCCGCGAGATGCTCAAAGGAATAGCCTGCTTGAAGCCGGCGCGCTCATATCCCGAAACAGTAAATTCAGACATCCGGTTGTTGCCCATGGATGATGTTCGAACTAACTACTATTTCCGTTTTTCTGCTGTTGATCGGCCCGGTGTTTTATCCGTGATCTCGGGTATCTTGGGAAAAAAGGATATCAGTATTGCCGCCGTCATTCAAAAAGGGAGAAGGCAAAGCGGCGCTGTGCCTGTGGTCATTACAACTTATAAAGCCAGGGAGAAAGACGTTCAAGATGCCCTGATCGAAATTGACCAGCTGGAAGTCGTGTTGGATAAAACGGTGGTTATCCGCATTGAAGATGACAAACTGTGACGGTGTTGCCCTATGCATTTATGCCCGTTAACAGACGAACAGATTAGAAATGAATATCCATTATGAAATATATAATTTTGCTCGGCGATGGTATGGCCGATTATCCCATTTCCTCTTTAGACGGCAAGACGCCGCTTGAATTTGCCCGCACCCCAAACATGGACCGGATGGCAGCTCAAGGTACAGTAGGCCTCGTGGACACCATACCGGCCGGATTACCCCCGGGCAGCGACGTGGCCAATCTGGCTATTCTGGGATACGACCCCCGTCAATTTTATTCGGGACGAGGTCCCCTGGAAGCGGCCAATATGGGTATAACTGTGGGGGCTGAAGATGTGGCTTTTCGCTGTAACCTCGTGACACTCGGCGGATCCACCAATACGCAACTGCTGGATTTTACGGCCGGTCATATCGACTCGGCAACTGCCAACCTGATCATTCGCGATCTTGACGAGAAACTGGGGTCGGAATTGTTTGCTTTCTATTCCGGCGTCAGCTATCGTCATCTATTTGTCTGGAGAAATGGTCGCGTCGAGATGAAGACAACACCGCCTCACGATATTACGGGCCGGGAAATTGGTGGCTATTATCCTAAGGGTGAAGGAGCCGAGGAGTTGAGGGAATTGATGCTGCGGGCCGGCGAATTCTTGCCATCCCATCCCTTAAACCGAAAACGGGTGCAAGAGGGCAAGAAACCGGCCAACGCGATCTGGCTGTGGGGGCAGGGCCGGGCGCCAAGAATTGTTCCGCTTTCCCTTAAGTACAATCTGAAGGGAGGCATGATATCGGCCGTGGACCTGCTTAATGGAATCGGAATATATGCAGGGCTCAAAGTGCTCCCCGTCCAGGGGGCCACGGGTTATATTGATACAAATTATGCAGGAAAGGCTAGCACCGCCCTGAAGGCCCTGGAGGAGTTCGACTTTGTTTTTCTGCACGTGGAAGCGCCGGACGAAATGGGTCATGAAGGGAATCTGGAAGGCAAAATTAGAGCGATAGAAGACTTTGACGAAAAGATCGTCGGGCCCGTTCTCGACGGGATAACGAAATTTGACGCCTTCCGGGTTTTGGTAGTCAGCGATCATCCTACACCGGTAGCCCTCATGACGCACGGTTCCGAACCCAGTCCTTTTACAGTTTATTCATCCGCTATTGCTGAGAATCTGGCCTGCGGCGATTCCTTTGGGGAAACTGCGGCCCGAAAAAGTGAGATATTAATATCACCCGGGCACAGGCTGATGGATTACTTTATTGGGGATTGGCGGCGGTTTGTGGAGGGAAAATCTCATTAAAAAGAGGAAAAGACAATGGCAGCAAGCATTTCCAAAAAAGAATTGAAGGAACCTGATATATTGCAGGTGGAATTTAGCAAGTTGGTGGCTTTTATCGGTCATCACAAAGCGAAAGTATATGTTATTTTGGCGGCATTTTTGCTTTGCCTGGTTATCGCAGCTGGTTGGTTTCTTTATCGGTTAAATTATGAGAAATCGGCCCTTAATATCTATACCCAAGTGGAAGCGATTTCTCAAAAGAATGTCGGGTCCGATAGCGTACCCAAGTTAATCGAAGGCTACCGAAATTTGATCGCCCAATACCCCCGCAGCAGGTCCGCCCTCTACGCCCATTATCAGCTGGCCAGTCTATACTACGGCACCAATCAGCTTGATTTATCGCTCCAGGCTTATGATGAATTCTTAAGAAAGGCGCCCCAGGGGAATGACCTGAGAATTTTTGCCCATCTCGGCCAGGGCTATTGCTACGAAGCCAAGAAAGACTTGAAGAAAGCTCTTGCTGCTTTTGAAAGTGCACTGAAGTCACCGCGGGCCTCGAACTTTGAAGGACAGATCTACAGGGATATGGGCAGGATCTATGAAGAGATGAAAGACCCCAAAAAAGCCCTGGAGTATTATAAGCTGTCGCTCGAAAAAACTACCGATGACGCTGTGAAAGCCATCCTCAAAAGAAAAATAGCCACCAGCACCGTTGAAAAGTAACGATCTAGTTATGACCATAAAGAATGTGAGCCGGATAATTATCATTGCCCTTGCTTTGCTACAGGCGGTTTACTTACCGGCTTGGGGGAGGGAAGGGGGCGTCAATGAACATGTGCTCGGCTTTGCGGAATCACTTTATGATGAGGGTGATTATTTCCGCGCCATCGGCGAATATAAGCGCTTTATTTTTCTTCACCCCGGGGATTTGCTGGCGGAAAGGGCGCATTTTCGAATCGCCGAATCCTTTTTTCAGGCCAAAAGATGGCAAGAGGCGATTGATGCTGGCCAGCTTTTTCTCACCAAGTATCCTGCCAGCCTTCGCTACTTTGAGATGCTGTACCTGAAAGGAAGGGTGGAAAGGCAAGATATGAGATATGCCGACGCCCTGCTGACCTTTGACGCTATTGTGACTGCCAGGGAATTAGATTACGGAGACAAGGCTCGGTATCAGAAAGCCCTGATCCGGTTGGAGCAGCGAGATTGGCAAGGCGCAAAGGAATCTCTCTTGCAGTTTCCGCCGGGCAGTCCCCTTTCGTTCACAGCCACGGCCTTCGCCGCGGAAATACCCAACAGGGAAGACCTGCCGCGTAAATCTCCTGTCACGGCCGGCCTGCTGGCAGCCTTACTTCCCGGTGCCGGTCATTTGTACGCGGAGCGACCGCGTGATGCCCTGATGGCTTTTTTGTTGAACGGAGCTTTTATCTGGGGGGCAGTGGAACTTTTTCGTCAGGACAATTATGCTGCCGGCGGTATCGTTGCTTTCTTTGAGGCCGGTTGGTACAGTGGGAACATTTACAGTGCCGTCAGCAGCGTTCATAAATATAACCGCGACATAGAAGACAACTTGATTCAAAAACTTAAGGATAAATTTTCCGTCAGTTTCCGTCAGGAGAGAGGGGCACCGGCGATCATGATCGGTAAAAGATTTCCATGAGATACGGTGAATCGTTGATGTGCAGCCAAGCGATCGCTAACCCATTGCCGCGGCGAGCGAAGTGGTTGAGCCGAGGTCCGGAACGGCTGAGATTATCCCTCTTCCTTTTGATATTCATCCCGGCTGTAAACTATTGCACCGCTATTGCCGGGGCCAAGGCTGATTTTCCCCCTTGGGATTTTGTCACCCGGGAAATACCAATAGCGGCTGCTGGTCAGGAGCTTTCCTGGCCCGCAGCCCTTTTGAATAGGGGATCTCTGTTTTTTAGTAAATATGTGTCGCCGGTGGACGGCGATCGTTGCCCCATGTATCCCACTTGCGCAGCCTATAGCAGGCAGGCTTTGAGAAAGCACGGATTTGCCGGGGGCGTGTTGTTAACGGTAGACCGCTTGATTCACGAAAGTGATGAAATGCGCAGGGCGCCGCAAATAATGATTGATGGTCGCTTCCGTTTCCTGGATACGATAAGCAACAATGATTTTTGGTGGCATTAGCCTTACCGCAGAAAGTCCAATCCTCTTGACTTTAATTAGGGAGTTAATAAGTTTTAATTAGTTCTTTTAACAAGCAGCGGGCTTAACAAGCCATAATTTGAGGCGACATGAATTCGGAAGATTACTATCAGGTCCTGGGTGTGGAAAAGAAGGCCAGCAGTGACGATATCAAGAAGGCCTACCGCAAGCTTGCCGTTAAGTATCATCCGGACAAAAATCCGGGCAATAAAGAGGCGGAGGAAAAATTCAAGAAAATCAGTGAGGCCTACGCCGTTTTGAGCGATCCGGAGAAAAGAAAGCAATATGACAATGTGGGATCGGATACCTTCCATCGCAGCTATTCGCAGGAAGATATCTTCCGTGATTTCGATATAAATGAGATCTTGCGTGACCTCGGCTTTGGCGGCAGGGCTGCGGGCAGGAGGCCGGCCTATGGTACCAGACAGTACCGGCAGATGCCCCAGGCCGGCGAAGATTTAGAATATAATCTATCCATCACGCTGGAAGAATCGGTTTTTGGGGCGGAAAAAAAGATCGCGCTCAACAAGGACGGGAAGATAGATGAGATCAATATCAAGGTCCCCGCGGGCATCAGTACAGGAAAAAAGTTGCGTCTGGCGGGAAAAGGGCTGCCCGGCAGTTATGGCGGCGCTCAGGGGGATTTATATCTCAACATCAGTATTGTGCCTCATCCGATCTTTGCCCGGGACGGGAACGATATTTATGTGGAAAAGGAACTGAAGTTTTCCCAGGCGGTTTTGGGCGCTACCGTTGAAGTCCCTACCGTAGATGGAGGTCTGAAGCGCATCAAGATTCCTCCCGGAACCCAGAACAACACCAAGATTAGGATGAAGGGTTACGGGGTGCCCCATCTGAAGGGCTCGGAAAAAGGAGATCAGTACGTTAAAGTGACCGTCACGGTCCCCAAAAAACTTACCACTCAGCAGACCGAGCTCGTGAAAAAGCTGGCCGAAGAAGGATTATAGGTTGATTAGCCGCTCAGGTGCCGGAAACTCCCTTCCGGAATTCGCCAAGAGTTAAGAATAACCACGTCCAAGTAAGGATCGCAATGTCCGATAAGATATCTTATGTAAACTTACCCTGCAATAAATCTTCCTCCGGCCAACTTCTAAACTTACTAACGAATTTCTAACTTACTAATGGAACCGCGTGGCCCCGTGCCCTAAGATTAGGTCGGCAGCACGCTTGATGCTTTCCGAGATTCCTATCTTATTTCCTTCTCCCAGGTAAATTAGCGTTTCATAGTCTTCAGCGATGAGGCGGAGATAGCCGTCGCATTTACCGGGGTGTCGGCTGATGACCTCCCGCAACGCTGCCAATACCTCCGCATCACATTTCGTTGCACTGATACTAAAGTAGGCGCAGGTATGGGCAGGCGCGGCCGCTTCACTCAATAGCTGGGCCTCGGCAGCAATAATTTTACTGCTTTCCTCAGAAACGTCCAGAACGCCTTTAATCAGGATGGGATCATCGCCGTGCAAGAGTGGCGATACCTTGCGGTAAACATCGGCAAAAAAAATGACGCTTGCCGAGCCTTTCAGGTCTTCCAACGTTACATAGGCCATAATATCTTTTCTCTTTGTCGTTATCTCGCGGATATTACTAACGATACCCGCGAGGCTTACGTTGTCCTTATCATTCAACCGGGCGATGCTTTCCGTGTCCGTATTAGCGATCGTGCTGATCTTATCAGCGAAGCGGGAAAGGGGATGTCCGGTGATATAGAAGCCTAAGGTTTCCTTTTCGTAGGACAGTAACTCCTTGTTATCCCATTCCGGGACGTCAAGGAGGGCATTATCATTCGTATCAGCCGATAATTGTTCATCCTTTGTATAAAGTTGGTCAAACAGCGTCGCCTGGAGGCTGGCCTCTTCCTTTCGCCGCCGCTGAGCCTTCTCTATGACACCGTCGCAGGACATCAGCAACTGGCGGCGGCCATAATCCATGGAATCAAAGGCACCGCATTTAATCAGACTCTCCAGCACCCGCTTGTTAACCTTCGACAAGTCTACGCGGCCGCAAAAATCAAGGAAACTGCGAAACTTGCCGCCTTCACTGCGCGCCTTCACAATGGCGTCGATAGCCCCGGTCCCGACATTCTTGACGCCTGTCAAACCGAAGCGAATGGCGCCAGCGGCGACGCTGAAATCACGGTCTGATTCGTTGATATCCGGCGGCAAAACTTCAATTCCCATCTCTTTGCAGCCGCTGATGTGTTTAATGATCTTGTCGCGATTATCCTTTTCACTCGTCAGCAGGGCAGCCATGAACTCGGACGGATAGTGGGCCTTGAGATAGCCTGTCTGGTAGGATATCATGGAGTAGGCGGTGCTATGGGACTTATTGAAACCGTATTCGGCAAAGGACTCCATCTGGTCCCAAATCTTGCGCGCCTTATTTTCGGGGATTTTTTGCTTCTTGGCCCCCTCCAGGAATTTGGGCCTCTCCTTTTCCATTTCCGCGGCTTTTTTCTTGCTCATGACCTTGCGCAGGGTATCCGCCTCGGCCATATTGTACCCGCCGATGGTTACGGCAATCTGCATCACCTGTTCCTGGTAAAGAATAATACCGTAGGTCTCACTCAATATTTCCTGAAGTTGCGGCAATTCATAAGCTATCTTTGTTTTGCCCTGCTTGCGGGCAATAAATTCCGGCACCATGCTCATCGGCCCGGGACGGTAAAGGGCTATGAGAGCGATAATATCTTCGATGCAATCCGGCTTGAGACCAACAAGAATGTCCTTCATGCCCGAACTTTCCAATTGAAATACGCCGTCGGTATCGCCCTTCATGAGCAACTGGTAAGTCGGGACGTCGTCAAGCGGCAGGGCATCGATCTCCAGTTCTTCTCCCCTGCCCTCTCTAATAAAACGCAGGACATTCTTGATGACGGTCAAGGTTTTCAAGCCCAGGAAGTCGAACTTTGTGAGTCCCACCTCTTGGATGTCATTCATCGTGAACTGGGTTACCACATCGTCCTTGGGCGCGCACAGCGGCACCCTTTCCACCAGGGGCACATCGGAAATGACGACGCCGGCGGCGTGAGTCGAGGCATGGCGGTTCAAACCTTCAAGAGCCCGGGACAAAGTCAACAATTGCTTGATACGCGGATTCTTCTTTTCTTCATCATGCAAACGGGGCTCTCTTTTTATTGCCTCATCGAGAGTAATATTCAGAACGTTCGGGATCAGCTTGGCGATACTGTCCACCTCACCGTAGGGAATATTCAGTGCCCGGCCGACGTCTCTGATCACGGCCCGGGCCTGCATCTTACCGAAGGTAATGATCTGCGATACCTTATCGCTGCCATATTTGTTAGTAACATACTTGATGATTTCATCGCGTCCTTCCTGGCAGAAATCAATATCGATGTCCGGCATACTGATACGATCAGGGTTGAGAAATCTTTCGAAAAAAAGCCGATATTTTATCGGATCAATAGTGGTAATGCCTATCGCATAGGCCACCAAGCTGCCGGCGGCGGAACCGCGACCGGGACCGACGGGGATGTCGTGACTTTTGGCATAATTAACGAAGTCGGAGACGATCAGAAAATAGCCGGCGAAGCCCATAGATTTGATGATCGCCAATTCATGGGCCAGCCTTTTTGCATAAATATCCTTTAATTCTTCCCCCTCTGCCCGGTCCTTCAAGATCAGGGGCATGAGGTCGTCCAGACCCTTATGGGCCAAATCCTTGAGACAATCGTCGAGAGTTTGATCGGAAGCTGTTTCAAAATGGGGGAGAAAAAATTGTCCGAATTCAAGCTTCAAATTGCACTGTTCGGCGATATGCAGTGTATTATCGATCGCTTCCTGGCAATAGCTAAACCGGTTTATCATTGTATCGGTAGATTTAAAGTAAAATTCGTCACTGCCAAACCGCATCCGGTCGGTATCTTCCAGGGTTTTGCCGGTTTGAATACATAACAATACTTCATGTACTTCTTTGTCTTCCTGATTTAAGTAATGGCAATCATTGGTAGCTATGAGGGGCACAGAAAGCCTGCTGCTTATTTCGAGCAGCGCGGCATTCACCTTGGCCTGTTCCGGCAAACCGTTTTCCATTAGTTCGAGGAAGAAATTGTC
>Ga0082335_1003643_pt1 | contig 24902 bp, 23 predicted proteins | sample Subgrocontami58m_FD_72375 | JGI IMG/M metagenome (GOLD analysis project Ga0082335, IMG submission 72375) | Subsurface groundwater microbial communities from S. Glens Falls, New York, USA - GMW37 contaminated, 5.8 m (SPADES assembly) (version 2) ...
TATTCCTTTGGCCGTCCCCCCCCCGGGGGTAAAATCAAGGGCGGTCCTGATAATGGCGGCGAGAATGCCTGCGGCGGCTGCGGCCGCCGAAGCCGCGGCCGCTGTATCAAAGCAGTCGAAAAATGCCGAACAATTATCTGCCGACACACTATCCGGAAAAAGCAAAACAGCAGTTCCTGCCGCCAAACTTGTCAAAAGATATTTTTTCATGCCTCCTCCTCTTCTTTCACCGGCGGATGAAGAACAAGGAAAATAGCCAGAGAAATAACTATAGTTACCAGCATAGTCTGGAAAGAACCGCCCGTTGCCAGTATCCTGCCGGTTATAAACCAAACTAAAACTACCCCTGCCAAAAAGCGGCCCACTGCCGGAACTTTGGCCAAAAGCCGGGGATAATCTCCTAAAGGTAAGGGGATAAGCTTTTGGCGAAAAGCCACAAAAATTGCAAATATGGCAAAAAGGATTCCCGCTTCCTTAAAGGAAGAAATCATGCCGGAAAGAATAAATACCGTCCAGCCGGCCAGAAAACCTACGGTCACAATTTTGGGGAGACGGGCAGTCAAAGGCACTGACTCCATCGGCTCTTTGGCAATTTTGGCTACTAACTCATCAATCCTTCGACTCCGCTCAGGGCGAGCGGCTAAAACTCCCTGCAAAAACACCCGCAGAAGCGAAGCGCCCATCAAAACTACCACCAAAATCAACCATCGCTCCTGCAGAGGCTGGGCCATTGATATTGGCAAATAGAGGCCGGGCCATACAAAAACAGGCCGCATCAAAAGAGGCACGGCTTGAGTCCAGAAATAAACAAAAACAGCTGTGACTGCGGCGTGACTGACAAATGCCAAAGCCAAAACCTGATTTTTGGTAAGGTTTTGAGGTAGTTTAAGGGAAGAGAGAGTTGCTTTGGTAAACATGGCAATACCCACTGCCAAAAACGCCAACAGAGCGTATTCAATAAGAAGAGGCGCTCTTGCTTCCAGCAAGTTTCGCCAAAGACCATGACTGGAATAAAAGGCTTTATGAGAGGCCAAAAATAAATCACCTAACGCAAATCCAAAAGTAAATAGTAAACCAAGACGGGCACTTAAAACCCCCAGTACCCCAATGATAATCATAATCAGCATTGACTCGGAAAATACGGTCGCAAAACCCGGATGGAGCCAGCCAACAAGAAAACCGCCGACAAGCGCAAGGGGCGTTGTCAGCGTTGCAACAACGGGAAAAGCCGCCAGGTAAATACCGTCAACCAAAATTGCGGCCACAGCTTCCGATAGCACCCGCATCCTAAGCGGAAAAACAACCCATAATTTATCTATCATTTTAAAATGAATCTCCCCCGACCTCACGGTCGGGGCATCTTCTCCCCACGCTTCGTCGGGAGAGAAATCCCTCCGAAGCCCCGCTCAGCGGGGCGAAGGGGGATAAATTTCTTTGCAAGATAGCCCAGTGTAGTTCCGTACATAATGTGTCCAAAGATGGAAACCTGCAAAAATTCCTCCATAAACTTAATGGTCAGCCAGCGGGGGTAAGCCACCACCATCAGCGTTTCTAGCATTAGCGCCCAAATAACGCCGGCCAAAGCGCCGCGGGTGCCAAAAAGTATGGCGTAGGAGGTACCAAAGGCAATACCGTTTAGGAAATGAAAACCAACGCCCACCGCTGACACCCACCATCCCTCAACCGATGGACCCAGAAGCGACTTGCCAAAAACATCAAAAATATCAAACGGCCAAAAATGAATGCCGGTAATTTTAATAAGGGCAAACCGCGATAAATCATACACCGCGGTAGCCAAAAATCCGGCAACGATGCCTGCTTTGACACGCTGTTTAATATATCCTTGTTTGGTCTGGTCCATTTTTTGCCAAACAATGGTCCAGGTAACAGCAATCATCGCAATGGCCAAAACTAAAGATAAAAGCAATGAAAATCCGGAGAAGATGTAGACTAAAAGCGACGCCCCGCTGGCCAGAAAAAATGCGGCAAAAAGAACGATAATTTTTGAACTTTTCATACCCCTCTTTCTTAACTGTAACAATCATCGCCGCCGATGTCAATAGACTTTTTGACCGTTGACAAAAAGTAAGCCTTTATGATAAACTCTTTAAAATCCTAAGACAATGGGCGTAAAATTAAGACCTATCGAGGAGCAAATTAGTTTTGAGTAAACCCTCGGTAGAGGGTTTTTTTATGGACAAGATTAGTCAAAATAAACAAAAGAAAATTGAAGCGGTAGGTATTCTTGAGGAAAAGGTCAAGCGGGCCAAAGCAGTGGTACTTACCGACTATCGCGGCCTCAAGCACCAACAGCTCGAAGGTCTCAAAAAAGCCCTTAAAGCGGTGGAGGCGGAACTGGTAGTAAGCAAAAACACTCTACTTTCTCGTGCGCTCGCAAACTCCGAAGTTAGTAGTTCGTTGGCCGGTCCCACCGCTACCCTTTTCGCCTACAACGACGTTATCGCTCCCCTTAAAGAACTGGCCAAAATAATAAAGCTTCTAAAAATGCCAACTATTAAATTGGGAATTTTTGAAGGAAGACTGATTTCGGCCGGAGATGTGCTAAAACTGGCCGCCCTCCCCTCCCGCGAGGTTCTAATTGCCCAAGTGGTGGGAGGAATGAAAGCACCGCTTTATGGACTGCACAGAGCTTTGAGTTGGAACTTACAAAAGTTGGTAATGACACTTAAGGCAATTGAGAATAAAAAAACAATAATTTGACGGTAGAAGATAGAAAGTAGAAGGTAGTAATTTGAGGGTAGAATGTAGAAGATAGAAAAGAATCCAACTTCCAGCTTCTATCTTCAAAGATCTATCTTCCACCCTCTACCATCTACCGTCTACTAAGGAGGTGAAATTATATATGTCTAAACTCACAAAGGATGATTTTATAAAAGCAATTGAGGAGATGTCCGTTTTGGAGCTTTCTGAAGTGGTTAAAGCTCTGGAGGAAAAGTTTGGTGTCTCGGCCGCATTAATGGCCGCTCCGACTGCGTCCGCCGAAGCTTCAGCGGAGGCGGAGCCAAAAGAAGAACAGACGGTTTTTAACGTAGTTATTGCCTCTTCAGGCGCCCAAAAAATTGCCGTTATTAAGGCTTTGCGAGAATTAGTGCCAACCTTGGGTCTTAAAGAAGCCAAAGATTTGGTTGACGCGGCTCCCAAAGAAGTGATGACCGCGGTTAATAAGAAAACCGCCGAGGAAGCCAAAGCTAAATTAACAACCGCCGGCGCGACTGTGGAGTTAAAGTAATAATAAACTTTGCAATACTGTGTTAAAGATAATTTTATCTTGGGCGTAAGATAAACCTTGCCTGTTTTTCTGTCAAGATGCGCGCTTTAAGATTTTTGCTTGCCACCACTCCCACCGGCTTACCATCAACCATTTTAACACAAAAAGCGGTTCCTATAAGTCCCTGCTTTGGTCTTTCAATTATATTAATCTCTGTTATTAATGTCTCGCCCGGCTTTATTGGTGCAGATGAGGTGTCAAAAATGGTCGGCCCTATACTTTCAAATAACGGTACTCCCCCTCTCTGCTGTTGCCCGGTCAGACCAGCCATCCCTGCCGCCTGCGCCCATGCTTCTATTAGCTGATCCTCCCGCAACCCGTCATCTTCGTAAGAAGACAATTCGCAAACAAGTCCTTCTATAACTACCGCTTCCTCATCACCCAACCGCACCGTGGCTTTTCCCTTAAACCAGTCGGCAGTCGCCTCATCGTCTAAGGTAAATTCAACTCTAATCTCTTGCCCGGGCCTGATTACTTTCTTAAAAATTACACTATCAAATTGTCTAATCCGCAAAGGCACCCCGCTGTTTCCATCAGGAACGTAAAACTTATTATAAAGCTGGCCTGCCGCCTCAACTGCCGCCCGGATTGATTTGTGTCCGGGTAAAACCGAAGGCAGGCCATCTTTGAAATGACCTTTGGCGTGGGCTGGTGTTGTTCGAAGCTCTGTCAAAATAGACCGAGGGCCTACCCCAAGAATCATTCCTCTGAATGACGGCTCGTTACTTCTATCACATTGCTCCGGTCTGACAATCATTCGTACTAGACCGCTTCTTCCATCAGGAGTTAACTCTACCGTATCCGCGTATATCGCCTCTTCACCATACCAGTTGGAAAGCATTTTTCGGGCATCATTTTCATTCGGCGGTGTTGGGGATAAACCAAAGTCGTGGGCGTACCTGACCATTCCTGGCACTGGAGTATCTTCATGCGTCATACTGCAACAAAATACCACTCTTTTTTTACAAAGTCAATACTGAATGAAATTGAAGTATTGACAGACTGTTTATAAGGTGGTAGCGTAAGTGTAGCATGAGAATTCCCAAAATTTTCATAGCACTTGCTCTTATTGTCACTGGAGGACTGGTTTTTTATTCCCTCTCCGGCCAAAAGCTTCCCAGTTTTCCTGGGTTTACGCCGTCAAAACCGGCTAAAGTTGTAGCTTTCATTTCCAGTCAAAAAGTATTTGGAGAGTTCAATACCGGTTTGGAAGATACCCTTAAAAAGCTTGGCTTTGACAAAGGTAAAAACCTTGATTACACCATAATTGAGCTGGCCAGCACCGATCCCCAATTTGACGCCAGGATAAAAGAAGTTCTTCTTTCCAACCCTGATGTTATTGTGGCTTTTACCGGAGAGCTGGTGGTGCCAATATACAAAGCCGAAGTGTCGCTAAAAAAGCAAGTGCCGTTTGTGGCGGCGGTGGGGTTTGATTTAAGAGATATCGGATTAACCGATTTTAAGGGTTCAAAAACGTTTGTGGCAGGAGTGGTCGGCAATACTCAGGAAATAAGCAGAAAAAGACTGTCTGTGGCAAAACAGGTCCTGCCAAACTTGAAAAAAGTGGGTATTATTGCCAATCCCAAACAGCCAACCTATTTGGGCTCCATTGAACCGTTTAAAGAGGCGGCTTCCGCCTTAGACCTTTCGGCCGTGGAATATAAAGTTAACTCCCAGGAAGAGCTTGACAGTCTGCTCGCCGCTATCAAAAAGGGCGATGTGGATTTGTTGATGACTTCGGGCCAGGCTATCATCGTCAAAAATATTGATAAAATATACAATACGGCCACCGCCAAAGGTATTCCCACCTTGGACTTTCGGCCAAATACACCTGATAAAGTGCTTATTAATTACGCCCATAGCTATTATTCTTTGGGGGAAGCCGCGGCCGGGCTGACCGATAAAATTATCAAGGGGAAAAATCCGGGCAGTCTGCCATTTGAAGAACCCAAAAAAGTAGCTTTTACCATTAATCTTAAAATTGCTGAGAAACTGGGCATCAGTGTCCCCGATGCAGTCTTACCCCAAGCGGATAAAGTAATACGGTAGGTTATTTAATAGGTAGTAGTTGTTCGTCGCTCGACATTAAATACATGAATTATATATTCTTTTGGGAAAATCTCGTAGAAAACTCTATATTCACCAATTCTTCGCCGCCACACATTTTTTTCTCCTTTCATCTTTTGGATATCTCCGGCAAAAGGATCTTGGGGTAAACCATCAATTACCGTAAAAATCCGCCTAGCATAATTACTAGGAATCTTTTTGAGGAATTTTGGTATACTTGAGTCAATCTGTAAAACCCAGCTTGTTTTTAAGTTCACGCAATGTTAAAACTTTTCCTTTGCTTCTTCTTTTTCTTGCTTGATTTAAAGCTTTCTTCTGGGAATCGGACGCTTTGAACTCATACATTTTTCGCAATTCCACCAGATCTTCGTACTCCTCGCGAGGAATAACAATTAATTCTTTTCCTTGTGTTAGTCTTTGTGGTATAGTAATTGTCATAGTACCTACATACTACTTTGTATTAACTTCTCTGTCAATCCCCCTTGACTACTTTGAGCAGTTTTGTTTTAAGTCTGCCGTTTTCTTGGTAAAGGACGATGTTTTTCTGCCAGCTTTTTTTCATTTGGGGAAAATCCTCGCGAAAGTGAGCACCTCTGCTCTCTGTTCTTATCAGGCTGGCGGTAATAATAAGCTCTGCCACCGCCAGCATTTGCCTTAAAGACAAAGCTGTTTTAAGCTGGCTGATATCGCCGGCTGTCAGTTTTGCTGCCTGCCTTTTAAGAACAGCCAGTTCTCTTTGTGCTTTTTGCAAGGCTTTTTTACTTCTAATAATACCTACGCCCTCCCACATCAGTTTCTTAAGCTGTAACAAAAGCTCCTCCGGTTTGATTCCAAGCTTGCCCTGAGCGAAGCCGAAGGGCTTTCTCTTGCTAATAGTTTCTATTCTTTTTATCTCGGAGTTAACTTGTTTAAGCGGCACAGAGGAAGATTTAATTTTTTGGGCAAATAAACTGGCTTTAAGACCTGCTCTTGCCCCAAATACCTGACCTTCGGCCAGGGCATTACCCACCAGTCTATTGGCTCCATGCACTCCGCCCGCCGCCTCTCCGCAGGCAAAAAGACCACTAATGTTTGTTTCTCCCCATTCGTTTATTCTCACCCCTCCCATGCTATGATGAGCGGTAGGAGCTACCTCCATTGGCTTTTTCTGAATATCAACTCCCATTGCCATAAACTGACGAAAAACAGCGGGAATAATTTTTTCCGCCATACCCTTCTTCCAGTGAGTCACATCAAGAAAAACTCCCCCCTGGGCCGTCCCTCTCCCCTCACTTATTTCTCGATAAATTGCTCTTGATAACTCATCGCGGCCGGCCAGTTCGTTGACAAACCTCTCGCCGTTTTTATTTCGCAGAATTGCCCCGTGCCCCCTGGCTTTCTCTGTCACCAAAGCTCCTTTTTTAAGTAATGGAAAGGCGATACCTGTAGGATGAAATTGAATAAATTCCATATCCATAAGTTCTGCTCCGGCTTCTGCGGCCAACCCGTATCCTTCTCCAGTGGCGCTTTGGGGATTACTGGTGACCTGATACAACTGCCCCGCCCCTCCTGTGGCCAAAACTGTCGCTTTAGCCAAAATTACTTTATACTTTCCTTTTTCATCCAAAACAAAAGCCCCCACCACCCGTTTTTTGTCAGTTAAAAGTGTGGTGACGAAATGATGGGAAAAACAGGCAATTTGCAAACTGCGAACTTGAGCTGTCAGAGCCCGCATCATGGCACTGCCAATATAGTCACCGGCAGAAAGAGTGAGGGCCGCCGACTGTTTCCCACCTGTCCAGCTGTAGAACGAACCATCGGGCAGTTTGTCAAAAACCACGCCGTAAGAAATAAGGTCGGCAATTCTATCAGGCATTTCTTCTGCCAAAATTTTTACTAATCTGCGATTATTTATTGATAAACCGGCTTTGACAGTATCTTCAAAATGTTGCCGTGGGGTGGTTCCTGCCACGGCCGCGTCTATGCCTCCTGCGGCCATGTTGGTGGCGGTGGTGCCAAACGGCTCTTTGGTAATAATAAGAATTTTGCTATTGTGTTTGGCCGCCTCAATTGCCGCCCTCAACCCCGCCCCGCCTGCGCCAATCACCAGAACATCAGTGTAAATCATTTCGTAATTATACCAAAATTAGTTGTTTTCAAACACCCTTTGTGCTACACTGCCCCTCTCAAGCTGGATAAGCCAAGGGAAATAATTGCTCTCTTGCGTTTGTCAGATTACCACCCGGTGCCTTTTTCTAAATCTGGGGCAGGCCGAGGTTTTTCCTAAAACTGTGAAGCGATCTTATGTGCAATGCTATATGTGCTTTTCCGCCAAACCATGTCGGCTGCCAAAGAGGACCAAGCGTTTCCACATCCCGCAGCCATACCCTATCCTGTTCATCTATTACAATACCGTCATTTTCTTTCATATTATATTGAGTTCTGGGATTTAAATGCGGCTCTCCATGTATATCGGGAATTCTGCCTGTCGCTCTATGCATTCTCAATATAGCTCTTGTTAACCCATCTAGTTGGTTAACAACCGAAGGCTTTGCTTTAAGTTCTTCGTATGAATATTGCCGAAGGGCTCTTCCTCCTGTTTTTTTTTGCACCATCAACAAATCTGGATCCCCTGCCTCGTTTACTCCCTCTATAATAGATGTTGGCGGAATAAAATAACCACAATATTTTTGAATTACGTTATATCCTTCTATAAATCTCTCCGAATTCCCCACTGTTATTCTTTGCCAAAATGGCCGCACTCTTTTAACTACCCAATTTGTAGGACGTTCTTCGTCGCCAATTTCAAAAACATCACAATGAAGACCATTGCCTATTTGTGCCCCTATTGGTTGACGAAACGGTTGGGAATTTCTTACTCTCTGTTCTACTCGCATAACGTATAACAATTATAAAAATAATAACTATTATAGCATTTTCCCCTCTTCCCTCCTGGCCTTACCGTTCGCCTTTTCACCCCGCCACGGCGGGGACGGCTCACGGAGCGGCCTTAGGCGGGTGCGACCCCAAATTGGGGTCTTGACATCTCTTGAAGTACTGTGTTACAGTTTGCAGGTAAAGCGATACTTTCGATACGCAAGGCATTAGAACGAGTGTATAGCAACTAGCGTATAGGGTATAGTTATATAACGAACTAGACGCTAATAACTAAACGCTAAATATATGAGTATGGGTGAAGATTGGCCAGATTTATTAACAGTTCGCGAGGTAGCAAAAATCCTCCGCGTTTCTCCGCTGACTATAAAACGGTGGGGTAAACGGGGGAAACTTCCTGCTATTCGCATTAACTCCCGCGGAGATCGCCGGTATAAGAAAGAAGCCGTAATGTGGCTCTTGGGAATTCAACAGAAAACGGAATAAATTAATCTAATTATTCTAATTTCTAATTAGTCTAATCAATTCCTAAATCCCAATTTAGAAAATAGGTAATTAGGTCAATTTTTATATTATGATACTTTCTTATAAATAGAATTAAAGATTAAGTTTAATTCTTTAGCCTCTTGCCATAATATTTTAGCTTCTTCTGTCAGTTCTGGAACCGCTACTACAATCATTCTTAAGAAATGCTTTGACTCTCGTGATTCTTTTTTGCAAATGCCAATTTTGTGCCTAAAATCTTGTTTACTTTCCGCATCATCTGCTTCACAAAAATTTGCACCGACACTCGTTGCAGCTTTTACTAATTGTATTACTAGCGGATCGGTGATTAACCCTCGTGGAACCTTCTTGCAAAAACGAATTACGTTCCCGCCAAATCTTGCAGTTCTTTCTTCTAGGTCGTATTTCTTTTTAGAAATTTCATCATTTGTCATTCTTTAGGTTAATTAGGTTAATTAGGTTAATTAGAAATTATTAAACCCTTTTCTCATACTCGGCCTGATGCTTTTCTTTTATCTTTTCTCTATCGGGCTCTATAAGGTGTTCTTTTATAAAAAGTATTGTTTCTTTTGAATCCTGTGTGTTAACAAAAATACCGGTTCCGATCTCAAATCCTCCCAGGCTTTTACTGCGGGGAATAAGTCGTAAATACCAATCCCCCCCGGGATAAATATAAAAATTAAAGGGAAACTCACTGCCGTGACGAAGATCCATAATTTGCACAAGACGAGCTAATATAAAAGCAAAATCCGTTATTTCCGGATCGGTAATCTCATCAAATGCTCTTCCCCGAAGCTTCGGGGCCACCCATACTTCATCCGGCCACTGACTGGTTTTGGGACAAAAAAGATAAAAATGTTCTGTTTCAACCTGTATTTGCTCTTCTTTTTCCGGCCCAACTCCAATTGATGAGGATGGATCTAAACGGGGAATATCTAATCTGACATCAGGCGGAATAACTGTAATTTGAGTGTGAGGATGAGGCAGACTTTCTCCCCCGCCCTCTCCTCGATTATGAAAGATATACACCTGACCTTTATCTTTATGTGTGATATAGCGCTGTCTGTAAGTTTGCAAAATAAGCTCCACTTGAGAAACTGGCAATTCATCAAAGTTTTTGTGATGATCGGGTGAATGAATAACAATCTCATGAATTGGGGCAAAGGGAAATTTGTTGAGAATGACTCGAACCGACCAGTCCGCTTCCCCAACCTTTCCGCCGATACGAAATACTTCCGGCTCAAGCTTTTCCCTGCCTAAACAAAAAGGACAAACAGGTTCCGCGCCTTTGGCCACATCAGGACGCTTGGCCCGTCTTGGGGCAAAAACCACCCATTTTTTGGAAAGCGGATTTTGAACAAACTTAAACTCAGCCATAAATCATATTAATTTTTTATGAAGCGCCTACTCTTTACTATATCTAAATACAGCTTTTTGTACAAGAGGGCGCTTTTGTTCCAGGAAAAGTCTGTCTGCATGGCCTTCTGTACCATCTTTTGATATCTTTGCGAATTATTATATACCGCAACCGCCTTTTGTATGGCCTTAACTAAACCTGGCGATGAACCGTTCTTAAAAAGAAAACCATTTTCCCCATCATCAATTGTATCTTCTAATCCTCCTGTTTTGGAAGCGATCGGCAGTGTCCCATAACGCATGGCAATCATCTGAATGAGTCCGCAGGGCTCGTAATGCGAAGGAATAAGTATGAAATCCGCTCCGGCGTAAATCTTGTGGGCCAGTTCTTCACTGTAAAAAAGCTCCGCCTTGACCCACGGAAATTTTTCTGCTGTTTGCAAAACACTTGCTTGAATTCTCCGATCGCCCGAGCCTAAAATTATCAGATTAACATTAAGATGTGAAATTCTTCCTATTGCTTTTATCAAAACGTCCAAACCCTTCTGAATAGCCATTCTGCCCACAAAACAAAAAGTCGGCTTATCTTGCAAACCTAAACTCTTCAATAAATCTTCTTTGTTATCTTTTTTACCAACTTCCCAATTGCCAATATCAAATTTATGGAAAATAAGCTCGTCTTTTGCCGGATTCCAAACATCATAATCAATTCCATTAATAATCCCTATGATCTTTCCATCTTTTCCTAATCCCTCACTCTCTCTTTTAACAAGAAATGGTGAAATTGAATCATGGTCCTGTTCTGTCTGTGCAATTTCTTTGGCGTAAGTTGGAGAAACAGTTGAAACGCGAGTCGCATGAACAATTCCTTCTCCTAAAACATTCATTTCATTTGCGGGAACTCCTCTTTTTAGCTCTTTTGCCTCTTCATCCTTAATATCAAGTAAATCCAAAACTTTTAAAGACCCAATGCCCTGATAAAGAAGATTATGGATTGTGAGAAGAGTTGGAATCGCAAGCTTCATTTTCTTTAAAATAAGCGGAATTAAAGCAGTATGCCAGTCGTTGCAATGAATAACTGTTGGATGCCATTTGTGATCTTTTCCCAAGTAATGGATAAAATTAACAATCGCAAGATCAAAAAATGCAAACTGACCCATCCGTTTAGTCTTATCTTTAGCTCTGCTTAAAGACAAATAATTGCTATTTTGCAAAAAATAAAAAGGGACTTTAGTGTTTGGAAGTACCGAAGAATATACTCCTATGTGTTCTGTTTCCCTATAGAATAGAACTGTAAATTCACCTTCTTTCTCAAAATGATATTTTTTTCTTATCTCATCGTAATAAGGAATAACAGCGCGCGCGTCAATACCAATACCCGCAAGCGCTTTGGGCAAAGACTCCATCACATCCCCCAGCCCGCCCCGCTTAAAAAACGGCGCCGCCTCATACCCGGTCATCAATACCCGCATTGTTTTATTCATTGCTATTGCAGCCTCGCAAGGCGAGGCCTTGCGAGGCTAAGAGTTTCTAATCGTCCTCAATTATTAAATTTCCTATTACATCAGTATTGTCCTCGTGTTCTACAAATGATTTATAAGATAGTGTACTCTGTTTTTTAGAGAAAAAAGATAAGATTTCTTCGGGGTAAATCCATTTTGTTTTCCTTAACCCAAGGAATTCTGAATAAGATGATGGCTGACCTTGCAAGACCCTGCCGGGTCGTGCTAAAGCTTGCTTATGGATGTAACGAGTTAAATGAAGAAGTTGTTCAATTGTTTCGATTAGAACTGCTTTATAGACGTTTTGATATAAAGATCCAACTCTTTTGTATTTTTTATTAAAATACATAGTATACCTTGTTCCCAACGAATTCATAAATTTATCTATAGAATTAGAATTTTTTTGTTTTAATGCAAAGTGAAAATGATTAGGCATAAGTGCGTAGGAAATAAAAATTATTTCATCTGTAAAATTATTCATTCTTAGAAGCTTAATAATTTTATCTTTTTCTTTATAAGAAATCTCAGGATCTGAAAGCCTTTCGTAAAGCTCCTTCTCATTTTTAGGAAGCAAATATTCTTTTAAGTAAGAAAGAAAAACAGAATAATCTTGTTCGTCTAAAAAAATAAGTCTTTTCTCTACTCCACGGTTATAAATATGATAATAACCATTTTCCAAATATTGCTTTCTAGAATTCCGAGCAGGCATATAATTAAAGTAGCACAATTTTCCTAGCTTTGCAAGGCCTCGCCTTGCGAGGCTAAAATCTTTTGATAAACCTTTTCGTATCCTTCCACCATTTTTTCAACTGAAAAATTATCCTCCACGTGTTTTCGGCAAGCTCTTCTATCTATTTCCCCGATTCTTTGAACCGCTTCCACCAATCCTTCTACCCCCTGTTTTTTTATTATCCATGAACCTCTTCCAGGTCTTTCTTCACCGTCAGGATCAATAACAAACCCCGTAACACCATCTCGTACTATCTCAGGAACACTACCCCTATTATAGGCAACAACCGGCGTCCCGCAGGCCATCGCCTCTACCATTACCAGACCAAACGGCTCCTCCCACTGCAGAGGAGAAATAAGCGCTTTGGCTTTTTGGAAGAAAAAAACTCTTTCATCTTCATTTAATAAACTATTAATTTTAATCTTTTTACCATCAACAAACGGGACAATCTTTTTTTGATAATATTCTGACTGTTTTGCGCCTTCACTAAGCCATGAAGCAATATTTAAAGTAGTATTTAATTGTTGGGCCACGGATATGGCTATATCAATGCCTTTTTGGGGAATCATCCTCCCAACAGCTATAAGATCTTCTCCTCCTTTTTCACTAAAGGCAAACTTATTGGTATCTATTCCGTTGTAAACATTCCCAAAAAAATGCGAGGAAAGATTTCCCTGCTGGCTTTTGCTGATAGATAAAAATTTATGGGTGGGAAATCTATTAAAAAGCCAATATTCGAGCATATTCGCGGTTGGCATCGGATCATGAAGAGTATAAAAAGTGGGAACACCTGTCAGTTCCTCCCAAAAATGAGCCAGATAGCCAAATGAATGAAAAACATGTAAAACATCCAGCTCTTTCTTCACACCCATACCATAAGCTTTAGTCAATAAATCCATTTCGTAGTACATTTTTTCAGCATATAAAGACATTTTTTCTTTATCTTCAGCAGCAATGTCCTGGAAATGGCGGATTTTAAGCTTACCCTCCAATAATTTAAGATCCCCTTCGATCACATTTGTTGAAGTTTCCTCCGGAGCGCTAAACCAGAAGACCTGATGTTTTCTTTTCATCAGACCGGAAACTAAATTTCTGGCCAGATCGCCCGGAGCAAAAATACGATCACCATAAAGCTTTTTGTACATGTAGATAGAAGGGGTAATAATTCCAATATTCATTTATTTATTTAACGAAAAAGATAGACATCCCTATAAAGTTTATCAAATCTTTCCGCAATTTTGGTCCAGGTAAATCTAGACTCCACTACAGCTCGCCCTTTTTCTCCCATTCGTTCCCTCAAAATATCCTGGGCAAAAAGTTTATTTACTGCCTCCGCTATCTCACTGCTGTTTCTTGGCCTTACAAATAAACCATTCACTCCTTCTTTAACTGCCATAGTTACCCCACCCTTCCGAGTTACAATAACCGGAGTTTTTGCCGCCATTGCCTCTATGATTGTTAAACCTAGCGGCTCATCCCATAAAGCCGGAGACACAAAAACATCTGCCGCGTAATAAAGATCAATAAATTCTTCATATTTGTGTAAAAATGGCAGTATTTGCACATTGTGAAGCTTTTTTGATTTTATCAGTTTTTCCAGGCGTTTTCTTTGAGGACCGTCTCCGGCAATAACAACTTTTCCATTAATTTTGCTGGCCGCCTTCACAAGATATTCCACCCCTTTTTCTGTTATCAATCTGCCGGTAAATAAAGCGATTTTTTTATCTCCCAGCCTAAACTTTTTCCTAATTTCCAAAACCGGCCTTTCTAGAGGAAAAAGGGAAAGACGAATTCCGCCCGGAATAGTTCTCGTTTTAGAAGAAAGGTTGGAGCCGAATATTTTAAGGAGCTTAGCTCGTGTATCTCCGGAAACAACCGTAATTGCACTTGCTGCATCAAGAGCATCTCTGGTGAGTCTAAAGTACCGTCTGTCTTTGGAAATTGCGTGCAGACAACTTCCATGAGATGTTAAGATATATTTTGTTCCATATATTGAACGAATAAAGCGGGCCGCCCAGGCATTAATCATAATATGATGAACATGAATTAAATCAGGTTTAAACTCCTCTACCGCCTTAATCATGCTCTTATTAAATGCTTCGTAAAGAGAAGCAATCTCTATTGAAGTTAAATCCGAATATTTCTTTGACTTTTCAAGTCCCGGCCTACCGACAAAAACCGGAATTTGAGGAAGCTTTATCTCAAATTGAGGAATATTTTGACTAATTTCTTTGTTGTCGGGAGAAGCTACTGCTAATTCGTATTCGTACGCCTCTTTAAGACGAAGGGCCAGATATTTGACATACGCTCCGGAACCGCCTCCATGAATAGGAAAATCATAAAGGAATAGTATGCGAGGTTTTTTTGCACCGTTAGATCTGTTAATTCCGTTCATTTCCGTATTATACACTAATCTCTTAAAAATCTTTCTTTCAAAACCAGCAAAACAAACCGCAAAAGAGCCAGTTGGCGTTTAATAAGTGAAGACTGATCGTTTTGGCTTGCATAACAATTACTATATATGATAGAATCGCGCCATTATGACAGAAAGACAACGCTCCTTAGTCACTGCGGAATCAGAACTCCTGCTAGACAACGTAAGCATTTTGCATGAGCTTGGCTTTCTGGCTGGACACCGTAGCCAAGGCAAATCCATAGGTTTATTGACGAGCTGCGATAGCCGTCCAGCTTCCCAAACTTACCCCCTCTTTCTTGGTGGAATGTTAGTTGTTGAGAAGCAACTTGAGACCCTTGACCAAACTCCTCCAGATATTGGCGAGCGTCTTATCCAATATATAATAACAACCCGCACACAACAAGGCCAGCCAGTCACCAATGAGGAAATCGCACAGATTAGAGAGCAAATCGCTGAAGGCCAGCTTTCCGAACAACTGGCAGTACTGGCTAGCGGCGATGAACAACAGGATATGGTCGATATCAACATGTTACCTGAAGAATTTTCCGGCCAAAGAACTTCGCTTGCTGAATATACCGCAAGGTACAGTAAGAAACCATCCAAAGAGGATATCCTGGAGAATAAACGCTTAGCGCTGGCTTACTGGCAAGCCCTCACATCTGACCTGGAGACGCTTTATGGAGAGGTTGACTTACCATCTGCCCTGTTGGCTGAATTGCTCCTTGATCCGCCATTTCTGCAAACTATTGTTTCTTCCGGCCCAAATCTTGATGAAGCAGCCAAACGTCGCCACCTGGCTTATTTTGACGAGATGTTGGGTTTTATAAAAAACCTTAATCCCACTGGCCATTTTGATACGTTTCAAGAAACAACAGGGACATATCAGGTAGACTGGATTGAAGAAGAACCATCGCCGCAGGTATCCGATTTTGACCGAGAATACCTAAAAGAAGTCTACCATCTTGCTAAGAAGATGCTGGCGGGAGACTTTGAAATTGATGAAATCCACAACCTTCTTGGAAAGACTATTCTGCGCCGAGGCCGGTTTTTCAATCTGGTAGAAAAAGGTCATCAACAAATAGCAGTAGTTCCAGCCGAACCAGAACCACTAACTTTTGCCGACATCGGCGGCTATGAGGAGCAACGTGCATTCTATCAAAAGTTGCTTGGACATCTTAACAGTCGTAATACCATCATTGCTGATTTAAGAATTATCTTGGCCGCAGGCAAGTCGGGAACTGGGAAATCATTGGGGGTTACTGCTTTTACTAATGCTCTCCCAGATCACGCCCGTGCGCTTTTTTTGGATCACAGTACCCCTGTGGCTGAATATTTAAAAGCCCTGGAACTGGCAAGATTTCACCCGGAACTGGAACTTTTTGTTGTTATTGAGGACATCGATACGCTAGCAGGAAAGCGCGACAGTTCCGCAACCGGATTTTTTTTGGAAATTGACTCGGCTATTCCCGGAGCTACACCTCACAATCTCCACCTCCTAGCCACCACCAACAGGCCAGATGTCATTGACCCGGCTATAATCAGACCTGGGCGAACCCCCAAAATTTTAGTCTACCCGGATAAACCACCTCTTGAAACTCGCCAGGCTATTATTCAAATACATGCCCGCCGGCAAAACCTTGCTTTAAGTCAAGAAGCGCTTAAACTCATCGCTGAAAAAACCGCAGACCTCACCCCCGATGAAATTCAACATATTGTCTGGTCGTTAGTTTTTAATGATGTCGCCCAACCCACAGAACAGGATATCGATGGTTTTGTTGCTGAAATTCGGCAGCGACACGAGGCAGAAAGAGCCAGTAGAGATCTTTTTCGATCAACCACGCCAGAAATACTACCTGAAATTCGTGCACTGTTTTCTTAGCACCAGTCCAACCAAAACGCGATTAAACCTTGCCTTTAAGGCTAAACCGCTCTTTGAGAACCAGCAAAACAAACCGCAAAAGAGCCAATTGGCGTTTGAGGCGCCAAGGTTGGATGATTAAACGAAACAGCCACTCAAAGCCGACTTTGCGAATAAAAAGCGGCGCTCGGGGCACGGCGCCGCTAATATAATCAAAACTTCCCCCAACAGCCATGGCCGCCCGAACCGGAATTTTCGGCAAATTCTCATCTATCCACTGTTCCTGCTTGGGAAAACCAAGAGCCACGAAGAGAATATCTATATTCGTTTTGTCTGATTGATAAGCCCACTCTGAAGAAGCAAAAACAATCTTCAGTTTAGGATATTTTTGCAGTAAGCACTCGGCGGTCTTCTCTGCTATTTTGGCTCCTCCACCCAGAAGTCCTACTGTAAAGCCCCGCTTTTCTGCCTCCTGGCAAAGCATTTCCATAAAATCCGCGCCCGCAATCCGTTCCTTAAAATTCTTCCCCAGCAGTTTTGCCGCCCAAATTACACCTATCGCATCAGGAAGGGCTAAATCACAAGCGTTAAGAATGGTCTTAAACCACTTATTATTGTTGGCAAAGACAATAATTTCCGGATTTGGGGTAAAAATTTTGATTTTTTTACCTCTTTTTTTAAGACCCTTTTTTATAAACTCTAGGGCCTCCTCTTTTGTAGTGTTGTTTACCTTAACTCCGAGTATTTTTATTGCTTCCATAAGTGTTATTATTATTATAAGATTTATAATCTAAAAATCAAAACTCTCCAAATAGTATTTTTTGTGCACTTTTTGTATTCGCCAATTTTGATTTTATAACAGCGTTTTTATGTAATTATCAGCATTTTAACCAATTTTTTCTTTATTTAACTACAAGTTATGCTAATTTTTATATAGTAATCATCAAAAACTTTTAACTTTTAACTTTTAACTTTTAACTTAGTTTTATAGGCTTCTTCTAAAACTTTTAAGGTTTCTCTAGCGGTTTTCTCCCAGTTAAATTTTTTCGCCCGCTCTCTCCCCTTTTTGATCAAAGTCTGCCGCAAACTTTGATTTTCCAAAACTTTCTTCAACCCTTCTGTGATATCATTAACATTATAAGGGTCAACCAGCACTCCGGCATCACCGACAACCTCCGGTAGTGAACTGGTTTTGCTAACAACTACCGGTACCCCTGCCGCCATGGCCTCCAACACCGGCAATCCAAAGCCCTCGTACAGGCTGGGTAGGCAAAAAACGCTTGCCTCTTTATATAGTATAGCTAAATCATCATCTGGAACAAAATTTAGGAATTTTACCTTGTCAGAAAGACCCAAACGCTTAGGGGCCGCATAAATCTCCTCATACAGCCAGCCAGGCTTGCCGACGAGAACGAGAGAGAGGGCGCGAGGGGTGACACGACTGGAAGGGCTCCCGACAGCGCGCAGTCTCGCCGAATGAGGCGGACGAGCACTGGCGGGAGGGAAAGTCGGGGCAGGACCCCGAGCGATTGTGGCAAAAGCCTCAATAAGCCTGACTAAATTCTTCCTCGGCTGAATTGTGCCGACAAAAAGAATGAATGGTTTTGTAACCTTATATTTTTCTAAAACTCCCTTAGTTTTGAGATGAAGGGGTTGAACCCCTTCATATATCACTCTAATAACTTGTGTATCGCACTGTAACTTAGTGATTAAATCTTTCCTGGTATTTTGCGATACGGCAATAATTCTGACGGCATTTTTAACAGCATAAATCGTCGACCAGTTAAGATAATATTTCTGGGGAAACTGATGATATTGCGGCAGGTACTCGACCCCAAGGTCGTGAATGGTAACCACGGTTTTAAGATTTGGGCGACGAATAACCGGCAGGGTGTGAGCCGGAATAAAAAGCACATCGGGCGGATTGACTAGACACTCAAGAGCCAGTCCCCCTTGCGTCCATAGCCTCGACCATCTTATTTCTTTGAATTTAAAATTAGGTGACAAGTGACAAGTTGCAAGTGACAAGTTGCGAACATAAACAATATATTTATTTTTATGATCAATTCTGGATAAAGCTTTAAGAAGCTGATAAGAATAGTTCTCCGTCCCCGTTGGCTCGCTGACAAAAGCTCTGGAAGCATCAAAACCGATAACCATACTATTTTTTGCTGATTGACCTTTTGTACAGTTCTATATTTTCAAGAGCCACCCCTGTACCTTTGACCACGCAAAAAAGGGGGTCTTCGGCAATGTAGCAGGGAACGCCGGTAAACGAAGTCATTAGCTTATCCAGATTTTTAAGAAGCGAGGTGCCGCCGGAAAGCACAACTCCTTTGTCGATAATATCGCTGGCTAACTCCGGCGGAGTTTGTTCCAAAACGCTTTTAACTGCTCCCACAATATGCCCAAGGGTGGGCCGAATAGCTTCTGAAATCTCTTTTTGTCCTATTTCAATCATGCGGGGAAGACCGTTGATATTGTCTCTGCCCCGTACTTCCATCTTCTCCTCACCATCTTTTGCCTCATCCACCATAGCGTTGCCGATTTTAATCTTAATCTCCTCTGCAGTTCTCTCACCAATGAGCAAGTTATACTTTCGCTTAATGTAGCTTATTATTGCTTCGTCTATTTTGTTGCCGGCTACTCTCACGCTGGCGTGAGCCACCACACCGCCTAAGGAAATAACAGCCGCTTCTGTTGAACCGCCTCCTATATCTACAATCATGTGTCCGGCCGGCTGGGCAATGGGAAGCGAAGCTCCAATGGCAGCGGCCAGAGGTTCGTCGATAAGATAGGCCACTTTAGCCCCGGCAGACATGGTGGCATCCAGAACAGCCCGCCTTTCCACCTGTGTTACACCGCTGGGGATGCAAACCATCACCTCCGGCTTAAAAAGACGGGAGCGGCCGCAGACTTTGTCGATAAAATAGGACAGCATGGCCTCGGTAATAACATAATCGGCAATCACACCGTCCCGAAGGGGCCGCATAGCCTCAATGTTGCCCGGAGTTCTACCCAGCATTTCCCGGGCGTCATTGCCCACCGCCACCACCCGATTATTTTCCACGGTTACAGCTACCACCGTTGGCTCATTAAGCACAATTCCCTCTCCGGCCAGGTAAACCAAGGTGTTGGCAGTACCTAAATCTATACCAATTTTCTTTGAAAACATAATCTAACTATTACTTTTCTATATCATTTATCCGGTAATCCAAGCCATTATACAACCCTGTTTCTGGTTATACAATATGTCAAAGGACAATATGATATAATATTCTCCATGCGTTTACGCTTTTTCATGATTTTTGTAACAGCCGCTATTCTTCTTGCGGCGGCGTTTATCCTGATGAAGTTTGCCCAAGGCTACCGAATCGCCCTTGACGGCAAAAATCTTTTTCAGAAAGACAGCTTTAAGATAGCATCAACAGGCCTTCTGGCCGCCACTTCCAATCCGGACGGGGCTTCTATATATATTAATAACCATCTAACTTCTGCTACCAATACCACTATTGATCTTGCTCCGGGCGAATATACTGTACGGATTGTCAAAGAAGGATATCTTCCCTGGGAAAAGAAATTAAAGATTCAAAAAGAAGTCGTTACCCAAACGCAAGCTTTGCTCTTCCCCGCCGCCCCCAAGCTTGAGTCAATTACCGCAACAGGAGTACTTAATCCCACCCCCGATCCCACCGGCTCAACACTGGCTTTTGGCGTGGCCTCGGCCTCGGCCGCTCGCAAAAACGGCGTGTTTGTTTTTGATATGAATACCAGACCCATTTTGACACTGCGCAGTTCTTCCCTGCAAATTGCCGACGATACTCAAGATAACCTGTCCGGCAGCAAATTTAGCTGGTCGCCCAACGCCCGGGAGCTTCTTGTTAAAACACTAAGATCCAAAACCGTCTATCGATTAAACGCTGGTGAATTTAATAGCCTGCCGCAAGACGTCACAGCCACCATTGAGGCCATCAAAAACCAATGGCAGAAAGAAGAAGATGAAAAAGCCAAAGCCCGCCTTGATAGTTTTAAGACTCCCCTTGCCGAATTTATCGCTAAAAATTTTCGTGTTTCTTCCTGGTCAACCGATAACACCAAAGTTCTCTACGAAGCATCACAATCTGCCAAAATTCCAATTTTTCTTGATCCGCCTCTCCTTGGCGCCAGTACCCAAAAAGAAGAACGCGATATCAAAAAGGGCAACTGGTACATTTATGACACCAAAGAGGATAAAAACTTCTTCATTGGAGTAATTGATGCTGTTTTACCTGTTCCCGTATGGCTACCCGATAACCGGCATCTGGTTTTTGTGGAAGATAAGCAGATTAAAATTGTTGAATACGATGCGACGAATAAAACAGTTGTTTATTCCGGGCCGTTTGAGCAAAACTTTGTTTACCCCTGGCCCGACGGCTCCAAATTGGCCATTCTGGCATCGCTGACACCGCAAGCCGGTGCGGCTTCAAATCTATATACGATAAGCCTCAAGTAGATAGACGGTAGATGGTGGAAAATAGATGATAGAATTTTGATGGTAGAGGGTTGAAGGTAGAAAAATCTACCCTCTATCTTCTATTTTCAAAATACCACTTTCTACTTTCTACCTTCTATCGTCAAATTGCATTCTTAGGCTTTGCAATAATAAGTAATCTTTTGATGGTTGTTCCCGGAGGCCAGCAGGTTTGCAGAGTCAGTCTCTCTTCTCCATCCAAACTATTTGTCAAATAACTAATATCATCGGAGCTGACTATTTTTTTATCTGTTACCGTATAGATAAATCTGCGGCCATTATAAAAAACATCCACCTCATCCCCTGCTTCCAGTTCTTTTAAAAGATAAAATACGGCATTGTAGCGGCCCACATTCCAAAAAAAGTCAGTGGAATGAGCAAAGAAGTAGGTATTGCCGGCCATACCCGGCAAGGCGGTACCGGCGGCATGAGCCACGCCAAGTTTAAGGGCCGCCATATACTCTTTGTAGCTTGACGGGTCAACATTTGGCAAAACGCGGGCGTTGGCGTTAATTTTGGGAATGACAATGCCAAAATCCGCATCCACGGGGGTTATGGCAATTGTTTCACCCTCCTTCGCCAATAGCTGACCAAAACCAACTCTTTCAGATTGTTTTTGTTTATCATCAGTCACCACAAAGCGTACTCCCCGCAGATTAATTAAGCGATATAAAGCCTCCTGATAAAGTGCCTGCCCAAAAGTAAGGGTCACGCCGCTTATGGCAAACAACAGCAAAAAGTTGCCGATGGTGCGAAGAATAAGATAACGGATAATTTCAGAACGTTTCATGTAAATAATGTGTCCCTACCCAGACTCGAACTGGGAATCTCCCCGTTAGGACCGGGGTGCTCTATCCAATTGAGCTATAGGGACAAACGCTTCAATAACAGCCTTATTGATTCCATTTACCTTTTTAAGCAGGTCTCCTCCTTTTAACACTCTAACTCTACACATTCCATGCTCAAGCTTTCCTTTTTTCTTTCCAGCGAGAATGTTAACTCCCACGAACCTTTCCTTTGGTATATTAACAATTTGCGACCAAAAAGACAAGCTTTTTTCCTTATCTAAATCCTCATATAAACGCACGCTTATTCTTAATCTCTCATCTGTAACATGAAATACTTCTCGCAATCCTGCTACAAATATCTTAATAAGCATCGCGTCTGTATTAGATAATCCAAAATCTCCTTTACTGCCTTCTGCCCAGTAAAGAGCTGATAAAAATAGTGCTTTCTCCTTATCAGACAATTTTCCAACTAGCTTTTTGCCTTCTTCATATGCTTTTGTTTCTTTTAGCAACTTTCTTTTTCTGCTTCCTCCCCGCTTAATCGACCAGCCTTTTAAAAACTCTGGTAGAATCTCAACGTCTTGAACATATCTAAATACCGTTGTCTTCGGAATATGTAATTCATTGCTAATTTCAGGCAGACTGTATCCTTGACTTCTCAATTTTTTAATTTTCTGAATTTTTCTCTGCGTTAACCTTGTTTTCTTCATTATTTTAACGTAACATATAAAACCTCATTTGTCAACTAGAACGAACTAGCTCTATCCATCATACAATAATTTGCATTTGAAGATACAATAAAATACAATGAAAAAAGCTACGGAGTGTAGTGAACCGGTATCACGCTGCGTTCGGCCTGCCCGCCAATAGCAACGCCGGAGACTAGTTCATCGGCAGAACGCTCGGTTCGGGACCGAGAGGTAGAGGGTTCAATTCCCTCGTCTCCGACAGATAGGCGTTGGCAGGCGGGGACGCAGAAGCACTGGGTTCGATTCCCAGCACTCCGACCAATCAAAACTTAACGATTTTTCAGGACGAGACGATTACTCGCAATCCAAAAAGGAAATTTTTGTCTTGATTTAGCCCTAGAAATTATGATCACAGTTAAAAACGAGGGAATAATTTTAGAAAAAACAAATCTGGAATTCGAAAATAAGGCCGTTCTCAACCCGGCCTGCATCCAGGTGGATGGTATTACCCACATGTTCTATCGGGCAATTAACCACAATGATATTTCTTCCATCGGCTACTGCCAGCTGAAAGATAATAAAGTTGTAAAAAGACTTAAAAGACCGGTTCTCTTTCCCGAATACGATTACGAGAAAAAGGGTGTAGAAGATCCCAGAATTACTCTTTTAGAGGGAATATACTATCTTTTCTACACCGCTTATGACGGCAAAAACGCTCTCATTGCCTATGCCACCAGCAAGGATCTTGTCCATTTCACCAAACATGGCCCTATCTCGCCGAAAATCTCTTACGATGAAGCGGAAAATATTTTTCGCGAATCAAAAATCAGAGAAAGATATACTATGTTTGAGATGCTTTACAAAGAGAGAGGGGGGAAAGACATTTTGTTATGGGAAAAAGACGCTTCTCTCTTTCCCCAAAAAATTAATCACAAATTTGCTCTTCTCCACCGCATTCTGCCCGGAATGCAAATTATTTACTTTAACAATTTCTCCGAACTTACTGAAGATTGCTGGCGCGATTATCTCAAGAATTTAGGTAATTTTATTGTGCTTGATCCTCTTTTTTGGTTTGAAAGCCGCAATATTGGCGGCGGTTGTTCCCCAATTGAAACAAAAGAAGGATGGCTTATTATCTATCATGCGGTGGAGGATACTCCTTTAGGAAAAATCTATCATGCTACCGCTGCCCTGCTTGATCTTGGGAACCCTCTAAAAGTTCTGGGGCGCTTAAAAGAACCTTTGTTTTCCCCCAAGGCTCTCTGGGAAAAAAGTGGTGTTACAAATAATGTTGTCTTTCCTACAGGAGCAGTAGTAAGAGATAAAAGACTTTATATTTATTATGGGGCTGCCGACAAGTTAATCGCCGCGAGATCTGTTGACCTCACAGAGCTGTTGACTGAACTTAAGAAAAGCTCCTTAAAACTATGAGCCGCAACCAGAACAAATCTTGGATAGTCTGTCTTTCCACCTTCCCGCCACGACAGTGCGGTATAGCTACTTTCACCACTGACCTTACTAATGCTGTTGACCAAATGTTTGGACCATCGGTTAAGTCAAAGATTGTCGCAATGAATCTTACCGAAGTAAGCCATCTCCCCTACCCTGAAAAAGTAATTCTCCAGATAAGCCAGCCTCGTGAAGAGGACTATGTTAACGTTGCCAACAAGCTCAATCAGCTCAAAGAGGTAAAGCTTGTCAACATTCAACATGAATTCGGTATCTTCGGAGGGGAATATGGCTCACATCTGCTTCTCCTTCTGAAAAAACTTCAGAAACCGGTTGTTACCACATTTCACACTGTTCTTCCCGCTCCAGATGAAAAAATGCGCAACATCGTTCAAGCTATAATGAAGTATTCTAAAGGAATAATCGTCATGACCAATTCCTCGAAGGAAATTCTCGAGAAAGATTATGGATTAGATCCTGATCGAATTCAAGTTATTCCTCACGGAATCCATCATGTTCCCTATAGAACCAGTAAGCACGCCAAGTCTGCCCTCGGCATATCTAATAAACTAATCCTCTCAACCTTTGGATTACTTAGTCCCGGCAAGGGGATTGAGTATGTAATCGATGCTTTGCCAGAGGTAGTAGCCAAGTTCCCTAATGTTCAATTCTTTGTCATCGGTGTCACTCATCCTGTTGTTCTGGAACAGGCAGGTGAAAACTACCGTAATTTTCTTACTAAAAAAGTACATCAACTTGGTTTAAGTAGCTACGTTTCTTTTTATAATACCTATTTTGCTGTAAATAAACTCCTTCAATTTTTAGAGGCTACCGATGTCTATCTTTCCCCCTCCTTAAATCCAAACCAGA
>Ga0082335_1003644_pt1 | contig 24901 bp, 27 predicted proteins | sample Subgrocontami58m_FD_72375 | JGI IMG/M metagenome (GOLD analysis project Ga0082335, IMG submission 72375) | Subsurface groundwater microbial communities from S. Glens Falls, New York, USA - GMW37 contaminated, 5.8 m (SPADES assembly) (version 2) ...
AGAGGCCTTCGCCAAATACCTCGACCGCAACAAGACCTCGCTGCATGCCCCGCCGGTGTCGATCCGCGGCGAGAAGGAGGGCATCTCGGTCGAAGTCGCGATGCAGTGGAACGACAGCTATCACGAGACGATGCTGTGCTTCACCAACAACATCCCGCAGCGCGACGGCGGCACCCATCTGGCGGGCTTCCGCGGCGCGCTCACGCGCACGCTGAACAAATATGCCGACGAGAGCGGCATCTCCAAGAAGGAGAAGGTCAACCTCACAGGCGACGACATGCGCGAAGGCCTCACCTGCGTGCTCTCGGTCAAGGTACCCGATCCCAAGTTCTCGTCGCAGACCAAGGACAAGTTGGTCTCCTCCGAGGTCCGCCCGGTGGTCGAGTCGGTGGTCGGCGACAAGTTCGGCCAATGGCTCGAGGAGCATCCCTCGGAGACCCGCAAGATCCTGACCAAGGTGGTCGAGGCCGCAGCGGCGCGCGAGGCCGCCCGCAAGGCCCGCGAACTCACCCGCCGCAAGGGCGCGCTCGACGTGAGTTCGCTGCCCGGCAAGCTCGCCGACTGCCAGGAGCGAGATCCGGCGCTCAGCGAACTCTTCATCGTCGAGGGCGATTCGGCCGGCGGTTCGGCCAAGCAGGGCCGCAACCGGGCCAACCAGGCCATCCTGCCGCTGCGGGGAAAGATCCTGAACGTCGAGCGCGCGCGCTTCGACAAGATGCTGGGCTCGGCCGAGATCGGCACGCTGATCACCGCACTCGGTACCGGCATCGGTCACGACGACTTCAACCTCGACAAGCTGCGCTACCACAAGATCATCATCATGACGGACGCGGACGTGGACGGCTCCCACATCCGCACGCTGCTGATGACGTTCTTCTATCGCCAGATGCGCGACCTGATCGATCGCGGCCACCTCTATATCGCCCAGCCACCGCTGTTCAAGGCGGCCAAGGGCAAGTCGGCGATCTACCTCAAGGACGAGCGCGCGCTCGACGAGCAGCTCATCCAGACCGGCCTCGAGAACGCCATGCTCAAGCTCGGCGACGGCAGCGTGCAGGCGAGCGACGATCTGCGCCGCACCGTCGATATCGCCCGCTCCGTCGCCAACCTGGTGAAGCCGCTGTCGCTTTCGCGCCGCGTCACCAGCCAGGCCGTCATCGAGCAGGCGGCCATCGCCGGCGCCTTCAAGCCCGACATCCTGAACGACGCCGACCTGGCCAAGGCCACCGCCGACTACATCGCCCGCCGCCTCGATGCCGTCAGCCCCGTGCTCGAGCGCGGCTGGAGCGGCGAGCCGACGCCCGATGGCGGCCTCGCCTTCAGTCGCCGCCTGCGCGGCGTGCAGGAACGCCACGTCATCGACGGCCCCCTGGTCCGGAGCGCCGAGGCGCGCAAGCTCGACGGGCTGGCGAGCGAACTGCAGGCCGTCTACCAGCGGCCCGGCCTGCTCGTCGCCAAGGACAAGGAAACGACGATCTTCTCGCCCACCGAGCTGTTCGCCGCCGTCGTCGAGGCCGGCCGCCGCGGCGTCACCATCCAGCGCTACAAGGGGCTGGGCGAGATGAACCCCGACCAGCTCTGGGAGACGACGCTCGACCCCGAGGCGCGCACGCTCCTGCAGGTCAGGATCAACCACGCCGACGAGGCCGACGAGATCTTCTCGACGCTGATGGGCGATGTCGTCGAACCGCGCCGCGAGTTCATCCAGGAGAACGCGCTCAAGGTCGCCAACCTCGACGTCTGAGGGCCAGGCCGGCCCCCCTCATCGGCACACGAAGTGTTCCGCGAAATCGCGCCAGCTGTGCCGAAGCGTGTGCCGCGCGGCGCGAATCACCCGCCGGAATCAACGACTTGCCGCGACCGTCCGATACAGCGCCGACGTCCGTCGAGCACAGGTCCGAATCGCGGACCTGTTCGGAAAGTCGATCGTCCCGAACACCATGAACGACGGCGGCGTTTGGCCGGCCGTTTGTTCATGGTGTTCTCTCCACGCAGATTGAGAGTCCGGTAAAACCGGCAAAACCCGTCCACGGGGTTCGTAAGGCCAGTGGCCGCAGGGCATCGTCCCGAAACGGCCATGAGGGGGAGGCATCGGCCAGGTTCTTGATCGGGCAGCGCCGTGGCGCCGCCCCAGCGGCAATTTCAGGCCGGGTCCGAAGACGCTATGGCCCCTTGCATCACCCGGCGTGGAGTCCGGGCTGCCACCGGCCACGAAAAAGGCCGCTCCGGGCAAGTGACCGGGCGGCCCGTGCAGAAGATGCACGTCGTGGCGACGATAGCGGAAATATAGCCTGAAACATGCTGAACCTGCAAGTATTTTGCCTGGATATTTTCTAATCCCCGAACCGGGCGCGAGCCCAAAGACCATGCGTGCGATAGCGGTGGCACGATGTTTGCTGCTCGATGCCTGCCGCGCTCAGACGACGCCGCGCGGCACGGCAAGCGAGATCGAGAGGACGGAGCATGTTGCGTATTCCCAGACGCTACGGCCATTTTGTCTTTGCCGTCATCCAGTCGGGAATGACCTCGGCCATTGCTGCCGCCATCGCAAGCGCGCCTTTTCTCGAAAGCTCCACTTTCATGGTCCACTGGCTGGGCTCCTGGCCGGTTGCCTGGGCCGCCATGGCTCCAATCGTCCTCCTGGCCGCGCCGTTCATTCGGCGTCTCGTCCTTGCCCTGACGATCGCCTCCGAGTTCGACTAGGTGCGTAGTACGCCCTTGCCGCGCCAAGAGCACAGGCCGGGTACTTTGGGCTAGAGAAACTTCTCCTTGATGTCGATGGTCGACTGCCGGCCGATGGCGTCGAAATGGCCGGAGAGCCAGCCGCCCGCCGCGTCCCGGCCGATCGACTTGAGGTGGAGGAGAAAATCCATGCGGGCGTTGAGCTTGCTCGACACGCCGAGCCCCTTCATCTGCTTCTCGGCCTCGATCCAATGCACGTTGACGCGCTTGTAGTCGCTGGAATCGAGCTTGCCGTCGTCGATCAGGTCGGTGACGAATGAAATCGCCCTCATCTCGCGCATCATCGAGGAATTGAAGCTGATCTCGTTCACCCGGTTCATGATCTCGGTCGCTGTCGTCGGCACGCGGTCGCAGCCCAGCGGATTGACCTGGACGATCACCACGTCCGGCGTGTCGGAGCCGTAGATCAGCGGGAAAATCGACGGATTGCCCATGTAGCCGCCGTCCCAATAGGGCTCGTCGTCGATCGTCACCGCCTGAAACAGGAACGGTAGACAGGCCGACGCCAGCAGGACGTCCGGCGTGATCTCCCCGGACTTGAAGACACGCACCTTGCCGGTCTTCACATTGGTCGCGCTGATGAACAATTTCACCGCACGACAGCCCTCCAACCGCTCGAAATCGACCGACTTCACCAGCGCCCTGCGCAACGGATTGAGGTTCATCGGATTGAGCTGATAGGGCGAAAGCATCCGCGTCAGTATGTCGAAGGCCACGAAGGCGGCGGAATGGTCGAGATTCCAGCCGCTCGCATACTGGTCGAACGGCGTGGGCTGCAGTGGCCCGGCCTGGGCGGCCTCGCTGATGTTGGCCCAGAAGGCGTCGAGCGAGCGCCGCGCCTCGGCCCGGCCGCCGCGGCCCATGCCGTCGGCAAACACGGCGGCGTTCATGGCGCCGGCCGAAGTGCCGGAGATCGCCTCGACCTCGATACGCTCGTCCTCGAGCAGGCGGTCGAGCACGCCCCAAGTATAGGCGCCATGGGCGCCGCCGCCCTGCAGGGCGAGGTTGATGCGCTTCGTTTCCATGACCTTCCCCTCAGTGCGCGGTCCAGCCGCCATCCATGGGCAGTGCCGCACCGGTCACCGATGCGCCGTTGTCCGTGCAGAGGAACAGCGCCAGCGCCGCCAGCTCCGCCACTTCGACGAAGCGCTTGTTGGGCTGGTTCTTCAGCAGCACGTCGGAGATCACCGTCTCGCGGGCGATGCCGTGCGCCCTGGCCTGGTCGTCGATCTGCTGCTCGACCAGCGGCGTGCGTACATAGCCGGGACAAATGGCGTTGCAGGTGATGCCGTCCTCGGCGGTCTCCAGCGCCGTCACCTTGGTGAGGCCGAGCACGCCGTGCTTGGCCGCGACATAGGCCGCCTTGTAGGGTGAGGCGACAAGGGCGTGGGCGGAGGCGACGTTGATGACGCGTCCCCAGCCCTTGCGGCGCATCTGCGGCAACACGAGCTTGGTGGCGTGAAAGGCCGAGGACAGGTTGATCGCCAGGATCGCCTCCCACTTCTCGTCGGGGAAGTCCTCGATCGGCGCGACATGCTGGATGCCGGCATTGTTCACCATGATGTCGACGGCACCGAACGTGTCGGCCGTCTGGCGCACCATCTGCTCGATCGCCTTGGGCCTGGACATGTCGGCCGGCGAGTAGACGATCATGGCGTTTGTGCGATGCGCGAGGTCGGCGCGCGTACGCTCGATCTGCGTGGCGTCGCCGAAGCCGTTCAGCACCACGTTGGCGCCGGCGCGGGCGAGGGCCTCGGCGATGCCGAGCCCGATGCCGCTGGTGGAACCGGTGACGATGGCGGTCTTGCCGTTGAGCATTTGGGATCTTCCTCTTCCTGGTTGATCCCACCCTGCGCGCCGCCGCAGCGGCGATGAAATGCCGAATGGCTACCGAGTCGATAGCGCGTGGGCATCGCGCAGCATCTGCAGCGATGCGAGCAGTTCCTCGGGATCGGGCCAGCGCGACGGATCGGCATCGCTGAAGGCGAAGGCCACGCGCGCACTCGGCTCGACGACGAACACGGCCGGCACGGGCAGGCGCCACGTCGTGTCGCCATGCTGGGCCGGGAAGTCGCGGCCGCGATCCCTGTGCAGGCGGATATGACCCGGCGAGAGATCGTAGGCGAGGCCGCAGGTGCGGGCATAGGCGTTGGCCGGGTCGCTCAACAGAAGGTAGCCGATGTTGCGCCGCGCGGCGGTGCGCACGACGTGGTCTCGCCGGTCCGGCATGATGCCGACGGCCATCGCCCCCAGCGCCTCGATCGCCGGTCGCGCCTCCTCGAGCGCCGCCATGGTGAGGTCGCAGTAGGGGCACCAGTCGCCGCGGAACAGGGCCAGCACCAGCGGACCGCGGTCGAGCAGCTCGCCCGAAGTCCAGGTCCGGCCGGCGCCGTCCTCCAGCGAAAAATCGGGAAGATAGTCGCCGAGCCCCACCCCGTCCTCGGGGATGCGCTGCATCCGCAGCCGATCGAGCTCGTCCTCGAAATCGGCCCGGTCGCGCGCCGACAGGGCCGCTGCATGGCGCTTGCTGAGCTCAAGGAGCGTTTCCGTCAGGCTCATGGAATGCCAAATGTGCCGGGCCCGGCAGCCGGAGGGAAATACCTTCGGGTATGGGGATCGATAGCCGCAGGCTATGATGAGTTCGGGCAGAATGGCCGTTCTTCGGGGGACCACCACCGTGGAAATGCATCAGATCCGCTACTTTCTTGCGGTCTGCGAGACGCTGAACTTCACCCGTGCGGCCGAGTCGTGCCACGTCTCGCAGCCGTCGCTGACGCGCGCCATCAAGGCCCTGGAGGACGAACTGGGCGGGCCGCTGTTCCGCCGCGAGCGCAACAACACCCACCTGACGGGACTGGGCGAGATGATGCGCCCGCACCTCAGTCAGGTGTTGATCGAGACGGAGGCCGCCAAGGAGCGCGCCAAGAGCTTCGGCCGGCTGGAGGATGTCGAACTGAAGCTCGGCATGATGTGCACCATCGGCCCGCGCCGCTTCGTGCCCTTCCTGCAATCCTTCCGCGACCGGCACCCCAAGGTGCGGCTGGCCATACAGGACGGCTCCTCGGCCGAGCTGCAGGAGCGGCTGGCCCACGGCGAACTCGACGTCGCGATCTACGGCCAGCCCGAGGAGATCGACGAGCGCTTCCACCCACGACGCCTCTACGACGAGCGCTTCGTCATCGGCGTCTGTCCCGGCCACGCCTTCGAGAAGCAGAACGCCGTCCGCGTCAAGGATCTCGACGGCCAGGCCTACGTCAACCGCAGCCAGTGCGAGTTCTTCGGCCATGCCGGCCGGCTGTGGCGCGACCAGGGCGCCAAGGTGTCGATGGTCTTCCGCAGCGACCGCGACGACTGGGTGCAGAGCATGGCGCTGGCCGGCATCGGCTTCACCTTCATCCCCGAATATGCCGTCACCATGCCGGGCCTCTGCACGCGGCCGCTGGTCGACCCGGAGATCGCGCGCACCATCCAGGTCGTCACCGTGCGCGGCCGGCCGCACGTGCCGGCGGTCGGTGCCTTCGTACGCGAGGTTCTGGCCTTTCCGTGGATGAACGCGGGCGCCTGAGCAGCGCGGCTATCGAATCAATTGCCACTCGGCATTTCAGTCCGACACGTCCGGCTCCGATGCTGCGGTCATCGCCGCGGCCGCTCCGGTTGCGGCTCAACCGCACGGAGATACCGATGTTTTCTCGCACGCTTATCGCTTCCATGCTGATCGCGGCCGGCCTCGCAGGCCCGGCCTTCGCCGGCGAATGCCCGGCCGATAGAATGAAGGCCGATGCCGTCAAGCCGATGACCCTCGATGCCAAGGGCGTCACCGACAAGGTCCTGTCGACGATCGATCTCGCCAAGGAGAAGGTCACCCTCACCGGCCACATGATGCGCGTCCGCCGCCTCGAGGTTCAGCCGGGTGGCATCGTGCCCTGGCACAGCCATGCCGAGCGCCCGGCGCTGATCTACGTCGTGAGCGGCGAGATCGTCGAGAACGCCAGCAACTGCGCCGTGCCGATCGTGCACAAGGCCGGCGAGGTGGCGCGCGAGACGCACGCGACCTCGCACTGGTGGCAGAACAAGGCCAATGCCACGGTCACGCTGCTGTCGTTCGACATCGTGAGCGACCCCAGCGACAAGCATATGTGATCCGGAAAGGACCGGATCATGCCGGGTGTCCTGCGCGCGCTCACCATCGGCCTCACGGCCTTTCTGACCGTCGTCGATCTGTTCGCGACGCAGGCCATCCTTCCCGCCCTCGCCTCGGCCTATGGCGTAACGCCGGCGTCCATGGGCTTCGCCGTCAACGCCTGCACCATCGGCATGGCGGCCGGCGGCCTTGGCGTTGCCCTGTTCGGCCGCCGCCTCGACCGGCGGCTCGGCATCCTGCTCAGCCTCTCGTTCCTCGCAGTACCGACGGCGCTGCTGGCCTCGATGCCGTCGCTCCCGGTCTTCACCGGCCTGCGCGTCGTGCAGGGCGTCTGCATGTCAACGGCCTTCGCCCTCACCCTCGCCTACCTCGGCGAGCACACCAGCGCCGGAGACACGGCCAGCGCCTTCGCCGCCTATGTCACCGGCAACGTCGCCTCCAACCTGTTCGGTCGCCTGCTGGCGGCCGGCGTCGTCGATCATCTCGGCCTTGCCGCCAACTTCCACGTCTTCGCGACGCTCAATCTCGCCGGCGCGGTCCTGGTCTGGTTCACCGTCGAGCGGGCGCTGCCGATGGCCCAGGTCGACGTGAGCGTCGACATGCGCCGCGGCTCGCCGCTCACGAGCTGGTTCCGCCACCTCGCCGATCCCGCGCTGCGCGCGGCCTTCGCGACGGGCTTCATGATCCTCTTCGCCTTCATCGGCACTTTCACCTTTGTGAACTTCGTGCTGGTCCGACCGCCCTTCTCGTTCGGCATGATGATGCTGGGTGCGGTCTATTTCGTATTCCTGCCCTCGATCTTCACGACACCACTCGCCGGCCGCGTCGTCGCCTATGCCGGTACGCGCCCGGCACTATGGGCGTCGTTCGCCCTCGCCGCAGGCGGCCTGCCCCTTCTGCTCAGCGCAAGCTTTTCCGTCCTGCTCGGCGGTCTCGCCCTGGTTGCCGTGGGCACCTTCCTTGCCCAGGCGATCGCCACGGGGTTCGTCGGCCGCGCGGCGACGACCGACCGCGGGTCGGCGAGCGGAATCTATCTCTCCAGCTACTTCCTGGGCGGCCTGGCCGGCAGCGTGGTCCTGGGCCAGGTCTTCGATCGACTTGGCTGGACGGCCTGCGTGATCGGCATCGGCCTGTCGCTCGCCTCGGCGGCCGGACTCACGGCATGGCTCATAGCGCCAGACCATCGAGGCGATGCCGAAACGGCATTTCAGGGTGCTGCCGCGGATGCCGAAGGTGATGCCGCGCACTAACGCGCCTGTCTCAACGGAGAGATCCATGTCCAACTGCCTCACGCAAGCCTGCTCGGCCGCTCTGCTGGCCATCACCATGATGACGACCTCCGCCACGGCCGCATCGGCCGAAGGCGCGAAGCCCGCGGTCTCCACTGCCGGTACAATCACCACCAGGAGCGCCTTCGGCGTCGACGAGACCGTCGCACGCCTGAAGAAGGACATTGCGGCCAAGGGCATCACCTTCTTCCAGGAAATCGACCAGGCGGAGCTTGCCGGCAAAGCCGGCATCGCGCTGTATCCGTCCGTCCTGCTGATCTTCGGCAATCCGCCGCTCGGGACGCAGTTCATAGCCGCCAATCCCCAGGCGGGCCTCGATTGGCCGGTTCGCATGCTGGTGTATCGCGACGCCGAAGGTGCAGTTTGGGTGTCGCATACCGACTTCGGCTGGATCGCGAAGCGGCACGGCATCACCAGCCGCGACACCCAGTTCCAGATGGCGAGCGAGGTGGCCGCCTCGATCGCGGCGAGCGTCAGCAGGCGCTGAGTCGATCCTGCCGATCTCGACATCCCGGGCGTGATCAAACCACGCGTGCGTCTTGCGACACGCCCGGGCGCTCGCCGAACCCTCGTTTCCTAGTTCGGCTCCGATCCGGTGATGAGCCGTGCACCGGACTGGAAGGTCATGTACGACCACATCCACTCGAGCATGACGACCAGACGGTTCCTGAAGCCGATCAGGAACGAGATGTGGACCAGCCCCCACATCAGCCAGGCCAAGGTACCCTCCAGCCGCAACCAGCCAAAGTCCGCCACCGCAGACCGCCGGCCGATGGTGGCCATCGTCCCATAGTTGCGATAGCGAAACGGTGGCGGTGCCGGCCTGGCAGCGAGCCGCGCCCGCAGCACGCGCGCGACGTAGGCGCCCTGCTGCTTGGCGACCGGCGCCAGGCCCGGCAGCGGTTTGCCGTCCGGGCCAGCGGCGCTTGCCGTGTCGCCGATGACGAAAATCTCGGGATGACCCGGCACGGTGAGATCCGGACCGACGGGCACGCGGCCGATCCGGTCCCTCTCGACGCCCAGCCAATGCCCGGCTGCCGAGGCGGCGACGCCGGCGGCCCAGACGATGGTCGCGGTGGGCAGATGCTCGCCGCCGATCGTGATGCCGCTTTCGTCACAACTCGTGACCGGCACGCCAAGTCGGACCTCGACATGCAGCCGCTCCAGTGCCGAACGTGCCGCCGCGCTCAGCACCGGCGGGAAAGCCGCCAGGACGGTCGAACCTGCCTCGACCAGGATGACGCGCGCTTCACGCGGATCGATGGTGCGGAAATCGTGCCGCAGGGCCACGTGCGCCAGTTCGGCGATGGCACCCGCCATCTCCACGCCGGTCGGCCCGGCGCCGATGACGACGAAGGTGAGGAAGCGACGACGCGCCTCGCGCGAGTCCGTGGACTCGGCGTGCTCGAAGGCGGTGAGGATACGACGGCGGATGCTGGTGGCGTCGTCGATCTTCTTGAGGCCCGGCGCCACGCTCTCCCACTCGTCGTGGCCGAAGTAGGCATGGCGCGAGCCAGTTGCCAGCACGAGCTGATCGTAGGGGATCTCGCGCTCATCGAGCCGGACCACACGGCGCTCCTTGTCGACGCCCTTCACCTTGCCCAGCACCACGCGCACGTTGGCATCATGGCGCAGGATGGCGCGGATGGGCGAGGCGATCTGCGCCGGCGACAGACCGGCGGTCGCCACCTGGTAGAGCAGCGGCTGGAAGAGATGATAGTTGCGGCGGTCGATGACGGTGACGTCGGCATCGGCACCGCTGAGCGCATGCGCGGCGCTCAGGCCGCCAAAGCCCGCGCCGACGATGACGATGCGCGGCCGGGCCATGGCGGAACTCCCTTGCTTAAGCGCGTCCAAACAGGTTGAACGCGATGATGCGGTCGATCGACAGTTTGCCGGCTCCGCGCGTCACGACATAGGCGAGAATCGACGCCCACATCAGATGCTCGGGCCAGTTGCCGGGATAGACCAGGAACTGGATCGTAAGCGTCATGGCGAGCAGCGCCGCCGCGCCGAGGCGGGCAAAGAGACCGAACACGAGCAGCACCGGCGCCGAGAGTTCCACCGTGGTGCCCATGTAGGCCGCGATCTCCGGTGGCAGCAGCGGCAGGCGATATTCCTCACGGAACAGCTCGATGGCGGTGTCGAAGCTCTGGAACTTGTTCAGGCCCGACTTGAAGAACGTGGCGCCGACGGCCACGCGCATGCCGAGTTCCAGCAGCGCGAGCGGAAAGCGGCGGGCCGTGTCGCGGAAGGCGGCGAGGCGGGCGACGAATCGGGACTCGTAGGGCTCGGGAGCATAGGTGGCGGTGGTCATGGCAACTTCCTCGAAGATGGTTCGGCCGCCGGCCCCGGCATCGTCCGGGGAGACCGGGCGAGCCGACGTTTGACTTGGGGGCGGGGTGCGCCGGCTGGGGTGCCGGGGCGCGGCGTCCGATGGCTTTTGACGATTGGGCCGATCAGCCCTTGGCGTTCGTCAGCTTGCCGCCGACGATCTTCTCGCAGGTGCCCTTGGGGACGCTGAGCCAGGCGCTGGCTTCGGCGTCCTTCTTGGACGTGCCGGCGCACGAGGAAGTCGCGGTCTGGCAGTCGTTCTTGCCGGCCTTCGAAACGCCGTAGCACTTCTCGATGTTGCCCTGGGCCTGGACCTGGGCGGCGGCGCCGAGCAGCAGCGCGGTGCTGAGGGCGGCGGCGATGGTGAGCGTGGTCTTCATGGTGAACTCCTTCGGTATGGTGTCCCTTTCGGGTGGCCGCACCATGCCGGGAGTCCCGCCCCGCCTGAAATATCGAGTCCCTATGGGATCGATGCGCCGCCGCTATGGCGGCTAGAGCACCATCTGGGTCTGGGTCACCACCGCCACCAGCTTGCCTTCGGCGGTGGTGATGCGGGTCGTCCAGACCATGGTGCGCCGGCCGCGATGGATCGGCGTGGTCTCACCCACCACCGTCGTCCCGACCGGCGCCGGCCCCACGAAGTTGGTCTTGCTCTCGATCGTGGTCGTGCCCTTGCCCTCGGGCAGGTTGAGCACGGTGGCGGCGGCGCCCAGCGTGTCGGCAAAGGCCATGACCGCGCCGCCGTGCAGGATGTCGGGCCGCGTGCAGAGTTCGGGCCGGACGACCATTTCGGCCACGACCCGCGTCTCGCTCGCGGCGGTGAACTTCAGCCCCAGAACTTCGGCGAAGGGCAGCTTGACGTCGTTCAGGAGCTGAAGCTTGTCCATTTGCGTTTCCCCTAGCTGGCGGTGCCGATCCGGCGCAGGCCGAGATACTCCAGGATGACGAAGTCGGCCACGATCAGCGCGACGACGACGATGCCTGCGATGCCGGCCGTGGTCCACGACGCCGGAAGCGCCAGGACCAGCGCACTGCCCGCCACCCAGGCCATGTCGGCCGCGAAGATCAGGCGGGCGAGGCCCTGCGGCAGCGTCTCGCGCGAGGCGACCCAGGCGCAGAGGGCACCGAAGGCCACGACGCCCAAACCCAGCAGCTCGAGCACGATCGCGAGGTCGAGCCCCAGCACCGAGACGGGCGCGGACGCGGCCACCCCGGCGAAAGGCCCGGCGAAAATCGCAAGGCCGGCGCCGGAAACCACGGAGAAGGCGGCGTTGCCCCAGAGCGTGCGGCGGAGCAGGCGGTCGGATGAAGCAGTCATGACGTCCTCCTTGTGCGTTGTGGACGCCCGAGAGATCGCACCGCCCCGCCCCTCTCTCAATTACGCTGGAGGTAATCGGCAGGCCCGCGGGCCGGTGTTAGGCTCCGGCCCATGATGAGCAACCCTTCCTCCGCTCTTGCCCCTCCGCCCGATCTGTTCGGTCCCATGCTGCGCACCTGGCGTCGCCGCCGCGGCGCCAGCCAGCTTGCGCTCGCGCTCCAGTCCGGCGTCTCGCAACGCCATGTCAGCTTCCTCGAATCGGGTCGCGCCAAGCCCAGCCGCGAAATGGTGGTGCAGCTCTCCACCGCGCTCGACGTGCCGCTGCGCCAACGCAACGCCATGCTGCTGGCCGCGGGCTTCGCGCCGGTCTATCGCGAGAGCAACCTCGCCGCGCCGGAGCTCGCGCCGGTGCGCCAGGCGATCGATCGCATGCTGAAGCAGCAGGAGCCCTACCCCGCCGTCGTCATCGACCGGCTGTGGAACCTGCTGCAGGCCAACGAGGCAGCGAACGCCTTCACCGTCTTCCTGTTCGAGGGCCCGCCGCCGCCCCCGCCTCAGGGCAAGGGGCCGAACCTGCTGCGTTGGATCCTCGATCCCAGGGCGCTGCGCTCCAAGATCTCCAACTGGGAGGAGGTCGCGCGCTACCTCGTCTCGACCACCTATGCCGAGATCCTGGCGGCTGGCGGCGAGCCCAAGGCGCTCGGCTTCATCGAGGAGATCATGGCCTATCCCGACGTGCCGGCGTCGTTTCGCAAGCTGCGCTTCGAGGACCGGCCGGCGCCGATACTGACGGTCGACTATCTCGTGGGTGGCAAGGCGCTGTCGGTGTTCACCACCATCGCCACCCTGGGCACGCCGCAGGACATCACCTTGCAGGAAGTGCGCATCGAATGCTTCTTCCCCGCCGACGACCGCAGCGACGCGCTGTTCAGGAGTCTCGCCGCGAAGCGCTGAAGGGAGGCCACTCGACTAGAACGCGCAAGTCCGGAAGCCGGCGAAGACGTCGTTGCGGTCCGGCGTGAAGAAATTGCGATAGGCGGGCCGGGCGATGCGGGCGCTGGTCGCCCAGCAACCGCCGCGCAACACCTTGCGCGTGCCGAACCAAGGCTGCGAATAGTCCTTGTAGGGATCGGCCGAGAACGCCGCGAAGGGCAGGAAATCGGATGCCGTCCATTCCCAGACATTGCCGATCATCTGCCGGCAGCCGAAGGCGCTGTCGCCGTCGGCGCAGGCGGCAACGTCGACTGGGCGATCGAAGGCAAAGTCGAGATTGGCGCGGATGGGGGTCGAGGCGGGCGTGGGCGGCGCATCGCCCCATGGCCAGCGGCGCCGCGCGTCGGCCAGGCGTGAGCCGCCGGCCGCCGGCTCCCCGACGGCGGCGGCTTCCCATTCGGCTTCGCTCGGCAGGCGCCGGCCGGCCCAGCGGCACCACGCCTCGGCCTCGAACCAGTTGACGAAAACGACCGGCGCCCGCGGCGCCAGTTCCTCGACCGCGCGATAGCGCCGGACCGTCCACACGTTATCGCGCTTGGCTTGCCAGTAGACCGGGCGCTCGGCGTTGCGGCGTTGTCGCCACGCCCAGCCGGCGTCGCTCCAGAATTCCCGCGCGCCATAGCCGCCGGCCTCGACGAAGGCCGCGAACTCGGCATTGGTCACGGGCGCGCGGGCGATGCGGAAAGGCGCCAGCGGCGTCTCGTGCGCCCATTTCTCGTTGTCGAAGACGAAGCCGTCGGCAGCGATCGACCCCAGCCGCCACGTCCCGCCCGGGACAGCGGCGTCGCCCGGCAGATCGCCGGCATTCGGCGGGCTGGACCCGCCGAGCCCGGTCGGCGGCGCGTAGGACAGCGTCTGGCGCGTATAGGTCAGCGCCTCGACATGCATGTCCTCGTGACGGATCGCGAGTTCGTAGAAATAGCGGGCGCCGCCCTCGAGCGCGCCGTCGATCGTGCTGCCGAGCAGATCTTCCTGTCGTGCCAGCACGTCGGCCATGTAGCCGAAGGTGCCGGCGCGGTCCGGCAGGTCGAGCTGCCAGCGCGTGTCGTGGGGCACCGCGCTCGAATCCCACAGGCGGTCGCCGCGCTCGATCAGCGGCGCCCGGCCATGGCTGTGGCGCAGCGTCCAGTATTCGTGAAACCAGCCGACATGGCCGATCTCCCAGAGCACGGGATTGACGATGTCGAGGCACGGCCCCATCAATTCCGACGATGAAAGCTCTTCCGTCAAGCGCCGGGTGCGATGACGGACTTCGCGCAGTTGCGCCGCCAGTTCGGCCGCGGACGCTCCGCTGGTCGGACGTTGCTCATGGATGTGGTCCATGAGGATCGTCCTTATCACACCCGACGGCCCCACTTCACGCACCGGCAACCGCGTCGCCGCCTCGCGCTGGGCGCGCATCCTGCGCCGCCTCGGCCATCGCGTGCGCATCGCCGCGGACTATGACGGCCGGCCGGCCGATCTGATGGTGGCCGTCCACGCCTGGCGGAGCGCCCCGGCGATCGAGCGGTTCAAGGCGCAGTTCCCCGGGCGGCCAGTGATCCTGCAGCTGAGCGGGACCGATATTTACCAGTACATCGACACCGATCCGGTGCCGACGCTTCGCTCGATGGCGCTGGCCGACCGGCTGGTGGCGCTGAACGATCTCGCCTGGCGCGTCGTCCCCGAGCGGTTCCGCCCGCGTCTTTGCGTCATCCATCAGTCGGCCGCACCCTCGCCCCAGCCGCGCCGACCGGGCGCGCGGGCCGTGGTCGTCTCGGTGATCGGCCATCTGCGCGACGTAAAGGATCCGCTGCGCGCGGCCGAGGCGGCGCGCCTGCTGCCGACCGCGAGCCGCGTGTGCATCGAGCAGGTCGGCCGCGCCTACACGCCGCAGTGGATGGAACGCGCGCGCGCCGAGATGGAAGCCAACCCGCGCTACCGCTGGCGGGGCGACGTGCCGGCCGCCGCCGTCCGCCGGTTGCTCGCACGCAGCCATGCCATGGTGATCTCGTCGCTGAGCGAAGGCGGCGCCAACGTGATTTCCGAAGCCGCCGTCGCCGGCGTGCCGGTGCTGGCGTCGCGCATCGACGGCAACGTCGGGCTGCTCGGCGCGGATTATCCCGGCTACTTTCCCGTCGGCGACACGGAGGCGCTCGCCCGCTTGCTGCAGCGGCTGGAGGCCGAGCCGCGCTTCGTCGTGCGGCTGGGCAAGGCGCTGGCCCGGCGTGCGCCGCTGTTCCGGCCCGCCCGCGAGATCGCCGCCTGGCGTCGCCTGCTGGCCGGGCTGAAGCGGCAGTCCGCGACGTCGATCACCAGGGACGCCGTTGCCCGCCCGGCAGGCGGCTCTTAGTATCGAAAATCGATGACGGATTTCGACTAGCCGGCACCGCAGGCATGGCGACCGCAAGGCATCACGACATTCTCGCCGGGCTGATCCGGCTGCACATCCTGCATCATGCGGCGGAAGGCGAGTTCTTCGGCAACTGGATGCTCGAGGAGCTGCGTGAGCACGGTTACAAAATCGGCCCGGGAACGCTGTATCCCATGCTGCATGGCCTGGAGCGCAACGGCTACCTGAAATCCAGGACCGAGGGCGCCGGCCGGCGCGCGCGCCGCCACTACCGGGCCACACGCAAGGGGCGCGCCGCGCTGGCGGTCGCCCAGACAAAAGTGCGGGAACTCTTCAACGAATTGGACAAGAGCCGATGACCGAGGACGTGCAAGGCGGGCCGCGCAACCCTCCGTCGGCGGCTGCCGGCGGCACGCCCGGAACCTGGGTCGAGGTCCTCGCCATCTTTCTGCGGCTGGGCCTCACCTCATTCGGCGGTCCCGTCGCCCATCTCGGCTACTTCCGCGAGGAATTCGTGACCAAGCGGCGATGGATCGACGATCGGACCTATGCCGACATCGTCGCCCTCTGCCAGTTCCTGCCGGGCCCGGCATCGAGCCAGGTCGGCATTGCCCTCGGCCTGTCACGGGCGGGCTACGCCGGCGCCTTCGCAGCCTGGGCGGGCTTCACCCTGCCCTCGGCGATCGCGCTCGTGGCCTTCGCCTACGGCGTCGACGCCTTCGGCGGTCTCGGCGGCTCCGGATGGCTGCATGGGTTGAAAGTCGCGGCCGTGGCGGTCGTTGCCCAGGCGGTGCTGGGCATGATGCGCACCCTGACGCCCGATCGCGACCGGGCCACGATCGCCGTCGTCACGGCCGGCGTCATCCTGGCGCTGCCGTCGGCCTGGACCCTCGTCGGCATGATCCTGGTCGGCGGCATCGTCGGGACCCTGCTGCTTCGTGCCGAAGTGCCGATCGATCACGTGTCCTTGCCGCTGCCCGTGAGCCGGCGCACCGGCGGCGTCCTTCTGGTGATCTTCTTCGTCCTGCTCGCGGGCCTGCCCCTGCTTGGCGCCGCGACCTCCTCGCATGGCGTCGAACTGATCGACGCCTTCTATCGCACCGGCGCACTCGTCTTCGGCGGCGGCCACGTGATCCTGCCGCTGCTGCAGGAATCGGTCGTCCCGCCCGGCTGGGTCAGCAACGACGTCTTCCTCGCAGGCTACGGCGCCGCCCAGGCCGTGCCCGGCCCGCTGACGACCTTTGCCGCCTACCTCGGCGCGATCATGACGCCGGAACCCAACGGCGTGGCGGGCGCGGCGTTGTGCCTGGTGGCGGTGTTCGTGCCCTCCTTCCTGCTGGTCATCGGCGCCCTGCCGTTCTGGGAGGAGCTTCGCCGGCGCGGCACGGCGCAGGCGGCGTTGCGCGGCGTCAACGCGACCGTCGTCGGGATCCTGCTGGCCGCCCTCTACGACCCGGTGTGGACGTCGGGAATAACGAGTTCCGCCGACTTCGCGCTCGGTGCCGGCGCCTTCCTCCTGCTGTTCATGTGGAAGACGCCGCCCTGGCTGGTCGTCGTCCTTTGTGCGCTCGGGGGCGCGCTCATCGGCGCCTCGTAGGCAAGTCGTCGGCGGGAGATCGGCGGCGGCGGTCGCAGGGTCATTGGCTTCATGGAAGGATGAACCTGCTCGACCCGATCGTGTAGGGTCTGCGCCGATCATGGGCAAATTCGGCTCCCTCACCCTTCTCGATACGGCGCTGCGCGGCGCGGCGATCGCGCTGCTGCTGACCATTGCCGCCGCGACCCTGCGGCGCGCCCGCGGCCGGCAAGCCGCCTGGCTCGGCGCCCTGCTGTCGGTGGGCGCCGCCGCCTACATGATCTGCTCGTCGCCGGGCCCCCATGGCCATCCCTCGCCCTGGTTCGCGCCGGTTCTGGCGCTGTGCACCGGCAACGCCGCCATCTTCTGGCTGTTCGCGCGGGCGCTGTTCGACGATTCCTTCCGGCTCAAGCCCTGGCATGCGCTGGTATGGCTCGGCCTGATCGTCTGGCCGCTGGCCGAGCTGTTCGGCGCCGGCATCATGGCTCGTTGGCCCGTGGGCGTGGCATTGCGTGTCGCCGTCATCCTCCTGGCGCTGCTGGCGCTGATGCAGACTGTCCGAGGCTGGGGCAGCGATCTGGTCGAGGGGCGGCGACGCCTGCGCCTGTTCATCCTGATCGCCACGGCCCTGCATATTGCCGTCACCGTCACCGTCGAGCTGCTCTTCGGCCCCGACCATGTGCCCATGATCCTGCACGTGCTGAACGCGGCGGCGTTGACGGCAATCGCCGCCATCGTCGCCACTCTCCTCCTGCAGGCCGATCTCGACTCCGTGCTGGCCGGCCCGGTCGTTGTCGTGCAGCCGTTGCGCGATGCAGCGCCGCCCGATGAGGAGGCCGTCGAGCCGGCGCTGCTGGCCTCGCTGGAGCGCCTGATGAAGGTCGATCGGCTCTACCGCCAGGAAGGCCTCACCATCGGCGTGCTGGCGGGCAAGCTCGGCCTGCCCGAGTACCGGGTGCGGCGCGCCATCAACCGCGGGCTGGGCTTCCGGAATTTCAACGAGTACCTGAACCGCCACCGCCTGGCCGACGCCAAACAGGCACTGGCCGATCCGACGCAGGCCGAGGTGCCGATCCTCACCATCGCCCTCGATTCGGGCTTCCAGTCGCTCGGCCCCTTCAACCGGGCCTTCAAGGCCGACACCGGCCTGACGCCGACCGAGTTCCGCAGGGGCGCCGGCAGCCGAAAAAGCGGCTGATTCCTCGCCGATTCCGGAATCGGCGAGCCGTTCTTCGCCACGGACCAGCGTTTTCCGAAACCGGCGCGACCCCCACCGGCCTGCTCCACCAAGGTGCATCGACGCCTCAAGGAGGGGCAGCCGATGAACGACCTGTTTCAAACCTATGTCTCTGCCCTGCCGGGCATGTGGATGATGGATACCGCCCGCTACCTCGTGGCGGCGACGGTGATGGCGACGATCCTGGTGGTGTTCTGGCGGGCCGGCCTGGCGGCGCGCAAGCTGCAGACCCGCCACGCCACAGGTCGTGACATCCGCCGCGAGGTCGTGACCTCGCTACGCTCGGCACTGATCTTCGCATTGTTGGGCACCGCCGTCTTCGTGGCGGCCCGGCGAGGCTGGTTCACCATCTACGAGGATTTTCACGCGGCCGGGCCGCTTTATCTTGGCCTGTCGCTGGTGGCGATGCTGGTTGCGCACGATACCTATTTCTACTGGACGCACCGGGCGATGCACCACCGGCGACTGTTCGCGCTGTTCCATCGCACGCACCACCTGTCGCGCACGCCGACGCCGTGGGCCGCATATTCATTCGCCATTCCGGAGGCATTCGTGCAAGGCGCGTTCGTGCCGCTGTTCCTCGCCCTCGTGCCCATGCACGGCCTCGCGGTGTTCATCTTCATGGTCATCCAGATCGGGCGCAACGTCATGGGCCATGCCGGCACTGAAGTGCATCCCGCTGTGTTCGGGCCAGGCCGCTGGCTGGGCTGGAACAACACCACGACCCATCACGATCTCCATCATGAGACCGGCTGCTACAACTACGGCCTCTATTTCCGCTGGTGGGACAAGCTCATGGGCACCGAGCACCCCGACTATCGCCGCAAGTTCGAATCGCTTGCCGCGCCGTCGTCGCCGTCACCCGCGCCGGCGGGAATAGAGGTGCGGTCGTGAAGAGGGCGCTCGCGATTGCGCTGGCACTGCTCCTCTCCGTGAACGCGCCGACAATGGCCGAAGATGGCGTGATCGGCCGCTGGGCGACGCCCGGCGTCGCCGCCATCGTCGAGCTGGCGCCCTGCGGCAGCACGTCAACGCTCTGCGGCACGATCCGCTGGCTATGGGACGCGGTCGACGAGAAGGGACGGCCGCGCCTCGACGCGCAGAACGCCGACGCCGCCTTGCGCACGCGGCCGCTGGTCGGCCTGCACATCCTGTCCGGACTGACACCTGCTGCCGGAAGCGGCTGGTCCGCGCGCATTTATAATCCCGAGGACGGCCAGACCTACCGCGCCACGGTGCGCCGGCAGGGCCCCGATGCGCTCCTGATCGAGGGCTGCGTGCTGTTCATCTGCCAGAAGCAGGTGTGGCGGAAGGCGTCGGCGCTGGCGGAGGCGTTGCAATGACGGTACCGACCGGCAGGCCCGCCGCCTTCCATTCCGGAAAGCCGTCCTCCAGCCGCTTGACGTCGTAGCCCCTGGCGCGCAGCGCGGCGACGGCCTCGAACGACAGCACGCAATAGGGGCCGCGGCAGTAGGCGACAATCTGGGTGTCCTTCGGCAGCTCGGCGAGGCGTCGCTCGAGATCGGCGAAGGGGATGTTGAGCGCGCCCGGCAGGTGGCCCAGCGCGAACTCGTCTTCCGGGCGCACATCCAGCAGCACCACGCTGCCGTCGTCGAGCCGCTCCAGCAGCACCTCGCGCGACACCGGCTCCAGCGAGTCGAGCCGGTCGAAATAGCCCGACACGATGCCGCGCACTTCGGCGCGGCTGTGCTCGGCGTAGCGCCTGAGCGCCCCCAACAGCTCGATCACGGGCCCGTCGCCCAGCCGGTAGAGCATCCGCTTGCCGTCGCGGCGCGAGCGTACGAAGCCGGCGCGCCTCAATACCTGCAGATGCTGCGAGGCGTTGGCCAGGGAGAGGCCGGTGAGCTGGGCCAGGCGCTCGACCGAGCGCTCGCCTTGGGCTGCGTGTTCCAGCAGCTCCAGGCGGTTTCCCTGGCCCAGCACGCGGGCCAACTCGGCGAATTGCTCGAAAATCTCGGCCTTAGGGTCTGTCATTCAATCGATAACTTGACTGATTGAATTAATCGAGTCAAGCCGTCACCTGTCTCAACGAGGTGACCCCCAATGACCGGCCATTCCCGGTTCGGCTCGATGCACCGCCAGGTCCTGCTGCTGGCGGCCGCACAGGCTCTGTTCCAGACGACCTCGGTCCTGGTGATGACCGTCGGCGGCTTGGCCGGCAGCCTGATCGCGCCATCGCCGCACCTCGCGACCACGCCGATCGCGGCGATGTTCCTCGGCACGGCGGTCGCGACTTTTCCGGCATCGCTCTGGATGGCGCGCGTCGGACGCCGCCGCGGCTTCGTCACCGGCGCCCTGCTCGGCGCGGCCGGCGGCATGGCGGCCGCGGCCGGCCTGTGGCTGAGCTCGCTGGCACTGCTCGCCCTGGGCACCTTCCTCGTCGGCGTCTATCAGGCGTTCGCCCAATTCTACCGGTTCGCCGCCAGCGAAGTGGCCAACGATTCCTTCCGTGCGCGCGCGATCTCGCTCGTGCTGGCCGGCGGCATCGTGGCGGCGCTGGCCGGTCCGCTGCTCGGCCGGCTCGGCGGCCCGCTGCTTTCGCCCGAGTATGTCGGCTCGTTCCTCCTGCTCGCGATCGTCTCCCTGGTCGCGGCCGGCCTGTTGCTCGGCCTGCGCATTCCAACGCCGAAAGCCGAGACCGGTACCGCCGCCGCGGGCCGGCCGTGGGGCGTCATCGTCGCGCAGCCGACCTATCTTGTCGCGCTGTTCGGGGCGGCGACCGGCTACGGCGTCATGATCCTCGCCATGACGGCCACACCGATCGCGATGCTCCATCACGACCACGGGCTCACCGCCGCGACGACGGTCATCCAGCTTCATGTGCTGGGCATGTTCCTGCCGTCCTTCTTCACCGGCTCGCTGATCGCCCGCTTCGGCGTACTGCCCGTCATGCTGGCCGGCGTCGCGTTGCTGGCCGGCCACGTCCTCATGACGCTGACGGGGACGGCATTCGAATCGTTCGCCGGCGCGCTCGTGATGTTGGGCGTCGGCTGGAACTTCCTCTACATCGGCGGCACGACCCTGCTGACGACGACCTATGCCGCCGCCGAGAAGGGCCGCGCCCAGGCGACCAACGACATGAGCATCTTCATCGTCGGTCTCGCCTGTTCGCTGGGCGCCGCGGCGCTCCTGCAGGCGTTCGGCTGGCAGACGCTCAATCTCCTGCTGCTGCCGTGGCTGGCCGTGGCGGCGCTGGCGCTGCTGTGGCTCGGCTACCGGCGGCGCAGCGCCGCCGTCCCGGCGGTCGCCGACTGAGCTGCGCCGTGTCGAACGAGCCCGTCATCCGCTTCGGCTTTTTCCTCGGCGTCTTCATCGTCGTCGCGGCCTGGGAGGCGCTGGCGCCTCGCCGGAAGCGGCAGCTCTCGCGCTGGGCGCGTTGGCCGGCCAACCTCGGCATCGTCGCCCTGAACACGGCATTGGTGCGCCTGCTGTTGCCGACCACGGCCGTCGCCTTCGCACTTCTGGGCGAACAACGCGGATGGGGACTTCTGAACAGCATCGACCTGCCGCGCTGGCCTGCCGTCGCCCTGGCCGTCCTCTCCCTCGACCTCGCGATCTACCTGCAGCACGTGCTGTTTCACGCCGTCCCGGTGCTGTGGCGACTGCACCGGATGCATCACGCCGATCTCGATTTCGACGTCACGACCGGCGCCCGCTTTCACACGATCGAAATCGCCTTGTCGATGATCCTGAAACTCGCCGCCATCGCCGCACTCGGCGCCCCGGCCGAGGCCGTGCTGGCCTTCGAGATCCTCCTCAATGCGACCGCGATGTTCAATCACGCCAATATCCGCCTACCCGAGGGCGTCGATCGCGGGCTGAGATGGTTCGTCGTCACGCCCGACATGCACCGCGTCCACCACTCGATCGTGCCGCAGGAAACCAACAGCAATTTCGGCTTCAGCATGCCGTGGTGGGATCGCCTGCTCGGCACCTATCGCGCGCAGCCGGCAGCCGGGCACGAGGCCATGACGATCGGCATCGAACAATTCCGGCAGCCGCGCGAGCAGCGGCTCGACCGCATGCTGACCCAGCCCTTCCGCGACGACGCGTCGAAGGCGAACGAGGGAGACACGACATGAGGTCGCTCATCATCCTCAACGACCCGCCCTACGGCACGGAGCGCAGCTACAATGGCCTGCGCCTCGCGCATGCACTGCAGAAGAACGATGCGCAGGCGGAGGTCACGGTCTTCCTGATGGCCGACGCGGTGCTGTGCGCCAAGGCCGGGCAGAAGACGCCGGACGGCTTCTACAACATCGAGCGCATGCTCCGGCGCGTCGTACTCGGCAAGGGCACGGTGCTTCTCTGCGGTACCTGCATGGACGCGCGCGGCCTGGCGGAGGCGGAGATCGCCCTCGGCGCGCGCCGCAGCACCATGGACGAGCTGGCCGCCGCGACGATCGTAGCCGACAAGGTTCTCGTCTTTTGAACCACGCGGGACATCGCTCGGCAGGAAGCTCGCGTCGGGTTGCCGCCGACGACCGCAGCGACGCGCGGCTCAGGAGCCCGGCCGCAATGCGCTGATCGACATCTCGAAGCGGCGTGTCGCCGCCGGTGCAATCGACACCATGCCGGGCTTGTCGGCCAGCTCGCCGTCGAAACCTTCGGGGCTGGCATGGCCCTGCCACGGCTCGATGCAAACGAAGCCGGCCCCGGGCTTCGTCCAGATGCCGAGATGGGGCATGCGCGGGAACGACACGCCGAGCGCATCGCCGTAGACGAGGCTGCGGCTGGCGAGCCTGTCGAAGACGATGGCGCCGTCCTCGAACAGGTCGTCGTGCAACGCCAGGCGATGACCGCGCACGGGCGTCGGATACGCTGCCGAACTCAGGAGGCTGTCGATGGGTCGCCGGATCGGCGCGGGCTCGTCCCGCTCGAACACGATCTCATGCGCTGCGCGCGGTTTGCCATATGGCAAGGGCCAGCGCAGCGCCGGGTGGAAGCCGAACGAGGCTGGCATGGGACCATCCCCCCGGTTCGTCACCTCGGCCGTCATGTGCAGCCCGGCCCCCTCGATCCGGTAGGTGACGTCGAGGCGGAATGCGAAGGGATACTGTCGTCGCGTCGCCTCGCTTGCCTCCAGTCGCCACGTGCAGCGTGCCGTATCGGACGAAACCAGCGCAAACGTCGAAGTGCGGGCAAAGCCGTGGCGCCCGATCTCGTACGGCACACCCGCGACCCTGATCCGGTTGCCCTTCGCCTCGCCGACGATGGGGAACAGGAGCGGCGACCGGCCGGTCCAGAAAGCGGGATCTCCGTCCCACAAAAGGTCCAATCCGTCGCGGTCCTGCAGACGTACAAGCTCTGCGCCCGCGGCGGAGATTTGCGCGCTGAGCGTGGAGTCCGAGATCGAAACAATGTCAGCCATGCTGCATCATGCGCAGCCAGGCCTGCGTCGTGAAGGGGGAGCGATGAAACAGCCCAGTACCGGCTGGCGCGAGCAGATCGCGCCGGATGAGGCGGCGCATCTCGCACGCGTCGCCGAGGTCATCGGCAAGCTGCAGCGCGCCAAGTCGAGGAAATTCGGCACCGGCCGTGCGCTCCATCGCAAGCAGCTCGTGGCGGCCACCGGCACGCTCGAAGTCCTCGACGGCCTGCCCGACCATGCTCGCCACGGCCTCTTCGCCGGCCCCGGCCGGCATCGTGTGCTGGTGCGGATGTCGAGCGGCGGCTCCGACGTGCAGTCCGACAAACTGCCCGACATCCGGGGCTTCGCCCTGAAAGTGCTCGACGTTTCCGGCGAAAGTGCGCTGGGCGGCACCACCGATCACCAGGACTTCCTGATGATCAACCAGGACCGCGGCCCCTCGGCCGACAGCCGCGAGTTCATCGACTTCATCGAGGCAGCGACCCCGGGCCCGCTTTCCGGAATCCTGCACCTCTTCAAGGCCCACGGTCCCGTTGGCGGCTTCGCCCGTCTGCGCGACCTGTTCGCCATGCTGGGCCGGAAATTCAGCGGCTTCGCCGTGGAGAAGTTCAACACAGTGGCGCCGGTGCAATGCGGGCCCTATGCCGTGCGGGTGCGCCTGAGGCCCGCCGGCAACCCGCCACCGCAGGCCCGGTCGAAGGACATCGCCCAGGACATGCGCGAGCGCCTGGCCGTCGGGCCGCTGCATTGGGATCTCGAGCTGCAGTTCTTCGTCGACGAGACCACGACCCCGATCGAGGACGCCTCGAAGCCGTGGCCGGATGCCGAGACGCCGATCATCACCGTGGCGCGTCTCACCTTGCCGCAGCAGGGCGCCGACGCGGCCGCCGCCGAGGCCGAAGCCGCCAGGTTCGACCCATGGAGCGGGCTCGCCGCCCACCGGCCGCTGGGCGAGGTCATGCGGGCACGCAAGGTAGCCTACTACGAAAGCCAGAAAGGCCGCGGCGCCTGAGAGGCCGCAGCAGCCACCCGATCAGGGGCCCGGCGACCGTGCCTCGATCAAGGCGAGCAGGCCTTTCACGATCTCGATCGGCGCCGGCGGGCAGCCGCGCACGTGCAGGTCGACGGGCAGGATGTCGGCCAGCGGACCGACTACGGCCGGAGAGCCCGCGAAGACGCCGCAGTTGGCCGCGCAATCACCCAGCGCCACCACCCACTTGGGTTCGGGCGCCGCATTGTAGGTGCGCAGCAGCGCTTCGCGCATGTTCCAGGTGACGGGACCGGTGACCAGGAGCACGTCGGCGTGGCGCGGCGAGGCCACGAATTTGAGACCGAAGCGCTCGACGTCGTAGACTGGATTGTTGAGGGCGTGGATCTCGAGTTCGCAGCCATTGCACGAGCCCGCATCGATCTCGCGGATCGCCAGCGACCGGCCCAGCCGCTGGCGGGGGGGGGCGCCCCGCGCCCCCGCCCCCCCCCCCCCGGGGGCCGCCCCCCCCCCCGGCGGGCCGGGGGGGGGGCGTCCCCTGGAGCCGCGCGCGCGGAAG
>Ga0082335_1003646_pt1 | contig 24890 bp, 33 predicted proteins | sample Subgrocontami58m_FD_72375 | JGI IMG/M metagenome (GOLD analysis project Ga0082335, IMG submission 72375) | Subsurface groundwater microbial communities from S. Glens Falls, New York, USA - GMW37 contaminated, 5.8 m (SPADES assembly) (version 2) ...
ACGGAATTGAAGGAACTCCCCCGCCCCGAAAGGGCGGGTTCAGACACCTTCAATTTCTATTTCCTTCGTCGTTCCTCGTCTATTTGTTACCTCACTCCGTTATGCTCGCGGAGGAGAAAAGAAGATTAATCTTTTGGGGGTTGGCTGGTTATTTTGTAGTTTTCCACAGGTCTTGTTTTTAGGCCGTTCTTGTGGTTTCATTAATTTAGTCGTTTTTCCTTAACTAACTGACGGAAGAACGGCGGGAAGTTAACTTTTCTTTTACAATTTTGAAGGAGCGTAGTATGCAGAACGCAACAATTCTCGGAGTTGTTCAGAGTGTTGAAAGACACAGAAGAACAGTGCATATCGGAGTTTTCTCCGATGATTATGGTCTTGTTTCTCTCATTCTAAAAAAGGGACAATGTCCCTCGAATTTACTGAAGGAAGGAAAAGAAGTTCTTTTGTTTGGTGTAAAAGCAGCGGAAGATAAGTTCACTGCTCGAAAAATTCTTGCCCCCTCCTTGGCAAGTTCAATAAAGAAGAGAGTAGAAACCGGAAGAAATTTCTTCAACACTCAACGATTCAAATTCGCTCCAAGGTTTGCACAATAACCAGTAAGAGCCCGCCATATTGCCAATGGTTGGGCTCGAACTTTTTACGAATTTTGACTTTTTTACAGGTATTATGTAATCTTTTGACTATGCGTGCGTGTGCAATCTGTGAAAAATCACATCTGATGGGAGGAACGCGGAAGAAACTTCGCGGCAACTACAATCCCACAAACTGGACCAAGAAAGGATCGAATCTCCAGATCACCCGCCTTCCTTCGGGGAAACGAGGGCTTGTCTGTACCCGGTGTCTTCGGACACTTGCAAAGAAACCGGTTGGAAAGAAAAAATAGAGGAGCCCTTGCGGGCTTTTTTATTCATCCTCCATAGAATATCCTGCCGCTTGCGGCAGGGATGAATGGGAAGGGGGTCGGGGAAACGGGAGTTTCCTCGTGTAGGAGAGCAGAGCGGAAGCTCGTCGAGAACCGAGAGGTTCTTGAAAACTACCTCGCCACTTGCGGCGAGGTAGTTTATTTGCTATAGGATAAGAGAACTACGGGCTGTAGTATACCGGTAGTACGCATGCATGGGGTGCATGTAGACCGGGTTCGATTCCCGGCAGCCCGACAAGGTAGCTCGAACTTGGTATGCCAAAAAAGTGTGCGCTCCGGGGCGCTAGCCCAAGTCTTACCCACTTTTTGCCACACCAAGTTCGCTTGGGGTTTTTAATTAAGTAACGTAACGTTCGCTTCCCGCTTGCCTGCCGAAGCTTTAGCGTAGGTGGGGCAACCTTCAAAATTCATCACAAAAACTTGTTACAGATTTCTCTTCCTCCACCGCGAGCATAACGGAGTGAGGTAACAAATAGACGAGGAACGACGAAGGAAATAGAAATTGAAGGTGTCTGAACCCGCCCTTTCGGGGCGGGTGAGTTCCTTCAATTCCGTTCATTTCCAAGGAGTGACGAGTACTATTTGTCCGAACGGAGTTCTCTGCGAGCGGGAGGAAGAGGAATCTGTAACCTAACCCAACACCACCTCTTTATAGCTCTTCGTTTGGAAATCGAACTGGTAGAACTTCACGGCCTCTCCTTTTCCTGTTTGAAGTATGAGGAATGTCTGCGCGGGCTCTATCTGAAACATTATGGTGCCCTGCACGGTGCCTTGGGGAGGCATCGAGTTCCATGTGCCGTCCACTGCGAGCGCCTGCTGGTTATCGGAACTCAAACTCACGAGCTGGAAAAATTCTTTCGGATCGATCGCGCTGTAACTTTGTGCTTTTTCGGTCGAGGCCTTCAGGTGAACGAATACTTTCCCGTCGGTTTGTTTCGCTACATCCTGAACAATGAGCGTGATCATCGCTTGCGGTTGTAAGAGGGGACTCGAAGTGGCATTCAACACGATACCGGTCGGGATGGTGATATTCCCGCCCTGCTCGACGACCGGAGGATTATTCGTAGTGCCAGTCGAAGCCGGAGGAGTCGTCGATGAAGACGTACTCGTTGCTACGTCGCTTTTGAGCGCCAGTTCGAGATTAAGCTCTACATTCTTCACGTGGCTGTCGAGAGCGCTTATCTCGTCGAACGCGACGTAGAATGCGACAAGCACCGCAATCGCGAATACTCCGAACACGAAATACACTCCCTTGTGATTTCTCATGGATTGATTATAGCATTTCGCTCATAACTCCGTTATTATGAGTGTATGTCTACGCTGTTCGCGGTTATCGTGCTCGTCTTTTCCGCGGTGATACATGAGGTTTCACACGGATTTGTCGCGGAAAAACTCGGGGATCCTACCGCGCGTCTTCAGGGACGGCTTACCTTGAACCCGTTAAAGCACCTCGATCCCTTCGGATCGGTGATTCTCCCGCTTCTCCTCTCGCTCCTTCCCGGCGGAATCATCTTCGGATGGGCGAAGCCGGTCCCTTACAACCCTTTCAACTTGAAAAATCCGGAAAAAGGCGCGGCCTTGATCGCGCTCGCGGGCCCGGCAAGCAATCTTCTTATCGCGGCAGTATTGAGTGTCCTGTATCGATCGATTCCGTTTCTTTCTCCGGGAAATCAGATGCTCTTCATAGCGGGGGAGCTCATAAGCGCGATCGTGCTCATTAATATCGTTCTTGGCATATTCAATCTTGTGCCTATCCCGCCCCTGGACGGCGCAAAGGTCATTCTTCCTTTGATTCCCGATCGCGCGAGAAGTTTCAAACGTTTCTTCTACGAACAGAACCAATACGGATGGATCCTTCTTATCGTCTTCATATTCATCGGACTCCCTATTATTTCGCCCGTCATCTTCGGTCTCTACCGTCTTCTCGTGGGGGCTTAGTATTCATATGGTATAATAAACTCGATGAATAGAGACGAAGCAGTTCGTTATGTAAAAGATCAGCTCGCGGCGGGGATGAGTCAAGATCGTGTCGTTGATGAAATGGTACGGTTGGGTTGGAGCAAGGATGACGCTCTTCAGCTTATCGAGGTAGCCAGGAGTACCGCGTTGTCGGGAGCTTCCGTAACGCCGCCGGTTTCGAACGCGGTGTCGGAGAACATTCCGATTTCCGCGAAAAGCAACAAAAAAACGAAGCTTATCGTGAGTGTAATTGCGTTCGCGATTCTTTTTATCGGAGGAGGGGTGTATGCGTACTTCGAGCTGATGAGCCCGAATCCGGAGGATGTGCTACGAAAGATGATGATAAACAACTTTTCGATTGATTCATTCTCCGTTGCAATCGAAGGAAAAGGGCAAAACACTTCCCTAAATTCAAGAATAAATTTCAATATTTCCGGTGATTTCGATTTGAAGAGTACGAACGATCTCAAATATTCCCTTCGTATAAAAGGTGGTGGAGGAGACAACACTTCTCTTGTTGTTGTCGTTGATGGCGAAGTGGTGTACCGCAATAAGATCGCATACTTGAAGATAAATCCGGGAACTTCGTTCGGACCGTTCAGTTTGAATATGATTTCCAATCAATGGTTCAAACTCGAACCGCAAAACGATCTCGCGAGCGGTCTCCTTGTTTCGGGGTTGAATGTAAGTGTTCCGGACAACGCCTTGGATATTACCCAGGAACAGATGAGGACGATAAAAGAGATGATGAAAAACACCTTCCTCTTTAAAGACATACGAAATCTTTCTTCCCAGGATATTGATGGGATAAGTACCTATCACTACGGTTTTAAGCCCGACATGGCGGCGTTGGCCGATCTTGCGAAAAATGTCGACGGCGTCATAAACAACTCAACCTCTACACAGTTGATACCCCAGTCGGAAATCCAGGCAATCGAGAATTCTTACGCAAGTACCACATGGGAAATCTGGGTCGGCAAGAGGGATTATCTCTTAAGAAAGCTCTTCGTGACTAATGACGATAACTCCATAGCGTTCACGCTCACGATGAAAAATTATGGGAACGTTCCGGAGATGGTGGCACCCGCAGACGCAAAGCCGATCGAAGAAGTGTTCGAATCTCTTTTCTCGGTTTCCGGCGCGACGGGACAAGAAAGTGCGAACAACGCAAAGCGAGAGACCGATATCAGGCAAATCCAGACAGAACTGGAGATGTACTTCAGCCAACACGACAAGTATCCGCCTTCGCTTAACGAATTGGTTCCCCAATACCTTCCGAAGATGCCGGTTGATCCGTCCACCAATCAGCCGTATCAGTATCAGGTACAGCAAAATGGGATGGATTATAAGATGTGCGCGCAATTGGAGGGTACTACGACCCCCAAGTGCGTTTCTTCCAGCGAATTCTGATTTATTCTCTTCTGCTTATAAAAATACGAAAGCCGGATGAAGATCAATCCGGCTTTTATTTCTGTTTATTCCGTCGAAACGGAAAAAACGAAAATCAGAAGAGAGAAAAATATAACCAAGAATTCGGTTATAAAGTAATTCTTTCTTTTCTGTAGATGATTCGAGTACCAATTCTCATCCCCCGCTCTTCTTTCCTTTTTTTGATCTCTTCCGGTAAATATGCGAAACACACATATCGCGGAAGAAAGGAAGAGTAATCCAAAGAGACAGTACATTATCGTGACGTCCGGGAAATTTCTTCCGAGATAGTAAGAGGCGAATAGCCCCACGGTTGAAAACGCAAGGGCCGCAACCTCAAACCCGAACGCTTTGAGTGCCTCGTGCGGGAAATTCGCTAGAAAACTACCCTCTGATTCTCTTACAAAAAAAATGGAGAGGGGAGCAAAGGCGACGAACATCAACGATATGATATTGCTGAAGAAAAGATTGAGGATGATTCCAAGGAACGCTATCACCACGAAAGAAATGATCCAGAAACGGACCGTTTTGAAAGTGAGTATTGTTAAAGCGTTTCCGTCAAAAAATCCCTCACTCATGAAAGAAATACTTCTCATATGTACCTCCAAAATAACTGAAGAAATTAAATCACATTCTGCAATAAAATCAACTTCCTCTTATTTTTTCAGCAAATCCTTCTCCTTAATACTGGGTTTGACAAATTCCGTCTCTTTCGTTACTTTTATTATCGCAGTATCACGCGCATACATGCCGACAATCCATCAGCTTATCAAGAAAGGGAGGACCTCAAAGTCCAAGAAATCTAAAGCGCCGGCTCTAGATTCTTATTTTAATTACATTCACAACAAGCCCGTTTCCTCGGCTTCGCCTTTTAAGCGCGGCGTATGCCTCAAGGTGTTCACGACGACGCCGAAGAAACCGAACTCGGCGCTCCGAAAGGTGGCGAGGGTGCGGCTTACAAACGGCATGGAAGTCACCGCCTACATTCCCGGCGAAGGACATAACCTGCAGGAGCACTCGGTGGTCTTGATTCGCGGAGGCCGCGTAAAAGATCTCCCCGGCGTCAGGTATCACATCGTACGGGGCGTTTTGGACTCGGGGGGCGTCGATGCGAGGAAACAGCAACGCTCGAAATACGGAGCGAAGCATAAAAAGTAATCGCGAACAATGCAAATCGATTCAAAATAATGCAAATACGATACGGAACATACGAATACGGAAATACGTCGAATCAAGTGAATTCGCATTATTTGCTGTAATTCGCATTATTGGCGATAACTCTAATGAGAAGGAAAAATTTTAAACGAACGACTCATGCTGCGGATCCCAAGTTTGCCAGAATCGACATGGGACGTTTCGTCAATTATTTGATGCAAGAAGGGAAAAAGAGCGTCGCCGAACGTGTGTTTTACAATGCGCTCGAAAAGGTGAAAGAGATCACCAAGGAAGATCCGATTATTGTATTTGAGCGCGCGATCGAGAATGCGACGCCGCTTCTCGAAGTCGCTTCGAAAAGAATCGGGGGTGCGAATTATCAAATCCCCCGCGAAGTGAGGCCGGAAAGAAAATTCTTCCTTGCGACGCACTGGATTATCGGTGCCGCACGAAGCAAGAAAGGGAAACCGATGGCTGATCGGCTCGCGGAAGAGCTCATCGCCGCGGCAAAAAACGAGGGGAACGCGATTAAGAAAAAGCAGGATACCCACAGGATGGCGGAAGCGAACAGGGCGTTCGCCTCGTATTTACGATGAAAATTATCAATTACCAATTTTCAATTTCCAATTAATGGGTTAATTTTCAAATTTTCCGATTGGAAATTAATTGAAAATTGAACATTGAAAATTGGAAATTATTTTGTATGCCTCGACAATATCCTATCGAAAAAGTCCGTGACTTTGGAATTATCGCCCACATCGACGCGGGAAAAACCACCACATCGGAGCGGGTGCTTTTCTATACCGGCGTTTCGCACAAGATCGGAGAAGTGCACGAGGGCGCGGCGGTAATGGACTGGATGGAGCAGGAACGCGAACGCGGCATCACGATTACGTCCGCGGCGACCACCTGTTTCTGGATCCCTTCCTATGCGAAGGGCGAAAAGAATCTCGAACATCGTTTCAATATTATTGATACGCCGGGACATATCGACTTCACCGTCGAGGTGAAGCGATCGCTCCGTGTTCTGGACGGCGCGGTCGTTGTCTTCGACGGTGTGGCGGGAGTGGAACCGCAATCGGAGACAAACTGGCATTATGCCGACGAATATAAAGTTCCGAGAATCTGTTTTATCAACAAACTTGACCGCATCGGGGCGAGCTTCGATTTTAGTTTCAGTTCCATTCTCGATCGTCTCACCACAAACGCGGTCGCGCTTCAAATCCCGACAGGACTCGAAGCGAACTTCGAAGGAGTCGTCGATCTTTTGACCATGAAGGCGGTGTACTTCGAGGGAGAACACGGCGAACAGCTCATCGAGAAGGAAATTCCCGATTCTCTGAAGGAAGAAGCGAAAAAACGAAGACACGAACTTATCGAGAAAATTGTCGAGAAAGACGATGATCTGATGGCGATGTATCTCGAAGGGAAAGAACCCGATCTTGCGGCGCTGAAAAGGGTTCTGCGAAAAGCGACAATCGAGAATACGATCGTGCCGGTATTCTGCGGATCGGCGCTGAAAAACAAAGGGGTACAGCTTGTATTGGATGCGGTTATCGATTATCTTCCCTCACCGGCTGATCTTCCGCCTGTGAAGGGTGTAAACCCGAAAACGCACGCAGATGAAGAGCGACACCCTGACGATAATGAGCCGCTTGCGGCGCTCGCATTCAAGGTTGCGGCGGACCCGTTCGTGGGAACGCTCACATACTTCAGGGTGTATTCGGGTACGTTGAGGCGCGGAAGTTATATCTTGAACGCGACAAAGAACTCGCAGGAACGCATCAGCAGAATCGTACGAATGCACGCGAACCACAGAGAGGAGGTGGAAGAAATCTATGCGGGGGACTTGGGAGCGCTCGTAGGGCTTAAGGACACGACGACGGGAGACACGCTTACTGATATCGAAAAACCGATTCTCCTCGAGACGATAATCTTTCCCGAGCCGGTCATCTCGGTCCGTATCGAACCCAAAACAAAAGCCGATCAGGAAAAAATGGGTGTTGCATTGCATCGTCTCACCGAAGAAGATCCGACGTTCCGCGTGCGGGGCGACCTCGAGACGGGGGAAACGATTATCTCCGGAATGGGGGAACTCCATCTTGAGATTCTCGTGGAGAGAATGAAGCGCGAGTTCAATGTCGAGGCGAATGTGGGACGGCCGCAGGTTGCTTACAAGGAAACGATCAAAGGATCCGCCGAGGGAGAGGGGAAATACATCCGTCAGTCGGGTGGTCGCGGCCAGTACGGTCATGCGAAGATCGAAGTGGAACCGATGGAGCGCGGCGCCGGATTCGAATTCGTGAATGCGATCAAGGGAGGCGCGATTCCGCAGGAGTTCATCCCGCCGATCGAGAAAGGCATCAGAGAAACGATGGAGAAAGGTATTCTTGCGGGCTATCCCGTGATCGATCTCAAAGTAACGCTCTACGACGGGTCGTTCCACGAAGTCGACTCTTCCGAGTTCGCATTCAAGATCGCGGGCTCGATGGCGCTTCAGGAAGCGACCAAGCAGGCGAAGCTCGTACTCCTCGAACCGATCATGAAGGTGCAAGTCATCGTGCCGCCCGATTTTCTGGGCGACGTGACGGGAGACATCAGTTCGAAACGCGGAAAGATAAAAGCGATGGGAGAAAGGGGATCCGTGCGCATCGTGGATGCGAATGTCCCGCTCTCCGAGATGTTCGGCTACTCCACGAACCTCCGCTCCATGACCCAAGGCCGAGGATCATTTACCATGGAATTTTCTCACTATGAGGAAATGCCCGCAAGCGTTGCGCAGCTGGTTATAGAAGGGAAGAAGAAGTAAAAGCAAACTCCATTGTAAGATTGAAGGGAAGAAAAAATAAGAATACCCCGTGCGCATTCCTCCGAACGAGGGTAAGACTTGGGCCTTGTCGGCCCGGAGCGCCCGAGTTGAGGAGGAATGCGCACGGGGGGTATAAGGCATTGACTTTTTTGAAGAAATCATCGAATATTAACATCGCCTAGTTAGCACTAAAATAAGGTCGAAAAAATAAGTTTTTAAGTCGTGCATTTTAGTTTTTAGTAATCATATGGCAGAAAAAGAAAAATTTCAGAGAAGCAAAAAGCATGTGAACGTTGGCACCATCGGTCACGTTGACCACGGGAAAACCACGCTCACCGCGGCCATCACCCACGTGTTATTCATGAAGGGTCTGGCGAAGAAGGAAGAGGGCGTAAATCAGATCGATAACGCTCCGGAGGAAAAGGCGCGCGGTATTACGATCGCGCTTCACCACTCCGAATACGAGTCGGAAAAGCGTCACTATGCGCACATCGATGCGCCGGGACACGCCGACTACATCAAGAACATGATCACGGGTGCCGCCCAGATGGACGGCGCGATCCTGGTCGTATCGGCGGCGGACGGTCCGATGCCGCAGACGAGAGAACACATTCTTCTCGCGAGGCAGGTAGGCGTACCCTCGATCATCGTCTTCTTGAACAAAGTTGACATGGTGGATGATCCCGAACTCATCGATCTCGTTGAGTCCGAGGTGCGGGAACTCCTCAAGAAATACAGCTTCCCGGGAGACGAGACGCCGGTGATTCGCGGCTCGGCCTTAAAAGCACTCGAAGCGAAATCCGGTGATGATGAAGCGGCAAAGCCGATTCTCGAACTTGTAAAAGCGCTCGATGATTATATTCCGGATCCCGTCCGTGAAATCGACAAGCCGTTCTTGATGCCGATTGAAGATATCTTCACGATTGAAGGACGCGGAACCGTCGTTACGGGACGTGTGGAACGCGGCCAGATCAAGGTGAATGACGAAGTTGAAATCATCGGTTTGCGGCCTACGGTGAAAACCGTGGTTACAGGCCTCGAAATGTTCCAGAAAACGCTCGATGAAGCGCAAGCGGGAGACAACGTAGGCGCGCTCCTCCGGGGATTGAAGAAAGAAGATGTGGAACGCGGTCAGGTGATCGCGAAATCGGGTTCGGTTACCCCGCACACCGAGTTTACCGCCGAGGTGCTCGTGTTGAGCAAGGAGGAAGGCGGAAGACACACGCCGTTCTTCAAGGGGTACAAACCCCAGTTCTATATCAGAACGACCGACGTAACCGGAGAAGTAACCCTGCCGGAGGGCACCGAAATGGTGATGCCGGGAGACACGGTTACCTTCACGGTGAAACTCATCGCGCCCGTCGCGCTTGAAGAAAAACAGCGCTTCGCCATTAGAGAGGGAGGCAAGACGGTTGGCGCGGGAGTCGTGACGAAGATTATAAAATAAAATTTTCAATTATCAATTTCCAATTTCCAATTTTCAATTGAACATTGGTCATTGGAAATTGAAAATTATCGTTCGATGTCCACCAAGAAAGAAGAGCAGGTTCAAAAAGAAAAATTGCGGATCAGAGTGAAAGCGTACGATGCAAAGCTCATCGATACCTCCGTTCACCAGATTGTCGAGGCGATCAAACGGCAGGGAGGAGAACTTGTCGGCCCGGTCCCGCTTCCTACGGAATTCAAGAAATATACCGTAAACCGATCCACCTTTGTCCATAAGAAATCGCGTGAGCAGTTCGAGCTTAGAGTTCATAAACGTCTCTTGGACATTCTGAACCCGGAGCAAAAGATAATAGAATCACTCACCGACCTGAACCTGCCTTCCGGAATCGACGTGGAAATAAAAATGATTCAGTAACGTATCGAACAAACCCCGGCACCCGCCGAGGTTTGTGGTTTATGTCGTCACAATCAGTTGACATATTGGCGGGTTGTATACTATTATTAATGCCGTAAGACAAGTAGCCGTTACAACAACCAGGCGAAGTCTTGGTTTGTTTTTTTCAAACTGCTCGTGTAATCCCCCCTTGTAAACGCATGAAATTCAAAGGCAAAAAAGTGAAAATGACGCAAGTATGGCAGGGCGAGAAAATCGTCCCTGTTACGGTTGTGCAGCTTAATGAAAACGAGTCGGTAGTGGAACTCAAAGAAGGGGATAATGTTCGGGTAAGCGGCACGAGCAAAGGAAGAGGATTTCAGGGTGTCGTGAAACGCCACGGATTCGCCGGAGGACCAAAAACCCACGGACAAAAAGACCGCCTTCGAGCGCCTGGATCGAGCGGTCCTACCGCTCCCCAACGCGTTATTAAAGGAAGAAAAATGGCCGGTCATATGGGAAACGAACGGGTGACGGTAAAGAATCTGAAGGTGGTATCGGTGGAAGAAAAGAAAAGAAACGTATTTCTCAAGGGAGCGGTTCCCGGGATGATCGGAGGTGCCGTTGAGATACAAAAATAGCGAAACATGGAAATAGCCGTCTACAACAGAAAAGGTGAAAAAGCGGGAACAATGGACATCCCCGCGGAGATTTTCGCCGTGAAGTGGAATCCCGATCTCGTGCATCAAGCGGAACTTACGGAACTCGGCAACAAGCGGACCGCGGTGGCGCACACGAAGGACCGATCGGAAGTGCGCGGCGGAGGGAAAAAGCCGTGGCGGCAAAAACATACCGGACGCGCACGGCACGGATCTTCGCGATCACCGATATGGGTGGGCGGTGGCGTTACCTTCGGCCCGAGAAATGAAAAGAACTATTCAAGAAAGATCAACAAGAAGATGAAGCGGGTCGCGCTCTATTCTCTCCTCTCGAGGAAGCTCAAAAGTGATTTTGTGAAGGTGGTGGATGCGCTCGAGTTCGAAGCGCCGAAAACAAAACATGTTGCGGCGTTTTTTACTTCCTTTTTCAGGGAGCGTCCCTCCGTGCTTCTTGTTCCCTCGCTCACGAACGGTTCCGTACGTCTCTCCGCGCGCAACATTCCCGAAGCCAAGGTGTCTTCGCCGAAAACGTTGAACGTGTACGATTGTCTGGCCCAGAAATACGTACTCTTCGAGAAAAAAGCGCTTCAGGAATTCGTTGCTCATGCCATGAAGGAAAAAACAGAATAACACGACTATGGGAATTCTTGGAAAATCGAAACAAAAGAATAAAGAAGAGAAGATGCCGCACACGCACGTCGTCGAAAAAGCTACATCTCATCGCCCATTCCTCTCGGTTTTGAAAAAAGCGTGGACCAGCGAGCGGGCGCACATGCTGCAGGCGGCGAATCAATACATTTTTTCTGTTGCTACCAAGGCCACAAAACCGATGGTCAAAAGCGAAGTGGAGCGTCGCTATAATGTTACCGTCACGGCGGTACGCATGCTGAATATAAAAGGGAAGGTGAAATATTACAGAAACATCCCGAGTCGTCGGACGACGCTTAGGAAGGCGATCGTTACCCTAAAAAAAGGCGATACGATCGACACGCAGTAGTACTCGCGAACAATGCGAATCGAGCAAAATAATGCGAATACATAACACACTATACGAATACGGAATCGAGTCGAACCATACGAATTCGCGTTATTTGCCGTCATTCGCATTATTAGTGATTACTCTATGAAACAGTACAAACCCACAAGCGCAGGAAGACGTTCGATGTCGGTATCCGATTATCGCGTTCTTTCGAAGATACCGCGAATCAAGCGTTTGACCTCGCGTCTTAAGAAGAACGCCGGGAGAAATAACCAGGGAAGAATCTCCATGCGTCATCAGGGGGGCGGCAATACGATTTTATACCGCACGATCGATTTCAAGCAGATGAAGAGAGGAGTTTTGGGAACGATCGAAGCGATCGAATACGATCCGTATCGCACGGCATTCATCGCGCGCGTATGTTATAAGGACGGCGATCGGCATTATATTCTCGCGCCTCACATGCTCAAGGTGGGAGCGACGATTGTCACCGGCCCCGAAGCGCCGCTTGAAACCGGGAACAGAACGGTACTCAAGCGTATCCCCATCGGCAACTTCGTTCATAATGTCGAACTCTTCCCCGGAAAGGGAGGACAGATCGGACGATCCGCGGGCGTCTCCATACAAATACTTGCGCACGAAGAGGGTTACACGCATCTTAAAATGCCTTCGGGAGAAGTACGGAAAGTATTATGGGACAACTATGCTTCGATTGGACAGGTTTCCAATCCGGAATATAATTTAGTGTCCATAGGAAAAGCGGGGCGATCCAGGTGGCTCAACAAGCGGCCGACGGTTCGCGGTTCCGCCATGAATCCGCGCGACCATCCCTACGGAGGCGGCGAAGGAAGACAACCTCGCGGTACGAAGCGTCCGAAAACCAAATGGGGCAAGACGACTGGCGGGAAGAAGACGCGCCGGAAGAAAAAATGGTCAAACGCAATGATAATAAAGAGAAGACAGAGAAAACGTTAATAAGGGCTTTGTATCGCGCGAAGCGCGATCTACAAAACCTTACCGAGCACTCAACACCAATAAATCCAACAATCATAATGAATTACCAAAACTACAATTATAGGTCGTATCCCGAAACACTCATGTTGAGTGCTCGGTGCTCAATGCTATGGCTCTATTTTCATCGCCAAAGCATTGGCTCGAAAATATAGATAGCATTGGCACATGACTCGTTCTGCAAAAAAGGGTCCTTGGGTGGATCAAAAACTTCTGAAGAAGATAAAGAATCTGAAATCCGGTGAGGCGGCGCCTGTCAAAACATGGTCGCGTGCCTCCGAAATAGCACCTGAGATGGTCGGGTTCAGTTTTGCCGTACATAACGGCAAGGATTTCATTGAAGTGAGAATCAACGAAGATATGATTGGGCACCGGCTCGGAGAGTTTTCTCCCTCAAAGAAGTTCATAAAACACGGAGGGAAGATGCAGCGCGAAATGGAAAAAGGTGCACCCGCACCGGCTCCCGTTCAAAAGAAATAACCCTATGCAAACCGTGAAGGCACAATTGAAATTTCTGAAAATTTCCCCAAGGAAGGTCCGTTTGCTTGCGGATACGATTCGGGGACTTCCTACAATCGAAGCCGAGGCACGGTTGCTTTTGAGTCCGCGGAGACCGAAGGATTCACTTTTGAAACTCCTTCGTTCGGCGGTTGCGAACGCGAAAAACAATCACAAACTCGATTTGGAAACACTTTTCATAAAAGAACTTCGCGTGGATCAGGGTCCGATGCTAAAACGTTGGACGCCTCGTTCCCGGGGATCGATTGCCGGCATTCAAAAGAAAATGAGCCATGTGACCATCGTGCTCGGCGTATCGGAAAAACCGTACGGAAAACGTTTCTCCATTGTCGTACCGAAGCACGAGAAGAAAGAAGACAAGAAAGAAAAGAGGAAAAAAACGAAGACAAAGGAGCACGAGGAGCACATCGAAGAGAAAAAGGAAAAAGAACAAAAAACGACTCCAGAAAATAAACCGAAAGAAACCAAGGGGGCACTGCGGAAAGTGTTTCAAAGAAAAGCAATTTAGTAATCGCGAACAATGCGAATCGATTCAAAATAATGCGAATACGATACGGAACATATGAATACGGAACCAAGTCGAATCGAACAGATTTGCATTATTTGCTGTAATTCGCATTATTAGTGATAACTCTATGGCGCAGAAAATAAAACCAAATGCATATCGTATCGGTATCACGCTCCCGTGGGTGAGCCGATGGTTTCCCAAGAAACAGGTCCGTTTCTTTCTTGAGGAAGACCACATCATTCGCGGAATCGTGAACGGAAAAATTCTCACTGCGGGAATCGCTTCCATAGAAATTGAGAGAACGGGAGATATGGTGCGCGTCATCGTGAAAGCCGCACGACCCGGACTTGTGATCGGACGCGGAGGGAAGGGCGTCGAAGAATTGAAGAACGCGATCCTAAGCGCCGTTCTATCGTTCAGAAAAAAGAATAAGATCGCGGCCAAGTTCAATTTGAATGTAACGATCGAGGAATTGAAACGATTTGAGATTTCCGCGCAGGTCACCGCACAGCAGGTGGCGTTCGATATAGAAAAACGTCTTCCGTTTCGTCGTGTAATGAAACGCACCATCGAAACCATTATGCAAAACAGGGAAGTCCAGGGAGTTAAAATAAAATTGAGCGGGCGGCTCGGCGGCGCCGAGATCGCGCGCACGGAACAGCTCGCAAAAGGAAAGATGTCACTTCAGAGTTTGCGTGCCAACGTGGATTACGGCGAAGCGACCGCATTCAATACCTACGGTACGGTAGGTATAAAACTCTGGATTTATAAAGGAGAATTATTCGAGGAGAATAAAAAATCGAACTAAATTTCCATGTTACAGCCAAAAAAACAAAAACATAGGAAGATGCAAAAGGGGCGGAGGAAAAACCGCCTTACCGAGACGCGCGGACTCAAGGTGAGCTTCGGAACATTCGGGCTCCAATCGCGAAGCGCGTCTTGGATTACCGCGCGGCAAATCGAGGCGGCGCGAAAGACCATCACGCACGCTTTGAAGCGTGGAGGAAAAGTATGGATCCGCATTTTCCCCGATAAACCCATCACGAAACTTCCTCCCGAAGTAACCCTGGGAGGAGGAAAAGGAAACATCGATCACTACGTGGCTCCGGTGAAACCCGGAAGGATTCTTTTTGAAATCGACGGCGTCTCGCGTGAAACCGCAATGCATGCGCTTCGCATGGCCGGACATAAACTTCCCGTAAGGACGAAGGTGGTTGAGAAGTAGTCGCGAACAATGCGAATCGAGCAAAATAATGCGAATACATAACACACTATACGAATACGGAATCGAGTCGAACCATGCGAATTCGCGTTATTTGCCGTCATTCGCATTATTAGTGATTACTCTATGAAAAAGAAGGAACTACAATCCTATACCGCGCGATCGAAAGGCGAGATGCAGAAAGAACTTCTCGAGGAGCGCGAAAAGCTCGCGAAACTTCGATTTGACCTCGCCGCGGGAAAAGTGAAGAATATACGGGAAATACGGCATTTGAAGAAAAACATCGCCCAGCTTCTCACTCTCTTAAAGAACACAACACAATAACATGAGAACACTTCAGGGAACAATCATTTCGGATGCGATGCAAAAAACGAGAGTGATCTCGATAGTCCGTCTGCGCAAGCACCCGCGGTATCAGAAATATTACAAAGTTACGACACGCCTCAAAGCCCACGACGAAAAGAACGAGTACAAAACGGGAGATGAGGTCATTATTCGGGAAACCAGACCATTGTCGAAAGACAAGAGATGGATTATAGTCGCCAAGGCCTAATAGTATGATTCAAGAACGTTCCATTTTAAAAGTTGCCGATAACAGCGGAGCGAAGACGGTTCGTTGTTTTAGGGTATTGGGAGGAGGAAGAAAACGTTACGCGGAAATCGGCGATATCGTCATCGTATCGGTGCAAGTTGCGGAGCCGAGAAAGCAGATAAAGAAGAAGGACATTGTGCGCGCGCTTGTCGTGCGCCAGCGGAAATCGATTCGACGTTCCGACGGATCGTACGTTCGTTTCGGCGACAACGCCGTAGTCATCATCGATAAGGATAAAAAAGAACCGAAAGCGACCCGTATTTTCGGTCCGATTCCGCGGGAAATAAAAGCGCTCGGCTATGATGCGATCACTTCGCTCGCGGAAGAACTAGTGTAATAATCATGAATATCAAAAAAGGGGACACAGTGAAATTTTTAACGGGTAAAGATCGCGGGAAGACCGGGAAGGTGCTTCGGGTTGATACGAAGGAAGGAATGATTACCGTCGAAGGATTACACGTGTTTAAAAAGCACGTACGGCCCAAGCGGCAGGGAGAAAAGGGGGAAGTAGTATCACTTGCGAGGCCGGTTAATGTCTCGAATGTGATTCTCGTGTGTCCTTCATGCCATGCCGTGACGAGAGTCGGCCATCAAGTTTCCGGCGATATGAGGAAACGCGTATGTAAAAAATGTAACACCACATTATGACGAATGAAAAAAAACAATCGCCCACCATCGAAAAAATTGTGGTAAATACGGGAATAGGAAGAGCCAGTCAGCAGGCGCAGTTTGAAGACAAGATACTTCCCGAGATAGAGAAGGAACTTGCGGTTATCACCGGACAAAAACCTTCCCGCCGCCAGGCAAAAAAATCGATTGCCGGATTCAAAACCCGTGCGGGACAGATCATCGGGCTTACCGTAACGCTCCGCGGGGCTCGTATGAATGATTTTTTCGACCGTCTCGTGAATTTGGTGCTTCCGCGCGTAAAAGATTTCAGGGGATTGGCGGAAAAAAACGTGGATGCGAACGGCAATCTTAATATAGGGCTCAAAGAACAAAGCGTGTTTCCCGAGATCGATCTCGAAAAGTCAAAAGTAACATTCGGGGTGCAGGTTACCGTCGTTCCGAAGAAGAAAGGAAGGAGTTCCGCGATTGATTTCTATCGTCGTTATGGAGTACCATTGAAGAAATAACATGGCAAAGAAGTCGGTCATCGCGAGAGCAAAAAAGAAACCGAAATTCAGCACCAGAGCAGTTCTCCGGTGCTTTCGTTGTGGCAGAAAACGAGGGTATATACGCGACTTTAATCTCTGCCGTATCTGCTTTCGCGAACTCGCGAGCCGAGGTGAGATTCCGGGAGTGAAAAAAGCAAGCTGGTAATATGAAATACACCGATTTCGTCATAAAAGTTAAAAACGCCAAGACCGCGGGGAAACCGACTGTGAAGACGGACGCCACGAAAGCGAATAAAGCGATCGCCGAGCTTCTCGCCGTGCGCAGTTTTGTGAAGAGCGTGGAAGTGAAAGGAAAAGGAACGAAGAAATATCTTGAAATTGACCTTGAGGGAAAAAAACGAATCCACGCGGTGAAGTTCTTGAGCACGCCCTCTCTGCATCGGCACGCCGGTTACAAGGATTTCAGAAAAGTAAAAAACGGTTTCGGGATGCTCGTCGTTTCGACTCCGAAAGGAATTATGGCGGGAGAGACGGCAAGAAAAGAGAAGGTCGGCGGAGAACTGCTGTTCGAAATTTGGTAGTACTCGCGAACAATGCGAATCGAGCAAAATAATGCGAATACATAACACACTATACGAATACGGAATCGAGTCGAACCATGCGAATTCGCGTTATTTGCCGTCATTCGCATTATTAGTGATTACTTTATGAGCAAGATAGGAAAAATGCCAATAACCATACCGACGGGAGTTACCGTTACGATCGACGGGAGTTCCGTTATCGTGAAAAGCACGAAAGGGGAGCTTACGGTCCCGCTTCTTCAGGGCATTAAGGTGTTCATGGAAGGAACGACGCTTTCGTTCGAACCCCAGAGTACTTCGAAGCAGGCGAGAAGTAACTGGGGAACCCAGCGTGCCCTGGTCCAGAATGCCGTTCAAGGGCTTACCAAGGAATTCGAAAAAGGACTTATTCTTGAGGGGGTCGGGTTCCGTATCACAAAAGAAGGGGAAGGGCTTACCTTAAATCTCGGATTCTCCCATCAGATAAAATACGAACCGCCGAAAGGCATCACCTTCGAGGTAGAAAAAAACTCTCGGCTTAAAATAAAAGGAGTTGATAAAGCATTAGTAGGCCGGGTTGCCGCTCAAATTCGAGCGCTTAAAAAACCGGAACCTTATAAAGGAAAGGGATTCAGATATGAAGGCGAGATATTGAGAAGGAAGGTCGGGAAGAAAGCAGGTGCGGGAAGTTCTGCGGCATAACGTTTTATGAAAAAAGCAAAACAACTCAACACGAAAAGAACATCGAGGAAAAGAAGGGTTCGCGCGAGAATACGGGGAACGGCGGAGCGGCCGCGTCTTTCGGTGCACCGAAGCAATGTACATATGTATGCCCAGCTCATTGATGATACCAGGAGGGCGACAATCGCTTCCGTGTCTTCTCTCGAAATCAAGCAAGGAGCAAAGAAAATGGTGAAATCGGAAATCGCGAAAATGGTGGGCGCCGAGCTTGCGAAGAAAGGAAAAGCGGCAGGAATCAAAATCGCCGTATTTGATCGTGGAAGGTATCGGTACCATGGTCGGGTAAAAGCTCTTGCCGAAGCGGTACGCGAAGGAGGTATTTCATTCTAAAACTATGGAAAGACATTCACGTCCGATACGGGCGAAGAAAAGCGAATTTCAAGACAAGGCACTCGAGATACGAAGAGTGACCAGGGTCGTCGCCGGAGGAAAGCGTTTCAGCTTTCGCGCGACCGTTGTCGTCGGAGACATGAAGGGAAAAGTAGGAGTCGGCATCGCGAAAGGACTTGATGTTGCCGCCGCGGTTGAAAAAGCGAAACGTCAGGCGCAAAAGGATTTTGTACGCGTTCCTTTGAAGGATCAGCGAACCATTGCTCATGATGTCGAGGCGAAATACAGCGCCGCGAAGATCAGGATCAAGCCGGCGCCGAAAAATCACGGGCTTATCGCAGGCGGTGCGTCCCGCGTGGTATTGGAACTTGCGGGAGTGAAGGACGTTTCCGCGAAGATACTCGGCCGTACGACGAATAAGCTCACGAACGCGATGGCAACGCTCGAGGCGCTCCGTATGCTCGAAACGGAACACCGTGAAGCACAAAGCGAATAATACGATTCTATGCAGTTACACGAACTTAAAACAATTGAAAAAAGAAAGAAAAAGAAACGCGTAGGACGGAGCGGAGCACGCGGCAAAACCTCGGGACGCGGACAAAAAGGACAGCGGGCACGCGCCGGACACAGTGTGAAACCCGCCGAACGGGATCTGATTCAGCGTATTCCGAAGCTTCGCGGATCGAAAAATAAGAGAAAAAGCGAGCCCGCGATTGTAATCCCCGTAGGAATAATCGAGAAACTTGCCGAGAACGGAAAACTCACTCGCGCGATACTACTTTCAAAACATGTGATAGGAACGATACGAAGAACGGTGAAGATAGTGAGCCAGGGGAGTTGCGCAAAACCCGTCGCCATAGAAGGTATACCCGCATCCAAAACCGCAAAAGAGAAGATAGAAAAAGCCGGAGGAAGCGTAACATAAAATGGGAAAGTTCCTCAATATTTTTAAGATACCGGACTTGAGAAAGAAAGTTCTTATGGTGCTCTTTCTCCTTTTCGTGTTTCGGCTTCTTGCCGCAATCCCGATTCCGGGAATCGATGCCACTCGTCTCGAGCAGTTTCTCTCTTCGAATGAACTCTTCGGATTCCTCAATATCTTCTCGGGCGGAGGGCTTTCGAATCTCTCGATTATGATGCTCGGTGTCGGTCCTTACATCACGGCGACCATCATTATGCAACTCTTGACGATTGTCTTCCCGAAATTGAAGAAAGCATACTATGAAGAAGGCGCCGCAGGGCAGGCGAAATTCAACCGTATCTCGCGATATCTTACCGTTCCACTCGCGATATTCTCCGGATACGGCTTCTTGAATCTTCTCGCATCACAGCAGGTGTTGCCGAATCTCTCGTTTCTCGAGCTCGTAAATAACGTCATCATCATCGCGGCAGGCAGTATTCTCATTATGTGGATTGGAGAACTTATCTCCGAGTACAAGATAGGAAACGGCATCTCGATCATCATCTTCGCGGGTATCGTGAGTAATCTTCCACAGGAAGTTGCGACGGCGCTTTTCAACTACAACCCCCAGATGCTTCCAACCTACATCGCGTTCGTGATATTGAGCATCATCGTGATCGCGGGAGTCGTCTTTGTGAACGAAGGGGAACGTAAAATTCCGGTGTCGTATGCGAAACAAGTCCGCGGTACGAAGATGTACGGGGGAGTGTCCACCTATCTGCCGCTTCGCGTGAATCAGGCGGGCGTGATACCGATCATCTTCGCAATCTCCCTTCTGCTTTTTCCCCAGTTTTTCGCGCAGATGATCTCGATCGCCTCGCCCTCCCTTTCGCTCAAATTGAATGCGTGGGTAACCGGTTTTTTCAATAACGTTCCGCTCTACAGCTTGATCTACTTTATACTTGTCGTACTCTTCACCTATTTCTACACCGCGATCACGTTTGATCCCTCCGAAATTTCGAAGAATCTTCAGCGAAGCGGGGGCTTTATTCCCGGGATCAGACCCGGACAAGCGACGACCGACACCATCGCGAGAATCACGCGTCGCATCACGCTCTTCGGAGCCGTGTTCCTTGGCGTGATTGCCATACTTCCGAACATCACGCAGATCGTGACCGGCATTCAGGCGCTTACGATCGGCGGTACGGCACTTCTTATCGTAGTCGCCGTCGCACTCGAGATTATGAAGCAGATAGAATCCCAGCTTACGGTAAGGGAGTATGAGGGGATATTCTAGCAAAATTTTTAAATTTTTAATTCTTAATTTTTAAACAAGAATTGAAAATTCTATGAAAAAAGGCAGCAACAAAAAAGCGGTAATTCTGTACGGGCCGCCGGGCTCCGGAAAGGGAACACAGGCGGAACTTCTCGTGCGCCGGTACGGTTTTTTCCACTTCGACAGCGGTCAGTATCTCCGTCGGCTCCTGAACGATCCGAAGTATAAAAACGACAAGGAAATCCAAAAAGAAAAAAAACTAAACGACGAGGGGACTCTGAATACTCCTTCATTCGTCTTGAAAAGAGTAAGAGAAGAAACGCGGCGGATATCCAGAATGGGTTTAAGCATCACCTACAGCGGATCGCCGCGAACGCTTTTTGAGGCCTTCGGTGACGCGAAACACGAGGGTCTTCTCGCACTCCTCAAAAAAGAGTACGGAGCGAAGAATGTGTTTATCTTCCGGCTTCTCGTGAACCCTGCTTCCGCCGCCAGACGGAATGCGGGCCGTCTTATGTGTGCCGTCTGCGGCTTGCCGATTCTCGCCGCTTCGAAGGCGAAGACCTGTTCTTTCTGCGGCGCGCCGGCAAAACGGAGAATCGACGACAATCCGAAGATCTTCGCGCATCGCATCGAAGAATACGAAAAGCGTACGTTTCCCATTCTCGCGAAAGCAACGAAACAGGATTATACCATCAAGAAAGTAAACGGTGAACCGGCGCCTTATCGTGTCCACAACACCATAGCCGCATACCTCGAGAAGGCAAAATAATGATCTCCCTTAAAAGCGAGAAGGACATCGAATTGCTCCGCGATTCGGGAAAAATCCTCGTCAAAATCCTTCTCGCGCTCAAAGAACAATCCGTCGTAGGCGCGAATCTGCTTGAACTCGAAGCAACCGCACGAGAGATGCTCCGCGAAGCCGGTGCGGCATCCGCATTTTTGAATTACAAACCCGACGGCGCCTCGCGTCCGTACCCAGCGGTGCTCTGTAGCTCTCTGAACGAACAGGTGGTACACGGAATACCGTTCGATTATTCGCTGAAAGACGGGGATATCCTGAAGATTGACTTCGGCGTCGTGTGGAAAGAACGGATTACCGATGCGGCGATTACCGTTCCGATTGGCAAGGTAACGAACGCGGCGAAGAAACTTATCCGAACGACCGAGGAAGCGCTCCAGAAAGGAATCGCCGCCGCGAAGATGAAGAACGCGCGTCTGGGAGATATCGGATGGGCGATAGAACACGAGATTGAGGAGCAGGGTTTCTCGGTTGTAGACGGGCTCACCGGACACGGCGTCGGTTTCAAACTTCACGAAGACCCGAACGTCTATAATTACGGACAAAAAGGAGAGGGGATGATATTAAAGGAAGGACTCGTGATTGCGATAGAACCGATGGTAAGCGCGGGATCTTCACAAACGATTCAAAGAGAAGACGGGAGTTACCAGACGAAAGACGGCGCATTGAGTACCCACTTCGAAAAAACAATCGCCATCACAAAGAATGGCGTCGAGATACTTACCGCGTTTTAACGTGGAGGCTCACGCCTCCGTGACCCGAAAGGCGGGTTAGGAGGCTGAGCCTCCTTATATTGATTTGTATTTCTACAAAGAACTCGACGCTGTGATATGTCATAGCGGCCTTGGAGCGCCCGAGTGAAGAAGAATGCGACGCAGATTTTTACTCCTCCTCTTCCTCTCCACCCTTATCACCCTCTCCATCTCCATCCTCGTCGTTTTTATTCTCCGGCTTCGTCCAGCTCGCGAAGTCGCACTCCGGATAGCGGTTACATCCGTAGAAGAATCTTCCTTTCTTCGTCTTTCTCCTTATCACCCTTCCCGTACCGCACTTCGGACAAGGGCCTAAATCACTCGATCCCGTGGGAGCAAGGGATTTTGTGCTCTTGCACTCGGGAAAGCCCGTACAGGCCAAAAATCGCCCAAAACGGCCTGTTTTTATGACCATCGGCTTCCCGCACTTCTCGCACTTTTCGTCCGTCTCCTCGTGGGGAGCGAGCTCCTCCTTCTCGACGCTCTCATACTTTTTCTCGAGATGCTTCTTGAAGGGATTGTAAAACTCCCGGATGACCTCGCGCCACTTCTTAATTCCTTCGGCGATACCATCAAGCTCTTCTTCCATGTGGGCGGTGAATCCAAGATCGACGATCTCGGGGAAGTGTTCCGTTAAAACTTTGCTCACCAAAAGACCGATCTCCGTCGGTTCGAAGCGCCGTTCGGGATTTTTTTCCACGTAGTTTCTGCTTTGAATCACCGAGATAATCGGCGCGTACGTCGAAGGTCTTCCTATGCCGTTCAACTCGAGCGTTTTGATCAAGCTCGCTTCGTTGTAACGTGCGGGCGGTTCCGTGAAATGCTGTTCCGGTTTCACTTCGGCGCATCCGAGCGCTTCTCCTTTTCGGAGCGGGGGAAGCAAACGTTCTTCGAACGTCTGGTGCCACACTTTCAAAAATCCGTCGAATCGCATCGTGGCGCCGTTCGCTTTAAGGAGAAGCCCGTCATCCTTTCCGTCTCCGCTTTTTGCTTCGATGAGCACGCTCGTAAGCGCGAATATCGCGGGAGGGAGCTGGGATGCCATGAACCTCCGCCAGATGAGATCGTAGAGTTTTTTCTCCTTCGGCTCTTCAAATTCAACCGATGAGGGATCGAGCAGGGGATTCGTCGGACGAATCGCTTCATGTGCCTCCTGCGCAAGCCGAGATTTTGTCTTGAATATCCTCGGGCTCGGCAGGAGATACTTTTCGCCGAAGGTGTCGCCGATATATTGTTTCGCGGCGCGGAGCGACTCCTCCGAAAGGTTCACCGAATCGGTACGCATATAGGTGATGAACCCCTTCTCATATAAGTGCTGGGCAAACATCATCGTTTGTTTCGCGCTCATGTGCAGGCGGCGATTCGCCTCCTGCTGGAGCGTACTCGTGATAAACGGAGGGAGAGGATTGCGTTTCATCTCCTTTTCTTCCACGGAAGACACCGAGTATGCCGCGTGCTTCAGTTTGTTCTCGATATTCGTCGCATCCTCCTTGTTGCGAATTGTGAACTTCTGAACCGTTTCGCTTCCGATTTGAAAAAGCGACGCTTCGAACGTACTTTCTTTTGTCTGTTCCGGAAAGAGTATGGCCTTGAGCGTCCAGTATTCTTCGGGTACAAATTTTTTGATCTCCTCTTCCCGTTCGACGATGAGACGCAACGCGACCGACTGTACCCGACCGGCGGAAAGCCCCCGTACGATTTTTTTCCAAAGAAACGGGGAAAGTTCGTATCCCACGAGACGATCAAGTACGCGGCGTGCCTGCTGGGCGTCCACAAGGTGCAGATTGATGACTCTCGGGTGCTGAAGCGCTTCTTGGATCGCCGATTCGGTGATCTCGTGAAACACAATACGTTCGGTTTTTGACAGAGAGTTTCCGAGTCCCAGCGCCTCCACCAGATGCCACGCGATCGCTTCTCCCTCCCGATCCTCGTCGGTTGCGAGAATAACTTGATCCGCTTTGGCCGCGAGTTTCTTGAGCGCGGTAACATTCTTTTTCGATTTCACGGGAACGATATAATGCGGCTCGAAATCGTGTTCCGTATCGATGCCGAGCTTGCTTTTCGGAAGATCCCTGACGTGCCCATAGGAGGACTCCACGTGGAAATCGCTTCCGAGAAACTTGCCTATGGTCTTCGCTTTGGTAGGACTTTCAACAATGACAAGTCGTGTGTGTTTCATGATTGCGTTACGGAAAACATTCCGTGTAACTCCTCGATCTTCCCCTCCAATATAAGAAGGGAAAGCTCCTGACTCACTCGTTGTGTCTCAAGATGAGTTATTTCGGAAATATTGTCAACCGTAAGAGGCGAGGAGGACTTCTTGAGGGTGTGAAAAACGGGAGATTCTTCTTGTGTGTTTTCTTCCTCTCGTTCTTCTTTAGGAACGGCAAGTACGCCCTGATAGGTCTTGAGGGCCTCTTCAAGATCATGAGCAACATCCTTCGCGCTTGTAATAAGCCGCGCCCCCTCTCGTATTAGTATATGAGATCCCTGGTAGTTTCTGTGCCGAACGGGTCCGGGCACGACGAACACCTCGCGCCCCTGTTCGAGCGCGAAACGCGCTGTCGCGAGCGATCCTGATCTTAACGGTGCCTCGACGACGATCGTCGCGATGCTCATGCCGCTTATGATCCTGTTTCGTTCGAGAAACTGGTGCCTTAGGGGAGAAACGCCTTCAGGATACTCCGACAAGATCACGCCTCCTTGCGCGAGAATCGATTCCGCAAGGTGTTCGTGAAGGAGGGGATAGACGGTGTCGAGACCGTTTGCCAGAACCGCGATCGTCTTCCCGCCCCCCTGGAGTGCGCCCTCGTGTGCCGCGCCGTCGA
>Ga0082335_1003649_pt1 | contig 24875 bp, 25 predicted proteins | sample Subgrocontami58m_FD_72375 | JGI IMG/M metagenome (GOLD analysis project Ga0082335, IMG submission 72375) | Subsurface groundwater microbial communities from S. Glens Falls, New York, USA - GMW37 contaminated, 5.8 m (SPADES assembly) (version 2) ...
CGTAGCTTTGCCGCAGGCCGCTTTCCTGGTGGCTCATCAACACGAAGCTCGGGGCGAGGAGCTTGATGCGCTTGGCCAGCAGCGGCGCGATGAGGGCGAGCGAATACACGCCGACCAGGCGGGCGGTCTTCAGTGCCTCGAGCCAGGGCTGGAACTGCTGCGTGTTGGTGAACGAGCTGAACAGGACGCGTTCTTCGCGGCGCGCCGCCTGCTGCGTGCCGAGGGTCAGCGTTAGCGCCAGGGTGGTGTCGCGGTAGCGCTGGGCAAGCTTGCGCGCAATCAGCGCCCGGCGGTCCCCGCCGCGCACGTAGGGAAGGTTCTCCTGGACGAAGTCCTCGTCGACGAGATCGGCCACGAGGTAGTAGAGCGACTTGGGCGACGCCGCCACGTAACGCGCGAACGCGGCCACGCCCGCCTCGCCGGCCTCGAATGCGCCTTCGCGCGCGAGCACCCCGACCTTCCAGCTGAACGCCTGGAGCCGGTGCGAGGTCAGATAGAGCAGGCGCTTGTCGGGCACTATGTGAGCTCTCAAATTCATCTCGCTATTTTGGGAAGTTGCGAAGTTGCAACTTCCCAAAATAGCGAGACATTGATAACCCCGAATTCTTCGTCAAATTTGTCAACACTTGGCTTGTAAGTTTCTAAAGCTTCACCTTGCTGATGATGTCGTAGATCGGGCCCAGCACCGAAAGCATCACCCAGCCCAGCACCGCGCCGAGGAACACGGTCAGCGCCGGCTCGATCATCACCTGCACCTTGGCGATCGACTCGCGCACCTCGCGGTTGTAGAAGTAGCTCACATTGAGCAGTGCCGTGTCGAGCGCCCCCGTCGACTCGCCGACCCGCAGCATGCGGATGACCAGCGGCGGGAACAGCCCCACGTCCTGGAATGCCGCGGTGACGTTCTTGCCGTTGGCGATCTCCTGCCCGGCGGTCCGCAGGCCCTCCTGGACCACGGCGTTGCCCGCGGTTTCCTCGGAATTGCGGATCGCGTCGAGGATGGTGATGCCGGAGGCATACATGAGCGCCAGCGTGCTGGCGAAGCGCGAAAGGATGATCTTGCGCAGGATCGGCCCGACGAAAGGCAGGTTGAGCTTGGCGCGATCGAATTGGTAGCGAACCAGCGGGTTGACCTTGATCGCGATCCGCAGGCCGATGACGGCCGCGACGGGTGCGAGCAGCAGGGCCCACCAGTATTCGACGAAGAAATTGGACACCGCGATAAGGATCTTGGTCTGGATGGGCATCTGCTGGCCCATGTTCCTGACGAAGCCCACCATCTGCGGCACGAGGTAGATCATCAGGAAGAAGGTCACCATCAGCACGATGGAGCCGACGAAGGCCGGGTACATGACGATCTTCTTCGTCTGAGCCGCGAGCTCGTCCTCCCACTTGAGCGTTTCCACCAGGCTCTTCAGCACTTCCGACAGGCGCCCGGTGGTCTCGCCGGCGCGGATCAGGCTGCAGAAGACGGCGCTGAAGACATCCGGGTATTCGGAAAGCGCCTGGGAAAGGTTCCGGCCGCCCTGGATGCTCTCGATCACGCCCGAGATGACTTCGCGCAGGCGCAGGTTGTCGAGGCTGTCGCGCAGGTCGGTAAGCGCTTCGACGAGCGGCACGCCGGCACCCGAGAGCTGTTCGAGCTGGAAGCAGAAATTGATGAGGTCTTCGCGCTTGATCGAGCCCGAGCGCAGCATCATGCCGCCGCGCCGGGTCGGGCTGCCGATGATCAAGTCCAGCCCCATGCGCTTGAGGCGCACCTCGAGGTCGACGATGTTCATCGCCTCGATCTGGCCGAGGATGGCCTTGCCGCGGGGGTCGATGGCCTTGTAGGTGAACAGCGCCATGGTCGTGGCCGGAGCTTGCCCGCGCGCGCGGCTACATCCGGTCGGTGAGGTCGACGACGCGCACCAGCTCGTCGAGAGAAGTCGATCCGTCGAGCACGCGGCGGATGCCGTCGTCGGCGAGCGTGCGGAACCCCTTGGCCGCCGCCTCCTTGAGCAGCTCGCGCGCGGTCGCGCGCTGCGCGATCAGCTCGTCCAGTTCGGCGTCGAGCTTCAGGATTTCCATGATCGCCATGCGCCCGAGATAGCCCTGGTAGTCGCAATGGTCGCAGCCCACGGCGCGGTACAGCGTGGGCGGGCGGTCGGGCCGCGCGGCCACGATCTTGCACTCGGCCGCGCCGGCTTCATAGGGCTGCCTGCAGTGCTTGCACAGCCGTCGCACCAGGCGCTGTGCGATCACCCCGATGATGTTCCCGGCGAGGATGTCGGGCAGGATGCCGATGTCCAGAAGCCTCGGAATGGCGCCCAGCGCGGAATTCGTATGCAGCGTCGAGTAGACCTGGTGGCCGGTCATCGCCGCGCGGAAGGCCATCGTGGCCGTGTCCTCGTCGCGCACCTCGCCCACCAGGATCACGTCCGGGTCCTGGCGCATCAGCGAGCGGATGCCGTTGGCGAAGTCCATCTTGGCCGTCTCGTTGACCGAGGTCTGCCGGATGAGCGTCATCGGGTACTCGACCGGGTCCTCCAGGGTCATGATGTTCAGGCCGTCGGTGTTGATGTGGTTGAGCACCGAATACAGCGTGGTCGTCTTGCCCGAGCCGGTCGGCCCCGTCACGAGAATGATGCCCTCGGGCCGCGCGATCATCTTCTTGAGCAGGGCGAGCTGCGACGCCTCCAGGCCCAGGCCTTCGAGCGGCACGATGCCCTTCTGGCGGTCCAGGATCCGCAGCACGATGTTCTCCCCGTGCGTGGTCGCCTGCGAGGCGACGCGGAAATCGACCGGGCGTCCGGTGAGCGTGAGCGAAATCCGCCCGTCCTGCGGAGCGCGGGTCTCGGCGATGTTCATCTTGGACATGACCTTGATGCGCACCGCCATCGCCGGCCAGTAGGTCTTGTGCAGGCTGCGGATCTGGCGCAGCACGCCGTCGATGCGGTAGCGGATGCGCAGGAAATTCTCTTCCGGCTCGAAGTGGATGTCCGAGGCGCGGCGCTCCACCGCGTCGGCAAGCAGCGCCGCGATGAGCCGCACGACGGGCTGCGAGTACGTGTCGCCGGACGCGTGCAGGCTCTGGTAGTCGATCTCGCCGGTCTCGATCTCGTGCAGGATGCCGTCGATGGAGAAGTCGTAGCCGTAGTACTGTTCGATCGCGCGCGCGATCTCGGTTTCCCCGGAGAGCCGCAGCTCCAGTTCCAGCTCGCCCCGGAGCCGCGCGCGCACCTGGTCTATCGCGACGATGTTGTTGGTGTCGGCGATGGCGACGATCAGGCGGCGCCGTTCGGCATCCAGCGCGACGGGGAAGATGTTGTGGCGCTTGGCGAAGTCCCTCGGGACGAGCTTCAGGGCCGCCGAATGGACCACGATCTGCGTCAGGTCGACGCTGTGCAGCCCGAGCTTCTCCGACAGCGCGTCGCGCAGCGTGGCCTCGGAGACGAAGCCGAGATTGACCAGCAGCTTGCCGATGGGCTGGTTGGTCTTGAGCTGCTCGAGCAGCGCGATGCGCAGCTGGTCCTCGGTCAGGATCCCCTGAAGGATCAGGATCTGCCCGATGTGGCGCTTGGATTGCTGCACGGCGGCCGGTGCGGATGCGCGGGGAGGGCTCATCGACGGGGCTTTCCGCTACGGCCGTTCGAGCTGCCGGACCCGGGCGGCGGCCTGCGCGCGGTCGAATCCGGCCGGCCGGTCCGCCGAGAGCGCGATGGCGCGCTGGTAATACTCGAGCGCGAGCTTGTTCTTGCGCATCTGGTCGAGGCTCACGGCGACATTGAAGGCGAAATCCGCATTCTCGGGATCGGCGGTGTAGGCCTTGAAATACGCGGCCTGCGCGTCCGGCCAGCGCGCCTGCTGGGCGTACTGGTTGCCGAGCGCGAAATACAGGTGCGGGGAATCCGGATTGGTCGCGATCAGCGTCTTCAGGCGGCTTTCGGACTGGACCGGGTCGATCTGCCCGCGCAAGCTCATCAATCCGGCCTGCGCGTTGACGTCGCGCGGGTCGAGCTCGAGCAGCCTGAGGTAGCGTGCCTCGGCGGTGTCGAAATTGCGCGCGCGCACGTCGATTGCGGCCATTCCCAGCAGCGCGTCGCGGTTGAACGGGTCGCGCCGCAGCGCCTGCTGATACGCTGCGCGCGCGCCGGAGAGGTCGCCGCGTTGATAGGCGTCGTAGGCGCCCGCGATGACCGGATCCACGGTGAGCATGGGCGGCGTGATCGCGATGGACGCACCCGCTTCGCGCGGCGCGCGTGCGGGTGCCTGAGCGGGCGCGCCCCCGGCCTGGACTGACGCAGGAGGCCCGCCGGGTGCGCGGCGCTTGAATACCGTTTCACCGGCGCCCTCCAACTTGGCTTCGAGGGCCGCCGCTTGGGCGGGTCTCGGCTCGGGTGCGGCTGGCACCAGCGGGGCCGGCGCGGGTGCCGCGGCCGCGGCGGGCGTCGGGGCGGCCTGCGCCGCCTGGGGCGAGGGCGCAGGGCTGGCCGCGGCGGCTACCGGCTTGGGGTAATGGTACTTGGGCTGCAATTGCCACCAGACATAGCCTGCATAGCTTGCGCCCGCGGCGACCAGCACGCCGATGACGATATAGAAATTGCGCTTCGGGTTGTATTCGATTTCCTTTGCCTCGAACATCCGTCGCGCCGCGTCGCGTTCTTCCATGGCCGATGCATCCGTTCGCGGCGGTTCCGGCTCCGCGAACGGACGTTCCTCCGGCTCACTTCGCGAAGGCGCCGCGGCCGGGCCGCTTTCGGCCCGCGGCGGCTCCGGCATCGGGGCCGCGTGGTGGGCATCCTCGAACGCCGCCTCCCGCGGCCGCGGGACCTCGGCCTTGCGGGTCGCATGGGGCTCGGGCTCGTGCCCCTCAGGCGGCCGGGGTTCTATCTGAATCGCCTCGAGGGGCGTTTCCTCGCCTGCGGGCGTCGTGCCCTGCTTTGCGAGCTCGGCCTTCTTGAGCGCTTCCAGCAACAGGCTCATGGGCGCGATGAAGGGGCCTTGCCGGGATTGGGTTGCGAGATAAAGTCCTCCTCCGGAACGAGGGAGCGAAACGCGCGAAAGTCGCCATCGATGCTCGGGTCGCGCACGACCAGGGGCCGGATGAAAATCACGAGCTCCGTCTTCGTGTTGCCGCGGTTGCGATTCGAGAAGAACGCGCCGATTCCGGAGACCTGGTTCAGACCCGGCACGGTGTCCTCGTTGTCCGACATGGAATCCTGGATGAGCCCGCCCATGACGGCGATCTGGCCGCTGTTCACCTTGAGCATCGACTCCATCTCCCGGGTCTGTATTTCCGGGATGCGGCTGACGACGTTGACCGAGGCGAGGCTGGGGTTCGGATCGTTGACAAAGCCCAGCAGGCGCGAGACCGTGGGTTTCAGGTTCAGCAGAACCGTGTCGGTATCGCTGATCTGGGGCGTGACGTTCATCACGAAGCCGATTGGAACGATGCTTGGGGTGGTCGTAAACGTCGTCACCGCGCCGGCGTTCGCGACGGCGGTCGTTTCGGCCTTGACGGTGAAGTAGACTCGGTTGTCGACGACCTTGAGGATCGCCGTCTGGTTGTTCAGCACGCTGATCTTGGGGCTGGAGAGCACGCGCACGTTGCCGAACGATTCCAGCAGCCGCAGCGTCAATCCGACGCCCGAGGCAGCGTAGTTGAGCACCAGCAGGCTCGAATTGACGCCGGCGGCGGAGGTGCCCTGCACGGACTGGTTTAGCGAGAATCCCGCGGATCCGCGCCGCACCAGCGACCAGTCGATGCCCTGCTGGTATTGGTTGTTCAACTGCACTTCGGCGATGGTGGCTTCGATGAGCACCTGCCGCTTGGCGTTGACCAGGACCTGGTCGAGGAACTCCTGGATTTTCTCGTGCTGCCGGGAGGTGGCGCGGATGCTGAGCACGCCGGCTTCGGGATTGGCGATGACCGCAGCCGCTTCGCGGAACGTCGCACTTGCGCCTGCCTGGGCAGGCGCCGCTTGCTGCGGCCCCTGCTGCGCCGCCGGGGCGCTCTGCTGCCCGCCGAGCAGCGCCTGCGCCACTGTCCCGAGCATCCCGCCGGCAGGCGGCGGGGCGGCGGCCGCGGCGACTGGCGGCGTGGCCTTCTCGCCCGCCACCACCTTATCCGTCTCCCGCAGCATGTCCTTGACGTTCTCGATCAGGGTTTCCCAGAATTTGTTCGACGACTGGTTGCGCACCTGCGTCGTCGAGGTGTTGCTGCCCGCGCCTCCCGTCCCGCCCGAGCTGCCCGTTGCGCCCGGTGTCGAGATCTGCGTGGCGATGCCCACCGTTCCCTGGGTCTCGCGCGTCATGTTGACGTAATCGACCTTGTAGACGCGCAAGTACGGCGTGTCGGGCATGACGATGAGGTTGGGGCCCTCGAGCTCCCAGCGCATGTCCACCTGCTTTGCGATCCGGGACAGGAGCTGCGGCAGGGTCTGATCGATCGCGTTCAGGGTCACGCTGCCCTTGATACCCGGGTGCACATCGACGTTCAGCTTCGCGTCTCTGGCAAGCGCGAACAGCAGCTCCTGCGCGGCGACGTTGTTGACGACGACGCTGTAGGTCTCCGGTTTGAGAGCGGGCCTGGGTTTGGGCAGGATCGTCGATATCTGCACGGGTGCGGGAATGGCGCCCGTGGCGCCCGGCTCCTCGGGACGTACATGCCTCGGGGAGGGCTTCATCGGGGCCTGTGCGCATGCGCCGATGAGCAACCCAATGCAGGCAGCGGACAATGTGCGCATTGCCATGAGAGGAGCCGAAATTCGCCCGTCGTTGCTAACCAACGCAAGTTTATACTCTAACACGTTGATTCGGCATATCTGGCAGGGACTATTGCCGGTTTTGGCTCCGCATGCGCTCCACGCTTCGATGGTAGGGCTTTTGCGCTGCCAGGCTTGGAGGCAGCCGCTTCATTGCTGCCAGCACTTCGGCGAGGGTCGGGTACAGCCCGTAGGCAGCGCGGTAGCACTGCACCCCGTCGATCTTGACGCTGTAGACGTGCAGATCCTGCACCGGTACCTGGCTGGAGGCTCCGGCCAGGAAATCCTCCAGCCGGTCGAGCTCCGCGGCCTTGACGGTCATGAGCTGGATGGCGTAGGCCTTCGCGGGCGAGGTGGACAACCAGTCCTGGGTTGCCGCGAACCGCTCCTTCGCGATAGGGCCTCGCTGCGGCGGCTGGGGTCCTCGGGAAGACGGTGGCGGGCGGCTGCCCTGCGCGTCGCCGGCCGTGTCGGTGGGCGGCGCGGGAGGGGTCGCGGCCGCGGGCCTGGCCGCTTCCTCCGGCTTCGCGCCCGCGCGGGTCACGGGCAGGCTCGCCGCTACGCTCGCCGACACGCTCGCCGACACGCTCGCCGGAGACGGCTCCTGACGCGGCGGCTCGCTCGAAGTGCCGAAGGCCGGATACAGCCAATGCGTGGCCAGGCCGATCGCGAGTCCGGCTCCGGCCCCGGCTGCGGCGACGGCAAACGGGCGCCAGTTGCGCCTGCGGCGATAGAACTCCGAGTCGCGGATCGCGCGGCCCACCTCCTTCGCGGTCACCGCGTGCGCATTGGAGGCGAATGCGGCCAGCAGGGACTTGTCGGCAAGGATGTTGACGCGGCGCGTAAGGCCTTCGGAGGCCTCCCCGATCAGGCGAAGTGCGCCGGGGGAGAACACGCTCGGGCCGCGGTAGCCCGCCGCGCGCATGCGGAATTCGATGTAGCGCTCGATGTCGTCGCGCACCAGCGGCTCGAGCCGGAAGGCGTGCGTGATGCGCTCCATCAACTGACGCATGCGCGACGTGTTCAGGTGCTGGTCCAGTTCGGGCTGCCCGAAGAGCACGATCTGCAGCAGCTTGTGCCGGTTCGACTCCAGGTTCGAGAGCAGCCGGATCTCCTCCAGCGTGTCGTTGGCCATGGTGTGCGCCTCGTCGATCAGCACCACCACGCGGCGTCCCTCGGCGTAGAGCCGGATCAGGTGCTCGAGCAGCGCCCGCAACAGCCGGCTGGGCCGGTCGTTGGCGAGCTCGATCTTGAGCTCGTCGGCGATGGCGAACAGGATCTCGTCGCGCGCGAGCGACGGGTTGGCCAGATAGATGGTCTCGACGTTCTTCGGCAGGCGCTCCATCAGCACCCGGCACAGCATGGTCTTGCCGCTGCCCACTTCGCCGGTGACCTTGACGATCCCCTCGTCGTGGGTGATCGCGTACAACAGCGCTTCCAGCGTCGCCCCGCGGTTCGCGCCGGCGAAAAAGAAGTCCGTGTGCGGGGTGATGCGGAAGGGCGGCTCGCTCAGCCCGAAGTGCTCGAGGTACATGTTCCCTTTCTCGCCTGGGCCTGCGGCCGGTTGCGCATCGCAGCGCCGGGAGTCACTGCTGCTTCTGCAGCGATTCCATGCGCGAGTACAGCGTCGTCCGGTTGATTCCCAGCATCTTGGCCGCCTGGCTGACGTTGCCGCGGGTGAGCTTCATCGCGGCCTCGATGTACCCCTGCTCCCATGCCTTCAGGATGTTGTCCAGGTTGAAGCCCCGCTCGCGCTGGAGGTGGCGCTGCGCCTGTTCGATCAGGGTGCCGGCGTTCGACGGCAGGCCGAACCCGCTGTCCCCGGCCGATTCCAGGTCGAACTCCGGCTCGATGTCGGCCGGCGAGAGTTTCTGGCCCGCGTACTTGGTGGTGAGGCGGATGACGATGTTGCGCAGTTCGCGCACGTTGCCGGGGAAATGGTAGTCACGCCATACCCGCTGCGCCTCTTCGTCGAGGGAGAACGGGGGCATCTTCGCCTGCCCGGCATAGAACTGGCGGTAGTGCTCCAGAAGCATCCCCTTGTCCTCGTCCATCTCGCGCAGCGGCGGCACGCCGATGGTGAACACCGACAGGCGGTGATACAGGTCGGCGCGGAAATTGCCCTTGCGGATTTCCTGGCGCAGATCGCGGTTGGTCGCCGCAATGACGCGGGCGCGGGAGAACCGTTGCAGCGTCTCGCCCACGCGCTGGAATTCGCCGTTTTCCAGGACGCGCAGGAGCTTGGCCTGAAGCTCGAGCGGCAGCTCGCCGATCTCGTCGAGAAACAGCGTTCCCTCGCCGGCGTCCTCGAAGTACCCGGACTTGTTCTGCGCCGCGCCGGTGAAGGCTCCCTTGACGTAGCCGAACAGGGTCGGCTCGACCAGCGTCGGCGCGATGGCGGCGCAATTGAGCGCGTACCACGGCTTCGAGCGCCGCCAGGAACGGCGGTGCAGGAGGTTGGCGACCAGCTCCTTGCCCGTGCCCGATTCGCCCTCGATCAGCGCCGGGAAGGGCGAATCCGCGTACTGGTTGATCTGGCTCTTCAGTTTCTGCAGCGCAGGGCTCCTGCCGATCAGCGGGTCGGCGCCGGCGACGTCCTCGCCGGAGATCTCCGCCGCCCGGAACTGCAGCGCGTGAAGCAGGATCTTCTTCAGGGTTTCCGGGTCGCAGGGCTTGGCGACAAACTCCGCCGCCCCCAGTGCGCGCGCGTGGCGGGCGTTCGCGGCATCGTTCTGCCCCGAGAGCACCAGGATCTTCATCGCCGGCGAATGCGCGAGCAGGTCGGCGATCAGCTGGAAACCCTCGTCGGGGCGGTGCGGCTTGGGCGGCAGCCCGAGGTCGACCAGCGCGAGCTGGGGCGCGGCATCGAGCTGTCGCAGCAGGCTCACCGCATGCCGGCGGGAGTCGCTCACCCGGACCTCGAAGTCCTTGCCAAGCGCATAGGACAGCGTGTCGGTGATCAGCGGGTCGTCGTCGACGATCAGCAGGCTCGGTTTCTGGTTCTCAGCCATGTTCTGGGTTCTCAATGCATTGCAGGAATGCGTTTTCCAGCGAGCGTTCCCCGAAGCGCTCGCGCAACGCCTGCGGCGCGCCGGAAAACGCGAATCTCCCCCCGTGCAGGATCGCCATATGGTCGCAGATTTCCTCGATGTCGGCGAGCGAATGCGAAGTGAGCAGGAGCGTGCGCCCCTCCCCGCGCAGGCGCGCGAGGATCGCCTTGACCCTGGCGCGGGCCGAAGGGTCCAGGCCGCTCATCGGCTCGTCCAGCACGTACAAGTCGCGGGCCGAAAGGAAGCACGCGGCCAGCCCCAGCTTCTGCGTCATGCCCTTGGAGTACAGGCGCACCGGCCTGTCGAGCGCCGCCGGTTCGAGGTCGAGGTCGCCGAACATCGAGCGTACCGCCTGCTCGTCATAGCTCTCGTGGCCCAGATTGAGCATCGTCCGCACGAACTCGCGCCCGGTCAGGAAATACGGCGGGGTGAACCGCTCGGGAAGGAACGCGAGGCGCGACCGCGACTCCGGGCGCCGGCATGCGACCCCGTGGATCCGGATGTCGCCCGCATCGATGTTGCAGAAGTCGAGCAGGCACTTGATCAGCGTCGTCTTGCCGGCGCCGTTCAGGCCCGCCAGACCGAGAAACTGGCGCGGCTCGAGCGTGAAATCCACCTCACGCAAGACCGCGACGGAACCGAAACTCTTACTGACCTTGGAGAATCGAACGACCGGATCGGTCATCGGGGCGGAACGGGCTCGTTGCTGTCGGCCGATCATATACGAAAACGCGGCCCGCGTTCCCGGCGGCCATCCGAACGCCGGGATTTCCCGGAAGTGGCAATTGGTGATGCCCGTGGAACTGAGCTAGAATCTGCCGTTTCGCCTCCAGCACCCCATTCCCGTGAGGACAGGCAATCTGGTCGAGGTCGACAACGTCACTTTCGGCTACGACAGGCAGCGCATCATCCTGCGCCAGATCAGTCTCGTCGTCCCGCAAGGCAAGGTGGTCGCCATCATGGGACTGTCGGGCTGCGGAAAGACCACCTTGCTGCGGCTGATCGGCGGCGCGATCAGGCCGAGGAAAGGGAAAGGGGAAGTGCGTGTGGCGGGGCAGGTCGTGAACACGCTCGACGCGGAAGCGCTGTACGGGATCCGCCGAAGAATGGGGATGCTGTTCCAGTTCGGCGCATTGTTCACGGACATGACCGTGCTCGAGAACGTCGCGTTCCAGATGCGCGAGCATACCGAGCTGCCCGAACCGCTGATCCGGGACCTTGCGATGATGAAGCTCGACGCCGTGGGATTGCGCGGTGCTGCGCACCTCATGCCCTCGGAGCTGTCCGGCGGCATGGCGCGGCGCGTGGCGCTCGCGCGTTCGATCGCGCTCGATCCGATGCTGATGATGTACGACGAGCCGTTCGCGGGCCTGGACCCGATCTCGCTCGGGGTGATCGGGCAGCTCATCCGGCGCCTGAACGACGCCCTGGGAGCGACTTCGATCGTGGTGACGCACGACGTCGTCGAGGCGCTGCGGATCGTCGACTACGTCTACTTCATGGCCGACGGCGAAGTCGTCGCCCAGGGTACGCCGGAGGAGATCCGCGCCTCCAGGGAGCAATTCGTGCACCAGTTCGTCTACGGCGAGGTCGACGGGCCGGTCGCGTTCCACTACCCCGCCCGTGACCTTCGCGAGGACATGTTGGCGGGCGCCGCATGATGCAGGGCCTCATCGAGTTCGTGCGCCGGCTCGGCGCTCGGGTGACCGGCATGGTCTGGCGGCTGGGGTTCGCGACCCGCTTCTTCGGGCTCATGCTCAAGCATTCGGGCACGAGCTTCCGGCGCTTCCATCTGACTGTTCGCGAGATCTATTTCGCCGGCGTGCTTTCGCTGATCATCATCCTGGTTTCGGGGCTGTTCGTCGGCATGGTGCTGGGGCTGCAGGGCTACGACACGCTGGTCCGGTACGGCTCCTCGGAGGCGCTCGGGGTGCTGGTTTCGCTGTCGCTCGTGCGCGAGCTCGGTCCGGTGGTCGCCGGGTTGCTGTTTGCCAGCCGGGCGGGCTCGGCCATCACCGCCGAGATCGGCCTGATGAAGGCGACCGAGCAGCTGGATGCCATGGAGATGATGGCGGTCGACCCGGTCGCGCGCGTGGTCGCGCCGCGCTTCTGGGCGGGCGTGATCTCGATGCCGCTGCTCGCGGCGCTGTTCTCGGCGATGGGCATCTTCGGAGGCTATCTGGTCGGGGTCAGGATGATCGGCGTCGACGAGGGAGCGTTCTGGTCGCAGATGAAGGCTGCGGTCGATTTCAACGAGGATATACTGAACGGAGTCATCAAGAGCCTGGTGTTCGGCGTCGCCATCACCTGGATCGCGGTGTTCGAGGGCTACGACGCGGCGCCGACCGCCGAAGGCGTATCCAGGGCCACGACACGCACGGTGGTCACCTCGTCGCTCGCGGTGCTCGCGCTCGATTTCATTCTGACTGCATTGATGTTCCGGGGAGACTGACCATGATGTCCCGAAAGGCGCTTGATCTGTGGGTGGGCGTGTTCGTCGTCATCGGCATCGGGGCGCTCCTGTTCCTCGCCATGAAGGTGGCGAACCTGTCCGCATTCACCGGGGGCGACGCGTATCAGATCAACGCCAAGTTCGACAACATCGGCGGCCTCAAGGTGCGCGCACCCGTGAAAAGCGCGGGCGTGGTCGTCGGCCGCGTGAGCGAAATCCACTTCGACAACCAGACCTTCGAGGCGGTCGTTACCATGGCCATCAACAGCAAGTTCGAATTCCCGAAAGACACCTCGGCCAAGATCCTCACCTCGGGGCTGCTCGGGGAGCAGTTCATCGGCCTTTCGGCGGGCGGGGATACGGTCAACCTGAAGAACGGCGACGCGTTGAAGATTACGCAGTCGGCAGTCGTCCTGGAGAACCTGATCAGCCAGTTCCTGTATAGTAAAGCCGCCGAAGGCAACGAAAAGAAACAGCAATGACGGTGATGCCCTGGATCAGGAGGCTTGTCGTGGCCGCCCTGCTGGCGGGGTCTGCGGCCGGCTGCGCGACGGTGGGCGGGAGCTCGCGCGATCCGCTGGAGCCGGTCAACCGGGCCGTGTTCAGCTTCAACGAGAAATTCGACCAGGTGCTGCTGAAGCCCGTGGCGCAGGGTTATCGCGCCGTGCTTCCGGAGCTGGTGCGCACCGGCGCGAGCAACTTCTTCGCCAACATCGAGGATCTCTGGATCGCGGCGAACAACCTGCTCCAGGGCAAGGTCGAGAACAGCCTGCAGGACGTGATGCGCGTCGCGATCAACACGGTGTTCGGTCTGGGCGGCGTGATCGATGTCGCGACCGATGCGGGGCTGGAAAAGCACAACGAGGACTTCGGCCAGACGCTCGGCCGGTGGGGATTCGGAACCGGCCCCTACATCGTGCTGCCTTTCCTCGGGCCCAGCGACCTGCGCGACGGCATCGGGCTGCTGGGGTTCGACGCCGCCGCCGATCCGGTCTGGAACCTCGATCACGTGGCCACGCGCAACGCCGTGTACGCGGAGCGTGCAGTCAACAACCGCGCGAACGCGCTCGATGCGGTGAAGGTCATGGAGGAGGCGGCGCTCGACAAGTACCGGTTCGTCCGCGATTCCTACCTGCAGCGGCGCCGCAGCCTCGTGTTCGACGGGAATCCGCCGCGCGGGCCCGAGGCGCCGGAATGACCGCCATGAAGCGAGTACTGTCGCTGCTGCTCTTTCTTCTCGCGGGCGTCGCGCTCGCGCAGGACACCGCGCCCGACGTCATGGTGAAGGGCATCACCGTGGATGTGCTCAACATCATCAAGAAGGACAAGGACATCCAGGCCGGCAACCCGAAGAAGATCGCCGAGGTGGTCGAAACGCGCATCCTGCCGCACTTCGACTTCGCGCGCATGACGCAGATCGCGGTGGCCGTGAACTGGCGCAAGGCGACTCCGGAGCAGAAGAAGGCGCTCACCGAGGAATTCAAGACGCTGCTGGTGCGGACCTATTCCAACGCGCTGACGCTGTACCGGGACCAGACGGTCGATTTCAAGCCGCTGCACATGAAAGCCGGAGACACCGACGTGACGGTCAGATCGGAGATCCGGCAGAAGAGCGCCCAGCCCGTCACGCTCGACTACGACATGGAAAAAACGGCAAGCGGCTGGAAGGTCTACGACGTCAAGGTGGGCGGCGTGTCCCTGATCACCAACTACCGCGAGGATTTCGCCGCCCAGGTGCGCGAATCCGGCATCGACGGCCTGATCAAGGCGCTGGTCTCGAAGAACCGCGGCACAGGCGCGGGCAGGGCATAGTGTGTGTTATCACTCGAATGTTGACGGACTCGGCGAAGAATTTGGGTTGTCGATGTCTCGCTATTTTGGGAAGTTGCAACTTCGCAACTTCCCAAAATAGCGAGATGGATGGGTTCCAAAGAATGGCAACTTGCTTGTTTCCGGCTGTGCCGGCTTAGGCGCCTCAAACAGGATTCCCGGAGCTTTCCCGATGGTTCGACGCGAGGGTGAGGCGCTCATGGTCGAAGGCGCCGTGACATTCGACACCGTGCCCGGCCTCGTGGAGGCGGCGCACGAGCTTCTGGCCCAAGGCGTCAAAGTGGTCGATTTTGCGGGCGTCGCCGAGATCGACTCCGCTGCCGTCGCACTGGCGCTCGAGTGGACGCGCCAGGCGCGTCGGGTCAACATCACCCTGCGGTTCGTCAACATGCCGGATTCGATGCACAATCTCGCCAAACTCTACGGAGTATCGGAACTGCTCCAGCCCGCGACCGCCTGACGTCCTGCCCATGGCAGCGATCCTGGTTAGGCAGGTTTCCAAGCGCTTCGGCCGGCTGCAAGCCCTTGCGGGCATCGATCTGGAGGTCGCCAAGGGCGAGTTCTTCGGGCTGCTCGGCCCCAATGGCGCGGGCAAGACGACCCTGATCAGCATTCTTGCCGGGCTGGCGCGCGCCGACTCGGGGACCGTGCGCATCATGGGCCGCGACGTCAAGGACGACTACCGCGGCGCGCGGCGTGCCCTCGGGGTGGTGCCCCAGGAGCTCGTATTCGATCCGTTTTTCACGGTGCGCGAGACGCTCAGGATCCAGTCGGGGTACTTCGGACTGCGCGCGAACGACGACTGGATCGACGAGATCATGTCGAACCTCGACCTCACCGCCAAGGCCGACGTGAACATGCGCGCGCTCTCCGGCGGCATGAAGCGCAGGGTGCTCGTCGCGCAGGCGCTGGTGCACAAGCCGCCGGTGATCGTGCTCGACGAGCCCACGGCGGGCGTCGACGTGGAACTGCGGCAGGGCCTGTGGCAGTTCATCCGGCGCCTGAATCGCGACGGCCATACCATCGTCCTGACCACGCATTACCTCGAAGAGGCCGAGTCGATGTGCGGGCGCATCGCCATGCTGAAGCAGGGACGTATCGTCGCGCTCGACTCGACGGCGAACCTGGTGCACCGCCTGCACAGCCTGGAGCTGCGGGTTCGCGCGGTCGGCGCATGGCCGGCGGCGCTGCACTCGGCCCAGGCGGGCGGCAATTCCCGGCTGGTCAAGCTGCACGACTACCTCGAGCTCGAGCCGGTGCTCGCGGCGCTGCGCGAGGCGGGCTGCCGGATCGAGGAGCTGGAGCTCCAGCAGCCGGACCTGGAAGACGTGTTTCTCGAGATCATGCAGCGCAAGGAATGAGATGAGGCGCACTTGACCGGCTTTCCGACGCTGCTTTACAAGGAAGTGCTGCGCTTCTGGAAGGTCGCAATCCAGACCGTCGCCGCACCGGTGCTGACGGCGCTGCTCTATCTCATGATTTTCGGGCAGGTCATGGACCGGCACGTGCGCGTCTACGACTCGGTGTCCTACACCGCCTTCCTGGTGCCGGGGCTGGTGATGATGTCGGTGCTGCAGAACGCGTTCGCCAACAGCTCGTCCTCGCTCATCCAGTCCAAGGTGACCGGCAACCTCGTCTTCGTACTGCTGCCGCCGATCTCGTATGCGGAGTTTTTCGCCGCATACGTGCTGGCCGCGATGACGCGCGGCGTCCTGGTGGGCCTGGGCGTGCTCCTGGTGACCGTTCCGCTGGTGGAGCTGACCGTGCGCGAGCCTCTCTGGGTGCTGCTGTTCGCCCTCATGGGCAGCGCCATTCTCGGCGCGCTCGGGCTGGTGGCCGCCATACTCGCCGAAAAGATCGACCAGGTCGCGGCGTTCCAGAACTTTCTCATCATGCCGCTCACCTTTCTCTCCGGCGTGTTCTATTCGGTGCATTCGCTTCCGGCCTTCTGGCAGGGCGTCTCGCGTTTCAACCCCGTGTTCTACATGATCGACGGCTTCCGCCACGGGTTCTTCGGGGTGTCCGACGTCGATCCCCTCGCGAGCCTGGCCGTGGCAGGCGCCTGTTTGGCGGTAGTATCGGCGCTCACGCTCGCGCTGCTCAAAAGCGGTTACAGGTTGAGGAACTGAGATGGTCACTCCCGACGAAGTCAAGAACTACATCGCGCAGCACCTCGAATGCGAGCAGCTCGAGGTGGCAGGCGACGGCCAGCACTTCGAGGCGCTCATCGTGAGTGCATTGTTTCGCGACAAGAGCAGGGTGCAGCGGCACCAGCTCGTATACCGGGCGCTCGGCGACCGGATGCGCGAGGAGATCCATGCGCTGTCCATGAAGACGCTCACGCCCGAGGAATTCGAGGCGCAGCGTGGATAGGCTCGTCATCCGGGGCGGGGAGCCCCTTGCGGGAGAGGTCCGCGTGTCGGGCGCCAAGAACGCCGCGCTGCCGCTGATGTGCGCGTCCCTCCTGTCCGGCGAACCCCTTCGCCTCTCGAACGTGCCGCACCTGAAGGACGTCACCACCATGCTCGGGCTGCTCGGGCGGATGGGCGTGCAGGTGTCGTTGGACGACCGGCTGGGCGTGGAGATGCGCGCCGAACGCATCTCCGAGCCGCTCGCGCCCTACGATCTCGTGAAGACCATGCGCGCCTCCATCCTCGTGCTCGGGCCGCTGGTGGCGCGCTGCGGCGAGGCGCGGGTATCGCTGCCCGGGGGCTGCGCCATTGGGCAGCGTCCCGTCGACCAGCATCTGAAGGGCCTGCAGCAGATGGGCGCGGAGATCCATGTCGAGCAGGGCTACGTCATCGCGCGTGCAGGCCGGCTGCAGGGCGCACGCATCGTCGCCGACATCGTCACGGTGACCGGGACCGAGAACCTGATGATGGCGGCGAGCCTGGCCCGCGGGACCACCGTTCTGGAAAATGCCGCGCGCGAGCCGGAGGTGGTCGACCTCGCGAAATGCCTGAATGCGATGGGTGCACGGATACGCGGGGCGGGCAGCGACGTCGTCACGATCGAAGGGGTCGAGCGCCTGCACGGCGCGACGCATTCGATCATGCCCGACCGCATCGAGACCGGCACGTTCCTGGTCGCCGCGGCGGCCACCGGAGGCTCGGTGCGGCTGCGCGGAACCGACGCCGGAATTCTGGACGCCGTGCTGGAAAAGCTGCGCGAGGCGGGAGCGGAGCTGCGCGTCGCGCCCGGCGAGGTGTCGCTTTCGATGAGCAGGCGGCCCAGGAGCGTGAATCTGCGCACGGCGCCCTATCCGGCATTTCCCACCGACATGCAGGCGCAGTTCATGGCCCTGGACGCCATTGCCGAGGGCACAGGCATCATCACAGAGACGATATTCGAGAACCGCTTCATGCACGCCCTGGAGCTCAGGCGCCTCGGGGCCGACATCGAAATCTCGGGAAACACGGCGGTCGTCCGCGGGGCGACCCGCCTGCAGGGCGCAACCGTGATGGCGACCGACCTGCGAGCCTCTGCGAGTCTCGTGGTTGCGGGCCTGGTCGCCGAAGGGGAGACGACGGTAGACCGGATCTACCACCTCGATCGGGGCTACGAGTGCATCGAAGAGAAGCTGTCCCAGCTCGGCGCGCACATCAAGCGCGTTCACTGAAGGCGGACGGGGTAACACAAATCCTTGTTTTTACTGGCGGTCTTGGCGTGCTGGCGGTAAAATGGCCCGCGACGCCGCTGACATGCTGACATGATCACCATCGCGCTTTCCAAGGGCCGGATCTTCGACGAAACGCTGCCGCTGCTCGAGCAGGCGGGCATTCGCCCGCTCGAGGATCCCGAGACTTCCAGGAAGCTGATCATCGGAACCAGCAGCGCCGAGGTCCGTCTGATCATCGTGCGCGCCTCGGACACGCCAACCTACGTGCAGTACGGGGCCGCGGACCTGGGCATAGCCGGAAAGGACGTCCTGCTCGAGCACGGAGGCACCGGCCTGTATCAGCCGCTCGATTTGCGCATCGCCTCCTGCCGCATGATGGTTGCGGTTCCGCGAGGCTTCGACTATGCCAATGCGGTCCAGCAGGGGGCGCGGCTGAGGGTCGCGACGAAGTACCTGCGCACGGCGCGCGAGCATTTCGGTGCCAAGGGGGTGCACGTGGACCTGATCAAGCTCTACGGCTCGATGGAACTCGCGCCGCTCGTGGGCCTGGCGGATGCAATCGTCGACCTCGTATCGACGGGGAGCACGCTGCGCGCGAACAACCTGGTCGCGGTGGAAGAAATACTGGCGGTGAGCGCGCGTCTGGTCGTCAACCAGGCGGCGCTCAAGCTGAAGCGCGGCGAAGTCCAGCCCCTCATCGATGCATTCTCCAGGGCGGTGGCGGATCGTGGGTGATCGTTTGTTGTCACTCACGTGTTGAGAGAGATGGCGAAGATTTTGGGTTCAAATAAGTCTCCCGATTTTGCACAGTTGCGAAGTTGCAACTGTGCAAAATCGGGAGATTTGGGATGGCAAATTGGGGCAACCCGTTTAGTATCGGCTCTGCCGGCTTAGGGTATTCGACATGCGCAGACTCTCCACGGCACAGGCGGATTTCTTCGCTCAACTCGAGCGGTTGACCGCGCTCGAGTCCTCGCAGGACGAATCGGTCGAGCGGGTCGTCGGGGGAATCCTTGCCGACGTGCGCCGGCGCGGCGACGCGGCGCTGCTCGAATACACCGAGCGCCTCGACCGGGTGAAGGCGACGCAGGCCTCCGACCTCGAACTGCCCGGGCAAGCGCTCACCGAGGCGCTGACGGGGCTCGACGCCGGGAAGCGCGGCGCGCTCGAGCAGGCGGCGGCGCGCGTGCGCAGTTATCACGAGCGGCAGCTCTCCCGGTCGTGGCAGTACACGGAAGCCGACGGCACGGTGCTCGGACAGCGGGTGACGCCGCTCGACCGCGTCGGGCTCTATGTCCCGGGGGGCAAGGCCGCCTATCCTTCCTCGGTGCTGATGAATGCCATCCCGGCCAAGGTCGCGGGCGTGGCGGAGCTCGTGATGGTCGTGCCGACCCCGGGCGGGGAGCGCAATGCGCTGGTTCTCGCCGCTGCCGCCATCGCCGGCGTCGACCGCGTATTCACCATCGGCGGGGCGCAGGCGATCGCGGCGCTCGCCTACGGAACGCGTACCGTCCCGCAGGTGGACAAGATCGTCGGCCCGGGGAATGCCTATGTTGCAGCGGCCAAGCGCCGTGTATTCGGTACCGTGGGCATCGACATGGTTGCGGGGCCGTCGGAAATCCTCGTCATCTGCGACGGCTCGACCGAGCCGGACTGGATCGCCATGGACCTGTTCTCGCAGGCCGAGCACGACGAGGTGGCCCAGGCCATTCTCGTCTCCCCGGACGCGGCATTCCTGGACCGCGTCGCGGCCAGCATCGCGCGCCTGATCGAGAGCATGCCGCGCAAGGAGATCATCAGGACCTCGCTCGCCAATCGCGGCGCGCTCATCCACGTGCGCGATCTGGCGGAGGCCTGCGATATCGCCAATCGGATCGCGCCAGAGCACCTCGAGCTCTCGGTTGAAGCGCCGCAGCGCTGGATCGAGAGCATCCGCCACGCCGGCGCCCTGTTCGTCGGGCGGTACAGCTCGGAGGCGCTGGGGGACTATTGCGCCGGCCCGAACCACGTGCTGCCCACCTCGCGCTCGGCGAGGTTCTCCTCGCCGCTCGGAGTGTACGACTTCCAGAAGCGCACTTCGCTCATCCAGGTGTCGGAGTCCGGTGCGAAGACCCTCGGCCGCATCGCCGCCACGCTCGCCGACGGCGAAGGGCTGTCCGCGCACGCGCGATCCGCTCAATACCGGATCGACGACTGAAATTTCCTCCGGCCTTTTGTCTCTCGCGTGTTGGCGGAAATGGCGAGGATCTTGGGGTTACATAGGTCTCCCGAATTTGCACAGTTGCGAAGTTGCAACTGTGCAAATTCGGGAGAGTTGGGATGCCAATTCACGGCAACGATTGCGGCCGTGTCGGCTTAGGAGAGAATCTCCCGCAGCGCGGCGACGAGCGCCTGGCATTGCGCGTCGGTGCCGACGGAGATGCGCAGAAACTGCCTGACGCGCTCCTGCCGGAAGTGCCGGACCAGGACGCCGCGCTCGCGCAACGCGAGTGCAATCTCCCCCGCGTCGCGACCGCTGTGCCGCGCGAACACGAAGTTGGCCGTCGAGGGCAGCACCTCGAAGCCAAGCGCGGCGAGGTCCGCGACCAGGGCCTCGCGGCTCGCGATGACGGCGCGGCGAGTGCGCTCGAAATGCCACTGGTCGCCTATCGCCGCCACCGCGCCGGCGATCGCGAGGCGGCCCAGTGGATACGAGTTGAAGCTGTTCTTCACGCGTTCGAGGGCTTCGATCAGGTCGGCGTGGCCGATTGCGAAGCCGACGCGCAGCCCGGCCAGGGAATGCGACTTGGACAGGGTGCGCACGACGAGCAGGTTGGGATAGCGGGCCACCAAGCGACCTGCCGACTCGCCTCCGAAATCGACGTAGGCCTCGTCGATCACGACGACCGAATCCGGGTTCCCGGCGACGATCCGCTCGACTTCCGGCAGCGGCAGGAAGCGCCCGGTCGGCGCATTCGGGTTCGGAAAGACGATGCCGCCGTTCGGAACGAGGTAGTCTTCCGCCCTGATCCGGAACGCTTCATCGAGCGGCACCGCCTGGTAGGCGATCTCGTACAGCCTGCAGTAGACCGGGTAGAAGCTGTAGGTGATGTCGGGAAATAGAATCGGCCTCTCGTGCTTGAGCAGCGCGAGAAAGACATGCGCGAGGACCTCGTCGGAGCCGTTGCCGACGAACACCTGGCGCGGCGCGACGCCCCGGCCGCCGAACGATGCCGCGATCGCTTCCTTGAGCCTTTCGGCATTGGGGTCCGGATACAGGCGCAGCGTGTCGCCGATTTCGGCGCGCAGCGCCTCGATCGCGAGCGGGGAGGGCCCGTAGGGATTCTCGTTGGTGTTGAGCTTGACGAGGTTCGGCAGTTTCGGTTGCTCTCCCGGCACATAGGGCGTCAGGTCCCGAACGACGCGGCTCCAGTATCGACTCATGGCTGCTGCTGTGGGCAAATTCAAATGCTATCATGCCGTTGTGCCGGCCTCGCCGGCGAAGATCGGCATTGCCATGCGCAAGGCTCAAGTTACCCGCAACACCAACGAGACAAAGATCGCCGTTTCGGTGAATCTGGACGGCTCGGGGCGCGCCAAGCTCGCCACCGGCGTGCCTTTCCTCGACCACATGCTCGACCAGGTCGCCCGGCATGGGATGGTCGACCTGGAAGTAAAGGCGGCGGGGGACCTCCACATCGACGCGCATCACACGGTCGAGGACGTCGGCATCACGCTGGGCCAGGCGGTGGCGAAGGCGCTCCAGGACAAGAAGGGAATCCGCCGCTACGGGCACGCCTACGTGCCGCTCGACGAGGCGCTGTCGCGTGTGGTGATCGACTTCTCCGGCCGTCCGGGGCTCGAATACCACGTGGCATTCGCGCGCCCGCTGATCGGGGAGTTCGACGTCGATCTGGCGCACGAATTCTTCCAGGGGTTCGCCAATCACGCGCAGGTGACGCTGCATGTCGACAATCTGCGCGGCGAGAACGCGCACCACCAGTGCGAGACGGTATTCAAGGCCTTCGCTCGCGCGCTGCGCATGGCGGTCGAGCCGGATGCGCGCGCGGCCGGCCGGATTCCCTCGACCAAGGGCAAGCTTTAGCCGTATCTTTCCGCCGCCGGGGGGAAGCCTTCTTGCGGGGAACCTCCTGGCGCCGAAATTGATCTCTGAACCATGAAGATCGCGGTAATTGACTACGGCATGGGCAACCTGCGCTCGGTGTCCAAGGCGCTCGAGCATGTCGCGCCGCATGCGCGGGTCGAGGTGACCTCAGACGCCGCGGCGGTGTCCGGGGCCGACCGCGTGGTGTTCCCCGGCCAGGGAGCGATGCCGGACTGCATGCGCGAAATGGAGGCGCGCGGCCTTCGCCCGGCGGTCCTCGAGGCGGCGGCGGCGAAGCCGTTCCTCGGCATCTGCATCGGACTCCAGATGCTGTTCGAAGCCAGCGAAGAGGGTGACGTACGGGGTCTGTCGGTGCTGCAGGGCCGTGTACGGCGGTTTCCCCGCGAGGCGATGTTCGACCGCGACGGCGGCAGGCTCAAGGTGCCGCACATGGGCTGGAACGAGGTCCGGCAGCAGACCCCACACCCATTGTGGTCGGGCATAGACGACGGGACGCGCTTCTATTTCGTGCACAGCTATTATGCGGAGGTATCGGACGTGCGACGGGTGAGCGGCGTCTGCGAATACGGACTCCCCTTTACCTGTGCCGTGGCACGAGATAATATCTTCGCGGTGCAATTCCATCCGGAAAAAAGCCATAACGCGGGCCTGCGGCTCCTGACCAACTTCGTCGACTGGAATCCCTGACCGATTCCCGCCGCCCCACCCGACGGCAATACCACCCGCTAGCCCTCGCGTACTGCGCGCCCGATGCTGATTATTCCGGCAATTGACATCAAAGACGGCCATTGCGTGCGCCTGAAACAGGGCGATATGAGCGATGCCACGGTTTTTTCCGAAGACCCGGTCGGCATGGCCAGGCACTGGCTCGCGCAGGGCGCGCGCCGGCTTCACCTGGTGGACCTGAACGGTGCCGCGGCGGGTAAGCCCAAGAACGAGCCGGTCATCCGGGGCATCGTGAAGGCGGTGGGCGACGCGTTGCCGGTGCAACTGGGCGGAGGAATCCGCGACCTCGACACGATCGAGCACTACCTCGACCTCGGCGTCGCGTACGTGATTATCGGCACCGCCGCGGTGAAGAATCCGGGCTTTCTGCAAGACGCATGCACGGCCTTTTCGGGCCACGTCATCGTCGGGCTCGACGCGAAGGACGGCAAGGTCGCGGTCGAGGGCTGGTCGAAGATGACCGGCCACGACGTAGTCGACCTGGCGAGGAAATTCCAGGACTACGGCGTCGAGTCGGTCATTTACACCGACATCGGGCGCGACGGCATGCTCGCGGGGGTGAACGTCGAGGCCACGGTGAAGCTTGCCCGGGCCCTGCGCATCCCGGTGATCGCGAGCGGCGGTTTGACCGACATCGAGGACGTGAAGGCGCTGTGCGAAGTCGAGTCCGAAGGCATCACGGCGGTCATCACCGGCCGTGCCATCTACCAGGGCACGATCGATTTCAAGCAGGCGCAGGCCGCGGCGGACGAACTGGGGAAGGCGCGCGAGGGGTGAACTAGCTCCTCACCCATCATGCTCGCCAAACGTGTTATTCCTTGCCTGGACGTCACCAGCGGGCGCGTAGTCAAGGGCGTCAATTTCGTCGATCTGCGCGATGCGGGCGATCCGGTGGAGATCGCGCGCCGCTACGACGAGCAGGGCGCAGACGAGCTCGCGTTCCTCGACATCACGGCCAGTTCCGACGACCGGGACGTGATACTTCACGTAATCGAGGAGGTTGCGGCGTGCGTGTTCATTCCGCTCACCGTGGGCGGCGGGGTCAGACGTGTCGAAGACGTCCGCCGGTTGCTGAACGCCGGCGCGGACAAGGTGTCGATCAACACCTCCGCGGTGCAGAACCCGCAGCTGATCGCCGACGCCTGCGCCCGCTACGGCTCGCAGTGCATCGTTGTTGCCATCGATGCGAAAGGCGTCGGCGATTCCCGCTGGGAGGTCTTTACCCACGGAGGACGGCGTCCGACCGGCCTGGACGCGGTGTCCTGGGCGCGTAGAATGCAGCAATTGGGGGCGGGCGAAATCCTGCTCACCAGCATGGACCGCGACGGCACCCGCGAAGGCTTCGACCTGGTTCTGACTCGGGCGGTCGCGGATGCGGTCGACGTTCCGGTCATCGCAAGCGGCGGGGTGGGAAATCTCGCGCATCTTGCCCAGGGTATCACCGAGGGAGGGGCGGACGCGGTGCTTGCCGCGAGCATTTTCCACTTCGGGGAGTACACGGTGCGGCAGGCGAAGGAATACATGGCCGGCCGCGGGATCGAAGTGCGGCTCTAGTCTCGTGCCCCTCGGATCTTGACAGAGTTGGTGGAGGTTTTGGGTTTACATAGGTCTCCCGATTTTGCGCAGTTGCGAAGTTGCAACTGCGCAAAATCGGGAGATTTGGGATGGCAAATCACGGAAAGCTGTCCGGTTCCGGCTATGCGGGTTTAGGATAGGGTTTTGGAATCGCAATGGGCGCCGACTGGCTCGACAAGGTGAAGTGGAACGCGGACGGACTCGTGCCGGTCATAGCCCAGGAGGCGTCGACCGGGCAGGTGCTCATGCTCGCCTGGATGAATCGCGACGCGCTTCGCGCCACGCTCGAGTCCGGCGAGGCGGTGTACTGGTCGCGCTCGCGGCGCAAGCTTTGGCGCAAGGGCGAGGAGTCCGGGCACGTCCAGAAGCTGCGCGAGGCGCGGCTGGATTGCGACGAGGACGCGGTGCTGATCCGCGTGGAGCAGGTCGGCGGCATTGCCTGCCACACCGGGCGGCCGCATTGCTTTTTCCGCAAGTACGAAAACGGCGACTGGGTCGAAACCGACCCGGTGGTAAAGGATCCGAAGGATATCTACCGCAAGTGAGCGACCTCAAATGAGCGACATTCTGGATCGTCTGGCCGAGGTGGTCGAGAGCCGCAAGAGCGGCGATCCGCAGGGTTCCTACGTCTCGCGGCTGTTTGCCCGGGGGGAGGACGCGATCCTCAAGAAGATCGGGGAGGAGGCGACCGAAGCGGTGATGGCGGCGAAGGACGGCGACAAGCTGCGCATCGTCGGCGAGACGGCGGACCTCTGGTTCCACTGCCTGATCA
>Ga0082335_1003651_pt1 | contig 24871 bp, 3 predicted proteins | sample Subgrocontami58m_FD_72375 | JGI IMG/M metagenome (GOLD analysis project Ga0082335, IMG submission 72375) | Subsurface groundwater microbial communities from S. Glens Falls, New York, USA - GMW37 contaminated, 5.8 m (SPADES assembly) (version 2) ...
TTGGCGATTTGGCATTGTCGCCCCCCCCCGCGTCGGGGCTCCCCGCCCCCGCCACTGTCGTGGCCGCGATCGAATACGACGGATTGGTCGCGCCGCCGATCGGCGCGCCGGCTTTTCGCCACTGGTACGTGATCGGCGAATCGCCGGTCGCCACCACCGAGAAGCTGGCCGGCTGGCCGACGTTGACGGCGAGGGACGCCGGCGGCTGGTTGATTTGCAGCGACACCGCGGGAACGAGCAGCGCGAGACCGAACTTTTCCTGATTGGGCGCCGGCGTGAACTGGTTCGTGAGACTGCTCGAGCCGACGAGCACCCGGCCGTCGTCGAGCACATGCAACGCAGCGGGTTGGCTGAGGAAGAGCGAATTGCTGCCCACGAGGCTCGCGGTCAGATCGTTCGTGCCCGTGCCGTTGAGCCGGCCGAGCAGCGCCGTGCTGTTCGCATTGTTCAGGCTGCTGAACGCACCGAAGAGCAGGTACTTCAAGTCATCCTGCGGCAGAATCGCGGCCACGCTGTTATTCGCACCGGCGCCCGCCGAGAATGTGGTGTCGACCGAACCATCCGGATTCAACCGCGCGATCCGATTGGCCGCCGCCGGGCCGAAGTTCGAAAAATCGCCGCCGATGACAATCTTGTCGTCGGGCTGCACCCGCACGACACGCACCTGCGCGTTCGGCATGCCGGTGCCGATATTCCACGTCAGGTCCGCGGCACCCGTCGTCGTGAGACGAATGAGGTTGGTGATCGCGACGGTGTTCACCGTCAGCGAGAAGCTGCCGCCGACGACCAACCGGCCGTCGGACTGCAGATCGAGCGCGCTGACGTTGAAGGCGGTCGCGCCGGCGTTGAACGTGTCGTCCAGCGTGCCATCGCCGTTCACCCGCACGAGCGACGGGCGCGCGGGCGTCAGGTTGTTGAAATTATTGAAATTGCCGGCGACATAGAGTCGACCCCCCGGCAACGCGTACAACGCGACCACCGTATTGTTGGGTCCGACACCGATGTTGAACGACGCATCGAGCGTGCCGTCGGCGTTGAGCCGCGCCACGCGATTGGCCGCGACGCCATTGTAGGTCGAGAAATTGCCGCCGATGACAATCTTGCCGTCGCCCTGAACGACAGCCGCGTTGACCAGCAGGTTGGTGCCCGCGCCGCCCGGATTGAACGTCGAGTCCACCGTGAGATCCGAATTCAGCCGGATCACGCCGCCGATCGGCACGTTGTTTACGTGGGTGAAAACGCCGGTCACGAGCAGCTTCGCGTTGGGCAACGGGATTATTTGCGTCGCCGTACCGAGGCCACGGGCGCTCGTGAGCAGATTGCCGTTGGTGTCGAGCGCGCCGGTGGCCGTGAGCCGCGCGAAGCGCGTCGCGGTCACATTGCCGGCCAGCGAGGCGAAGCCGCCGCCAATCAGAATGGTCCCGTCCGACTGCGGCAGGATCGCATTGACGTTGCTGCTGGGATTCGGCGCGAAGCTCGAATCGAGCGCCCCGGCGTTATCGAGCCGGACCAGCCGCGCAAACGCGTTGTTGTTGTTGTAGCTGCTGAAGGTGCCGCTGACCAGGACGCGCGCCGGCGTCACCGTCGGGTCAAGCACGATGGTGGTGACGTTGTTGTTCGGCCCGGCCGTCGTGTCCGAGCCGACGGCAAACGTGCTGTCGAGTGTTCCCGCGGAAGTGAGCCGCGCCAGCCGGTTGATCGGCGTGCCGTTGAAGTTCGTGAAGAACCCGCCGATCAGCACGGCGTTGTTCGCGGCATCGTAGGTGACCGCACTCACGGTGCTGCCCGGCCCGCCGCCCACGTTGAAGGACGCGTCGAACGAGCCGTCCGCGTTCAACCGCGCGAGCCGGTTGACGTTCGTCCCGTTGTAGTTCGTGAACGAACCGCCGATCAGGATTCGCGCCGGCGTGACCGACGTGTCGAGCGCGACGGCGTTGATCGTGCTGTTCGCGCCGCTGCCCATGTTCAGGCTCGTGTCGAGCGTGCCGTCGGCGTTGAGCCGGGCGAGGCGGTTCACGGTCACGCCGTTGTACGAGGTGAAAGTGCCGCCAATGACAATCCGACCGTCGGCCTGTCGGGCCAAACCGAATACACCGCCATTGGCCCCCGCGCCGCCGGCATTGAAGGTCGGGTCGACCGTGCCGTCCGCATTGAGCCGCACGATCCCGTTGCGGGGCGTGCCGTTCAGGTTGGAGAAACTGCCGGCCACCAGCAACTGGCCGCCGGAATTCGGCACGAGCAGCGCGGCGCTGACGTTCGGATTGAAATTCGGCGCGAAATTCGGATCGACCGTGCCGTTGTCGAGCAGGACCAGCCGCCGGCGAGGCGTGCCGTTGATGCGAACGAAGTCGCCGCCGAGGACATATTTCCCACCGCCAAGCGGGACGATGACGTTGACCGCGCCCTGGACCTGCGTCTCGAGGTCCAGATCGAAGCCCGACGCCACCCTCACCTTCGTTGGATAAGCGTTGGGCGCGACGAGCACGCGCGCCGCGTTCGAAAGCGCCGTGCCGAAGCCATCACTCACTGCCACGGTGTAGCGATCCGAGTCCGACTGCGCCGCGTTGCTCAGCGTGAAGCTGGCGTTCGTGGCGTTCGCGAGGTCGAACCCGTTCCGTTTCCACTGGTAGGTGAGCGTGCCCGAACCCGTGGCGGTGACACTCAGCGTGACACTGCCGCCGACCTTGATGCTCGTAAATGGCGTCGGCTGCACGCTGATGCCCGGACCGCCGCCGGAGCTCGTCACGCTCGTCGTCTGGCTGTCGACGACCGCGCCGTTTGCGCCGCTGACGCGGACCCAGAACTGTGTTGCCTGATTGATTGCGCCGGAAGTGAAGGTCGCGGTGGTCGCGCCTGTGCCGGTCGCCGGCGTAGAGGTGTCGCCGGAGAAACCCTGATACCACTGATAGTTCAGCCCGGAACCGGCTGCGGCGACAGAGAGTGTGACCGTGCCGCCGGGCGCGACCGTGGTGCTCGCAATCGGTTGCGTCGTGATCGACAGCGCCCCCGGCAGCGGATCGGAGAGCGAGAGCTGTCCGCCATTCGAGGCGCCGAGAAACCGGCCGTTGCCGTAGGCGATGCCGGCGGTGCCACCGTTGTTGAAACGCGCCAGCCCGACGGTGCGGCGCGCCCAGCCGATGCCATCTGCGGAAATGTACACGTCACCCGCGTTCGGGAAACTGCGCGGCACTGCGACAAACCAGCCGTCGCCGAACGCCACATCGCTCAGCGTCACGCCCGACGTGCCGAGCGTCCGCGCCGTCCAGGTCGTTGCGTTCGCGGAGGTCAACACGGTACTGTTGTCGCCGACCGCCACGAAGACGCCGGCGGCGAACTTCACGCTGTTGAGGTTCGCGGTGACGCCCGAAGTTTGCGGCGTCCAAGTCAGGCTGTCGGCCGACGTGAAAATCGCGCCACCATTGCCCACCGCGACGAAGAGGTTGTTCGCGAACTTCAGTCCGTTGATCGTCACGCTGCCCGAAAGGCCGGTGGCGGGCTCGGCCAGCGTCCAGTTGACGCCGTCGGACGAGGTGCGCACGACGCCACCGCTGCCGGCGGCGACGAACAGGCCGTTGCCGAACGCGAGAGCGTTGAGGTTCCGGCCGTTCACGATCGTGGGATTGCCGCTCCAGGCCACTCCGTCCGGCGAGGACGCCCAGATGTCGTTTTCGCCCACGGCGACGAACTTGCCCTTCGCGTAGACCACGCGCCGGACGGGAATCGAACGACCAGACACAATCGGTTTCGTGAGTGTCCAGGTTTGTCCGTCAGCCGACGTGGCGGCCTGGGCTCCGCTGCCGACCGCGACGTATCGGCCATTACCATACACGGCGTCGTAGAACGCGTCGAACGTGAAGCCGGTCCGCAGCGTCCACGTCGCCGCATCCGGCGAAGTCATCACACACCCGGGCGAGCCGGCGCCGACAAACTGGCTGTTGGCGAAAAGCAGCGAACGCAGATCGCCGCTGATGTTCGCGGACGTCCAAGTCGCCGCGTCGGTCGAGGTGAAGACCGTGCCGAAGCTGACCGCGACGTATTTGCCGGCGCCGAACGTCGAGGCAAACACCGTCGAGTTGAAGGAATTTGGCAGCGGCCGCGTCGTCCACGCGAGGCCATCCGGGGAGGTGAGCACCGTGCCGTTTTCGCCCACGGCCACGAACTGGCCGTTGGCGAAGGCGATATGCCGCAGCCGGTTCGTCGTTCCGTAGCCATGCACCGCCCAGTCGTTGCCATCGGGCGAAGTGAAGAACAGCGCCGAGTCACCGGCCGACCCGGCCGCCACGAACAACCCCGCGCCGAAGGCGAGACCGTTGATGTCACCGGAGAAATTCGCGAACTGCCGCGGCGCGCTCCAGTTGACGCCGTCGGCCGAGGTGCGCACGCGGCCGCCACCCGCCAGCGCCACGAATTTTCCGCTGGCAAACGCGACGGCACCGTAGGACAGGGTCTCGCCGGCCCAGCTCGCGTCGGCCCACGTGTTGCCGTCGGCCGAGCTGAGGAGCGTGCCGTTGTTGCCGACCGCGACGAATACACCGTTGGCGAAGGTCAGCGCATTGATCCCGCCACTGCCGTGGAAAACCGGCGTCCAATTCACGCTGTCGGTCGAGCGCCAGATCTCGCCCGGAGCGCCGGTGTTGCCGGCCACGCCGGCGGCGACGTAAACGCCATTGCCGAACGCGATGGCGCCGAGCTGCGCGGCGTTGGGCTTCGGGTTTTGCGCAGTGAAACTGGGCGCATCGAGCGTAAACGGCACGGTGGAGGTGCCGGCTCCGGCCGGCGTGCTGACCGAAATCGGCCCGGTCCCCGCGCCAACGGGCACGGTTACCGAAATCGACGTGTCGGAATTCACCGTCGGCGTCGCCGCAATGCCGGGCGCGAAAAACACCGTCGTCGCGCCGGTGAAGCCGCTGCCGGCGATGTTAAGCGTCGTGCCCCAGCGACCGTTCGCCGGCGTGAGGGTCCCAACCGCCGGCCCGGTGACGGTGAAGTTCGTCGAGCTGGTCGCGGAGCCGGCCGCCGTCACGACCGAGATGGCGCCCGTCGTCGCGGTGGGCGGCACGTTGGTGAAAAGCGCGGTGCTGTTGCCGGTGAAGAAATTCGCGAACGCGGGCACGCCGTTGAATCGGACATCCTGCAAGGCGTTGCCCAGCGCGAGCGCTGTACCGTTGATCGTCACGGTCGAGCCAACCGGACCGCTCGCCGGCGTGAAGCTCGTGATGCTGGGCGGCGGAGCGCTAGCGACTGTCAAGTTGCTCGCACTCGTCGCCGTGCCAGCGAGCGTCGTGATCACGATCGGTCCGGTCACCGCGCCCAGCGGCAACTGGTCGATCGTGATCGAGGTCGCCGAATTGACCCGCGTGCGCAACGCGCTCGGCGTCGCGCCGCCGATGGTAATCCGGGCGGTCGGAGTGAACCCGGTTCCGGTGATCGTGACCATCTGGCCGGCGTAGCCGCTGGCAGGCGTAAAACTGGCGATCGTGGGCGCGGCGACCTGCGACCAATGTAGGGTGAAGTCGCCGTTCATCCGGCCCACACCATCGACGACGAGGTAATACACGGCGCCGGCAGTCGCGTTAAGCTCGACGCTGCCGCTGAAGTTTCCGCCAAATTGCGTGGCGCTCGCGGCGACGCCGACGAGGTTCAGCGTGTTCAGCGCGGTGCCGGTATAGACGGCGATTCCCGTGCGGATCTCGCTACCCGTCGGATCGAAAAGGTAGCGGCCGGTGCCTGGCGCCGTGAACCGGTACCAGACGGTGGTCATGTCGAACGAGCCGCCGGCGTGGCGCGGTTCCCCGACTTCGCCGGTGGCATTGACCGTCGTCCCGGCGACCGAGCCGGTGTTGCCCGTGAGATCGATCGCGCCGGCGAAGTTGTCGTTCGCGGGCGGCGGGCCGCTGGCGACGGTGAAGGTGCCGGCGCTCGTGGCGCTGCCCTGGAACGTATCGACGGTGATCGTGCCGGTCGTCGCGCCGACCGGGACCATGACGGTGAGTTGATTCGGCGTGACGTTCACGCCGAAATTCAGCGGCGTGCCGTTGAAACGGACCGTGGGCGTCCCGTAATTCAGGTTCGCCCCGGTGATCGTCACCACCCGGCCGGTCGGGCCGCTCGCCGGCGAGAAGCCGGTGATGACCGGCGCCAACGTGAGCGTGTAATTGCTGCTGCTTGTTCCCGTGCCGCCGGCCGTGGTCACGCTGATCGCCGCGGATGTCGGCAGTCCGAATGGCACCGTCGCGGTGATTTGCGTGGCAGAATCGACGGTGAACGTCGCGTTGGTGCCGCCGAACTGGACGTTCGTGGCGCCGGTGAAGTTCGTACCCGTGATCGTCACCGGCAGCCCGGAGGCAATCGTGCTGGGCGAGAAGCTGGCGATGGTCGGCGCCGTCGTACTCGTCTGAATATCGAAACCGGTCACGGTCTCGTAACCGCCGACAATCTTCACGCCCGGGATGGCGGTCGTATCGAGCGACACGGCGCGAATCGCATCGAGCGTGACGTGATAGGTGCGGTTCGGTGTGAGCGCGAACGCCGGAATCGTGAGACTCAGGGTCGACGTCGTCAGGTTTCCGCCGTTGTTGATGTCGAAACCCGAATCCTTCACTTCAATCCCGAGGTACGACTGGCCCGCGAGGTAGTTCGTCGCGCCGAACGAGGTCGTAATCGTGAGCGGCTGGGAAACATCGAGCTGCAGCTTGCCACCGGACCAGGTGCCGGCACTGAGCGTAGCGACGGCGCCGGCGGGATACAGATCTCCCGTCAGCGAAACATTCACCATCGTCGGCCCGAAGTTGAAGGCAAAGCTGCCGTTGGCGAAAGCGGCATCGAGCGCCGCCTGCGTCGCGTAACCGTGCGTCGGCTCGTTGTCGGTTTCGTAGCGCCATTCTTCAGGCCCAAGGAACGCCAGGGTAACTGGTCCCGCGCTGCCGCCGGACGGCGGAGTCACCTGGTTCGGCGGGGCCGGATCGCTGGTGGTGAAACCGTGGCCGGCAATTGACGCGTGCAACTGCCAGGGCGTGCCCGTCACCTCGGCGACGGCCGTGGGGCCGGATTGCGCGAGCTCGCGGACTTTCCCGACGAAAACCACATCGATGGTTGCCGCGCTGGTGACGGCCGCGAGCGCCCCCGGGTCGAACTTCGCGACCCAACCCTCGCGCACGCCGTTGTGCATGCCATGGCCAAACACCAGCGTGGCGTCGGCGGAGACTCCGAGCACCGTATCGAGTGACCAGCCGCTGAGATCGACGCCGCTGCGGGCAATAACGTGATGAAGATTGAACCAGCCGTGGCTGTTGCGGATGAACGCCGCGCCTTCGTTGCGGTTCGGATCCGGATTGCCGAAATTCATCACGGGGACAAACCCGTCGGTGTTGATCCCGCCGATATTGGCGGGCGCCCACTGGGGATTCGGCGTCCCGATGGCCACCGTGTCGTTCGTGGGTTGCCGCCAGATAAACGCGGCGCCATTCGGTGTGGCGGTGGGATTCGCGACGAAAAGCGTGTAGTTGCCATCCGAGGACAGTCCGAGCGCGGAACTCCACGTCGCCCCACCCGGCAGCGGCAACGCCGACATGCCGCTGCCCTGGACGTAGCGATAGGCACGATTGCCGGCGCCAGGGCCGGCGGTACCGCCGCTGGTTCCCGCCATGATCGCGCCGTCCGCCGAAGCCGCGCGAGCCGCCGGGATGTTCGAGAGATCGCCGCTGTTCAGGAAGCCCAGGCTCACCATACCCGCGCTGGTCCAGCGAAACGCTTCGAGATTGCCCGCGGCGTTCGCTCCAAAACCGTAAACCACCGAGCCGTCCGCGGAGGTGGCGTTGGCCGCGCTGATGGTGGTGCTGCCGCCCGGAAGGTATCCCAGGCTTTCCACCGTCGACCCGCCCGCGATCCATCGCGAGGCGACGCGGGCGTTGCCGGATGCGACACTGCGCGAACGGCCGAAAATCGTATCGCCGTTCAGCGTCAGCGCGCTCGCCGTGATGAAGCTCGTGCCGGCGTTGTTGGAAACGAAATCAGGCAGGGCAACCAGACCGCCTGCCGGCGTCCAGCGCACGGCCACATCCTCCCCGGCAGATGCGCTGCGCAATCGCGCGGCGCCGACCGCCACGATGCCGCCTGGCGTGTTCACCGCATCGCGAATATGACTCGAGGCCGCAGTGGTGCCGGGCAGCTGTCCGACTCCAAAAAACGAGGTTGCGGCCGCCAGACCGCCCGGAACCGCCATGGCGGCGAGGCTGCCGATCATCCTAAGCAGGTTCATTGCCCAGAACGGGCAGCCATGAGGGCTGCGCGCGGGGCAAGACTGCGCCGACGAGAATAGACGGAGGTGCATGGTAGGGAGATTTTCGCGCGCGAGAGAACGCACAGCGCCTCGGCCCACAGCGCAAAGCGCCGAAAAACAGGCCGCGGGATGGGAGTTGAAACGGGTGGTGTCGAAGCGGAAACCGCGAAACAGCTGGAGTCGCGGCGAGGGGGCGTTTGCGCGGCCGCACGAGCGAAAACGCCGTGCGTCCGAGCGAGAAACTTGCATCAAAAAAACACGTCGAATGCAAGCTACTGTCGAAGATCCAAGCTGCAGAAAAGGCGTGTGGTCCGCGCCCATCCCAAAAAAACCTCCCCCGAAAAATCGGGGGAGGGAAACAAGTCCGCCCACCGGAATCGAATCCGGCGAGCGGTTGGATTGAATCACCGGTTACGGTAATTCGTAGACTTCAACCAGCGCGACGCCGGTGGTGTTGCCGACCCCGGCCACCTGGGCGGTATACGGGCCGGGGGCGAGGTTCACGATCAACGCGGCATCCTGGCTGTTCGCCGTGAAGGCGAACGCGCCGACCTGCGCGGAGCTCGAGGTGATCGTCGCCGCATCGACCGAAGTCGACCAGCCGGCGTTCTGCGCGATCACCGTGCTGCCCGAATTGACCGTGAGTTGCGGACGGGCCAGCGCGCCGGTAACGCCGAACTGGGTCAGCGAAGGACCGGCGCCGCGGATGAGCACGCGCTTCGGGACCGTACCGGTGATATAGAAGCCGGCAATCAGGGCGTTGTCACCCGTGCCTGCCGTGGCGCGCGTCGCAATGTTGATGATACGCTGATCGCGCGGAATCGGTCCTGCCGTCGCGTCGTACACTTCCACCAGGCTGACGCCACTCGCCGTGCCCTGGCCGCTGACGATCGCGGTGTACGCGCCGGGCTCCAGGTTAATCAACAGGGCGGCATCCCGGCTGTTGGTCGCAAGGGCAAAGGCACCCACCCGCGCCGCCGCGGCGGCGACCGCCGAGGCGTTGGCGGCCGCACCCCAGTCGTTGCCGACTGCGAGCGAGGTCGAGCCGCGGAAGATTTCCAGCCGCGCGGCACTCAGGGCACCCGACACATTGAACGCCGTGCCGAGCGTCGGACCGATGGCGCGCACCAGCACGGTCTTTGGTTCCGTGCCCATGATGACAAAGCCCGCGATCAGCGTGTTCGCCGCGGTGCCGGTCTGGCTCCGCGTGGAGATGTTGATCAGCTTCTCGACGTCGGCGCGCAGTTCGTTGTTGGCGCCGCTGTACGTCGTCCGGCCGTCGCTGACCGAGATCGTTCCGGCATCGGCGGCCACCGTGCCCGTGACCGTCGCATTGGCCGCCGTGGTCGCGGTGAGCGCGCCCGCCGGCGTGATCGTGCCGGTGCCGGCATCGGCGGTGTTGCCGGTGACGGTTACCACGAGCGCCTGGCCGGTCGCATTGACCATCGCATAGCTCTGGGCCGAACTGTTGAGCGCACCTGCCTGGTAGAAGCCGGCGAGTGACGCCGTCGCACCCGTCGCCGGGGCGGCGGCCGCGGAGAACGAGAGATTCAGGTTCGAAACCGTGCCGCTCACGCTGCCGTCGGCGGCAATCGTGCCTTCGATCCGGTAGTCGTCGAGCGCCGCCGTCGGGGGCGTGGCGCCGGAACTCGCCGTCGCACTCGCCGCGGCCGCGGGCTGGGTGCCCGCGAAACGCCCGGCCGCGTCGACGATGATGTTCTTGCTCACCACGGCGACCTTGGCGCTGCTCGCGTAGGCCAGGAACACACCCGTGCGATCCTCGCGGACCATCAGGCCGAAGTTGCCGCCATTCTGGGCGAACGTGCCGAGATACGTGCCCGGCACCGGCCGCGCCGTCACCGTCAGGGTTGCCGTGCTCGACGTCACGCTGCCCGCGCTGTTGGTGACGACGACGGAGTATCCGCCGGCGGCGCTCGCGCTGACGTTGGTCAGCGCGTAGCTCGAAGCGGTCGCGCCGGCAATCGCCGTGCCGTCCTTCCGCCACTGATACGTGACGGCCGAGGTGCTGGTCACGCTGACGCCAAACGTCACCGAGCCACCAACCGAGACCGACTGGCTGGCCGGCTGCGTGTTGATGACGACGGTGGTGCTCGGCGTCGCCGCAATGACCGTCAGGGTCGCGGTGCCGGTCACGGCGCCACCGGTATTCGAAACGAGGACCGTGTACGTGCCCGCGTCGGCGGCGGTGACGCTCGTCAGGACGAGTGAGGCAGATTGCGCGCCGGAAATGACCGTGCCATCCTTGCTCCACTGGTAATTGAGTCCGGTGCCGCTGGCGGAAACGCTCAGGGTGACCGCACTGCCCACCGTGGCCGTCTGGCTCGCCGGTTGCGCGGTGATCGTCGGCGCCGGGCCGACCGGCAGGCCGCCGCCGCCACCGATGATGATGCCTCCACCACCGCCACCACCGCCACCACCACCGCTCGCTGCGGCAATGGTGATAGTAATGGTACCGCTGGGACCGGTGCCCGCGGCATTGTTGCCGCTCAGCGTCAACGACGACGTGCCGGCGACCGTCGGCGTTCCGGTGATCGCAGTGCCACTCAGGGACAGACCGGGCGGCAATGTGCCGGAAATCATGTTGAAGCTGGTCGCCGCCGGACTGGCCGTGATCGCGGCGTTCATCGACGCGCCGACCGTGCCACCAAGGGTCGTGGCGCTGATGACTGGCACGTCAACCGCAACCGTGAGCGTCACCGGCAGACTTTGACCAGTGGCGTTCGAGGCAGTAACGGACACGCTGTACGTGCCGCCCGCCGTTGGCGTGCCAGAGATCAGACCGGCGGAATTCACGGAAAGTCCCGGCACCGGCGTCATCGTGTACGACGTCGGCGAATTACTCGCCACCACCTGGTACGTGAACGCCGTTCCCACGCGTCCCACCAGCGGAGCCGAGGCCGGGGTGATTACTGGTACGCCGACGGGAGCACTGATCGTGAAGGTCACGACCGTGGCGGCACCCGTGCCGGCCGCGTTGTTGGCGCTGATCGAAACGCGATACGTGCCCGCGGCCGTCGGCGTGCCTGAAATCACCGGCGCCGCTGCCGTGCCGGTCACCGAAGTTCCCGGCGGCAACGCCGTCGTCGCGATATTGAAGCTGATCGGACTGTTGCTGCCCGTCACGGGATAGCTGAGGGCGGTGCCGACCGCACCGCTGACGCTGGCTGAGCTGGTAATACCCGACGCGGCCGCGGCCGGGGCGACCGCAATCCTCACCAGGTAGACGTCTTGCGTACCGGACGGGCTGGTTACCGTTACGCTGCCGTCGAACGTCCCGGCGGTGGTCGGCGTGCCCGTGATGACGCCGGTCGAACCGTTGATTGCCAGTCCAGGCGGCAGTCCGCTGGAGGAATAGACGGAGCCAGCCGCCGCGGCCGGGTTCGTCGTAATCGTGTACGAATACGCGACGCCAACCTGGCCGCTGGCCAGAGTATAAACCGTCGACTGCGCCACGGCGGCCAGCGGCACGCAAATCGAGGCCAACGCAACCAGCAGCAGCCGGGGCAGTGTGAAGAGCGATAATTTCATGAGGATCGCAAGAAGGTGAAGTTGGAAGGTTAAGCGATGCCGGGCATCAGTTGCCCGGCGTGCCCGGCGCGTTGAGCGTCGCGCGCGGCAGGATGGTGAACGTGAGTTGAACTGGCGCGCCCTGGCCGACGCCCGTCAGCGTGCCCCACACGACGGGGTGATAGGCGCCCGAAACCGTCGGCGTGCCGTTGATCATGCCGGTGCTCGCATTGAGCGCGAGACCTGGCGGGAGCCCGGTCGCGCTGTAGCTCGTGGCGGTCGGCGTCGCGGTGATCTGATAGGAGAACGCCGTCGTCACCTGCCCGAGCGCGTTGCGCGTGCTGGTGATGGCCGGCGTGCCGGGCAGGGCCGCGATGTTGATCGTCAGGTTCACCGGATTGCTGGTGCCGGCGCTGTTGCTGGCGACGAGTCGCACGGTGATCGTTCCCGGTACCGTCGGCGAGCCGGCGAGGGCGCCGTTCACCGAGTTGATCGTCATCCACGCGGGGGCGCCGAGCACTTCGAACGAGGTCGGGCTGTTCGTCGCGGTGATGGTGTAGCTGAAGTTCGTGCCAACCTGGCCGGATGCGGTGGTCGCACTGTTGACGGCCGGGGCGGTCAGCGGCGCCTGCACCGTGATGCCGAGATCGCGCGCCGGGCCCTCGCCCGCAGCGTTGCGACCGAACAGGCTCGCGGTGGTGTTGCCGACCACGCTCGGCACGCCCTGGATCACACCCGTGGCGGGATTGACCGCGAGGCCGGCCGGCAGGTTGATCGCGTCGAGCGAAGTGCCCGGCGGGAACGGCGTGCTCGCCGGCATGTTCGTCGCGGTGATCGTGTAGCTGAAGTTCGCGCCCACCGTCGCATTCGCGGTGTTGGGACTGGTGATGGCCGGAACGCCGAGCGCCGGATTGATCGTGATGACCAGCGACTGCGGCAGGCTCGTGCCGCCATCGCCCGTGGCCGTGAGCGTCACGGTGACGGGCCCTGGCGTGGTCGGGCTGCCCGAAATCGCACCCGTACTGCTGTTGAGCGTGAGCCCGGCCGGCAGCGTGCCGGTGACGGCGTAACTCGTCGCCGTGCCGCCCGACGTGGTAATCTGATAGGTGAAGGCCGTGCCGACCTGGCCCGTGGCCGTCGCCGCACTGGTAATGACCGGAGCCGCCAGAGCCGGCGCGATCGTAAAGACGAGCGTTTGATAACCGCCGATGCCACCAATGTTCGCCGCCGCGATGGCCGCGAAGAACTGGCCGGATTCCAGCGGCGTTCCACCGATCGCGCCGGTCGTCGGATTCACGGTGAGACCAGGCGGCAGCGTGGCCGCCACGTACGAGGTCGGCGACTCCGTCGCCGTGATGTTGTAACTGAAGGCCTGTCCGACGCGACCCGTGGCGGACGATGCACTCGTGATCGACGGTGTGGCCGGCGCGGGCGCAATCGTGATGGAGAACAGCTTCGGGCCGCTGGTGCCATCACCGTTGGTCGCGGTCAGCAATGAGATCCAGGGCGCCGGACCCGTGGTGGCCGTCGTAGGCACGCCGGAGATGACGCCAGAAGCCGTGTTGACACTGAGGCCGCCCGGCAATCCGACCGCGTTGAACGAGGTCGGGCTGTTGGTGGCGGTGATCACATAGCTGAACGGCTGGCCGACCTGCCCGGCCGCCGTGCCATTGCTGTTCACCACTGGCACCGTCAACGCGGGCGAAATGTTGAACGTGACATCGGCCGCTTCGCCCGTGCCGCCCGCCGGATCCGTATTCGTGCCGGCAAAGAACACGGTGAAGCTTCCGGAGGTTGTCGGAGTGCCCGAGAACGTGCTGCCGGCCAGGCTCAGGCCCGGCACCGTGCCGGTCATGCCAAACGTTGCCGCCGGTGACGCGGGGCTCGCCGTCAGCGCGTAGCTGAGCGCAACACCCACGCGGCCTTGCACGACGGGCGCGCTGGTAATCACCGGTGCGTTGGCACCCGGGTTGATCGTGAAGCGCAGCGTGGCCGCCGGTCCCGTGCCACCCGCCGAATTCGAAACGGTGATCCTGGCCACGTACGAACCTTGCGTCGTCGGCGTGCCGGAGATGAGACCAGCCGACGTCATCGAGATGCCCGGTGGCAGCCCGTTGCTGGAGCTGTCCGGCGCCAAGACCGTGAACGTCGGAGTCGGCGTGGCCGGGGTGGCGGTAAGCTGGATCGCGGTGATCGCCGTACCCACTGCGCCGGTACGAACATTGCCCGGCGACGGGAATCCGACGACCGGCGCGGCCGGGGCCGGGTTGACCGTGAGGTTGAGGTTGGCGGTCGCCGTAAGCCCAACGCGCGTCGCGCTGATCGTGATCGGGAATACGCCCACCTGCTGGGTCGTGCCGGTGATCGCACCCGTTGTCGTGCTGAACGAGAGCCCGGTCGGCAGCGTACCGGTGATGGCGTACGTCGTCGTGCCCGTGCCGAAGTTCGGCGTGAAGTTGATGGCCGTGCCGGCGGTACCGGACGGGTTCAGCGTGCCGCTGTAGGCCGGCGCATTCGGCGGCAGCGTCACGGTGATGCTCAACGGCAGCGTGACCGAGCCGGTGACATTCGTCGCGGTGATGAGTACCGAGAACGTCCCGGCCTCCGTCGGCGTGCCCGAGAGCGTCGCGCCGCTGATGTTCAGCCAGGCTGGCCGCGTCGGCGCGGTAAATGTCACACCCGTGGCCGGGGTCGCGGTTGCGGTATATGTGAAGGCGCTGCCCGCCGTCGCGCTGGCCGCCGCCGGGCTCGTGATGACCGGCGCCGGCGGATTGATCGTCAGGTTGATCGTCTTGAAGTCGCTCCCGGAGGCATTCGTCACTGTCAGGGTGACGGTGAAGGTGCCTTCCACCGTGGGCGTGCCGCTAATGTTGCCGCTGGTCGCGTTCACCGTCAGCCCGGCCGGCAGCCCGGTGGCGCTGAACGTCGCGGGTTGCGAAAGCGCGTTGAGGGTAATCGGCCCGAAGAGGAACGTGCTGCCCTTCACGCCGGTGGCGCTCAGCGGCGGCGTGGACACGATGACCGGCGGGACCGGATTGACGACGAGCGTCTGCGGCACGTCGGTGGCCGGGTTGTAGTTGCCGTCGCCCGCCTGCTTCGCGGTGATGACCGTCGTGCCGAGCGTCTGAATCGTCGCGACATTGCCGCTGAGGCTCGCGACCGCGGGATTCGAGGTTGTGAACGTGACAGCGAGCCCGGAGGTGGCCGTGGCGTTCAGCGAAAACGCTCCGGCATTGACGAACTTCGGCGAATTGAACGAATCGAAGGAAATCGTCTGGTTGGCCTTCGCGATCACCAGCGTGCCCGTGGCGCTGCCGGTGTAGTTCGACGACGGCGGCGTCGTGCCGGTGATCGTGGCCGACACCGCGTAGCTGCCCGCGTTGGTCGGCGCAGTCGAGGATGCCGTGCCGCCCGTCGGGGTGTAAGTGATGGCGACGCCCAAACCCGTCGGGTTCGTCGTGGCCGTCACCGCCTTGGGCGTGCCGTCGTACGTTTGCGCGAGACCACCGAGCGTGATGGTCGCGGCCGCCTTGTTGACGGTGAGAGTGCGATCGATATTGGGCGCCGCGGCGGTATTCGAGTCGCCCGCCTGCGTCGCACTAATCGTCGCCGTCCCCGCCCCCACGATCGTCACCGTCGCAGTGGTGTCGCCGGTCGTCGTGTTCAATGTGCCGGTACCGACTGTCGCCACCGCGGGATTGGAACTGACAAAGGTGATCAGCAGCTTGCGGTTGCTGTTGCCGGTGATCGTGAACGCCGCATCGCCGAACGTCTTGGTCGGCAGCTGCGTCGCCGCAAACGTCAGGGTCTGGCTCTGGTTCGAGATGGTCAGCGTCCGGGTGATCGACGTCGCCGCATTGAAGTTCGCGTTGCCGACCTGGCTCGCGGTGATGTCGATCGTGCCGGTATGGACGAGCGTCAGCGTGCTGCCGCTGATTGTCGCATCGCCACCGTTGGTCGGGTTCGACGTCGCAAAGGCCACGGGCAGGCCCGAGGATGCCGTCGCCAAGAGGGCGACGGGCGACTGGTCGAGGGCGAACGAAGACGCCAGCGTGAACGTGATCGTCTGGTCGGCCTTGTTGATCACGACCGTGCCGGTCGCACTGCCCTGATAGTTGTTCTCGACGATCGTTGCGGTGACGCCGTAGGTGCCGGCATTCGTCGGGGCCGTCGTCGAGGACGACGTGCCGGTGTAGGTGAACGCCAGCGTCAGTCCTGTCGGACTCGTTGTCGCCGTCGCGCCTTTGATGGATCCGTTGTAGGTAAAGACATTCGCGTCGAGCGTAACCGTCGCGGACGCCTTGTTGACGGTCAGCGTCTGCGGGACGGGCGTCGCCGCGTTGTAATTCGTATCGCCGGCCTGATTCGCCGTGATCACGGCCGAGCCGGCGCCGACGATCATCACGGTGTTGCCGGAAATCGTGGCGACCGCCGTGTTGCCGCTGGTGAACGTCACCGGCTGGCCCGAGGCGCCACCGGTGGCGGAAAGAAGGAGCGCCGGATCGCCGAAGGTCACGGTCGGCAACACGCCGAACGAAATCGTCTGATTCACCTTCGCGATCACGAGGGTACCGGTCGCCGAACCTTGATACAGCGTGTCGTTCACCGTCGCCGTCACGGTATAGCTGCCCGCATTCGTGGGCGCCGTCGTCGTGGGGGTGCCCCCGCCCACCGGCACGTACGTGATGCCGAGCGCCAGCGACGCCGGATTGGTGGTGGCGGTCACCGCATGCGGATTGCCGTCGTAGGTGGCGGACAGCGTCGAGGCCGTCAGCGTGACGGTCGCGTTGCCCTTGTTGACCGTGAGCGTCTGAGTGACGGTCGCGGCCGGCAGGAAGTCGGCATTACCCGACTGGCTCGCGGTGATATCGGAGGTGCCGACACCGGCGATGGTGAGCGTGTTGCCGCTCACCGTGGCCACACTGGAATTCGAACTGCTGTAGACAATCGGCAGCCCGGAGCTGGCATTCAACGGCAGCGTTACCGTCGCGCCCGGAGCGTAGGCCACCGGCGTAATCGACGGGAACGTGATCGTCTGCGCGGATTTCGCCACGCCGATGTTCGAAACGGCCGAGGTCACCGTCACACTGCGGGTAGGCTGGCTCAGGCTGACTGCGTACGCGCCCGAATTGGCCGACGTCACATTGGTCAACGTGAGCGTGGCGTTCGTCTGCCCGGAGATCGGGCTGCCATCCTTGAGCCACTGGAAATTCGGCTGCGGCTTGGCCAGGAACGTGGCGGCGAGCGTCACGGTCGCGCCCAGCGCGGGAGCCTGATCATGCAACGGCGCCAGCAGCGCCGGATCGAATTCCGCGTCGAGGAAACTATCGACCGCAAAGACCTCCGTTAGAACGACGCCGGCCGTCGTGCCCACGCCGCTCGTCTCCACGGAGTAGATACCGTTGGTCAGGGTGAGCAGCAGGGCCGCATCGTTCGTGCCGAGCGGCATCGCACCGACCGCGGCCGTGGCGGCGGTCAGCGCCGAGGAAGTCGCCCAGTTGTCGTTCGTGCCGAGCACGGTGCCGCTGACATTCTTCACCGTAATCGTCGGATTCGGGTGGGCGACCGCGGTGCCGATGCCGCCACCGACGCCGAGCGCGCGAATCAGCACCACCTTCGTGCCGGTGCTGGGCCCGATCTGGAAGCTCGTGGTGTTCGTCGTGCCTGCGGCGACATTCGCCCGATTCGAAAGATAAGGCATCCGGTGCGCATCCGCCGTGTCGTAAACCTCGAGCAGCGCCGTGCCCGTCGTGCCGCCGACGCCGGTCACGCGCGCCGAGTACGTTCCCGGGTTGAGGATGGCGAGAATCGCCGAGTCCTTGCTGTCGGTCGCGAGCGCACTTGCGCCCACGGCGGTGAAGGCATCGGACAACGTCGTGTTGCCACCCCAGTTGTCGTTGAAGGCAATCTGCGCGCCGGCATTATTATAGAGGCTGAGGAACGGGTCCGCCAGCAACCCGGTGCCGGTGAGCGTGGAGCTGACCGCGCGGATGAGCACCTTCTTGGCCGCGCCTTCAATCTTGAACGTGCCGACGAGCGCACTCTCGTTGCCGAGCGCGGCGGCGCGCTGCGACATCTTCATGAACCGCGGACCTTCCGTCACGGTAAACGCAGGCGTCGCGATCAGCGGTGCACCGGTCGCCGGCGTCACAGAAATTGGGCCGGTCGTCGCGAACGTCGGCACGGTCGCGGTGATCTGGAAATTCGAAGTTGCCGTATACGTCGCACTGAGGCCGTTGAACTGCACGGCCGTCGCCCCGGTGAACCCGGCGCCATTGATCGTCACCGTCGTGCCGCCACTGCCCAAGGTTGGGGTAAAATCCGCGATGCCGGCCGTCAGCGTGAGCGTCGCCGCCGCGCTCGTGGCCGGCGTGCCAACTCCGTTCGTCGCGATTGCCCGGTAGCTGCCAATATCGCTGCTGACTGCCCCGCTGATGTGCAGCATGTCGGTGTCCGCGCCGGAGATCCGGCCGCCGTTCGCCAGGTCCGCCCAGGTCGTGCCCGAATCGGTGGATTTCTGCCACTTAATCGTGGGGGTCGGCGAGCCCGTGGCGGTCACACTGAACATCGCCATCTGGCCCGCGGGCACGCTGACATTGGTGGGATTGGTGATCGTCGGCGCGGTGGGCGCCGGACTCGCGGTGATCGTGACGGGAGTGAAGGTCGCCGTAAGCGTGTTCGCCGCCGCATCAGAGATTTCCTGGAAGACCGGTGTGTTGCCGAAGCCCAGCGACGTACTCGTGCTCGCACTCGCAATTACCGTGAAATTCAACGTGACCAACGAGCGGTTGCCGGTGGCGTACGCGGATCCAGAGGGCAACGCGAGCGCGATGCCGACCTTGCCACTCGTCGCCTGGCTGGAATTCACATTGAGCGTCGCGCCGCCCAGATCGGTGCCGTTCGCGGTGGTGTCGAAGCGCAGCACGGCGGGATCGAACGTCACACTGAAGCCGAGCGCATTCTCGTTGCCCTGGCTGGTGAGGACCACGGTCGCACCGCCCGTGCCGGTGATCTGATTATTGGTCACCGACAGGGTAACGGTTCGCTGCGCCATGAGGACGGCAGCGGACGCTAGGGCAAAGGCGCCAAACCGGGACACGTTGCGCAATAAGGCCAGTAGTTTCATGAGAGTAAGGAGGCTGAATTCAAAAACATGGTTGAAAATCAAGGAGCGGCCGGGCCGCCGACCACCGTGAGAGGATCCAGGCCGGCCGCGTACCGGCCCGCCTGCACCCAGTCAGTAATGGAGAGCGCACCGTTACCAAAAGAACTTCGCGGCGCGCAGTCGGCCTTCATGAAGTCGACCCCCGTCGGCACCGGGTCCAGACCGGCCACAATGCGGCCGACCTTGACCCAGTCCGTGATCGTGACGGCACCGTTGCCATTCATGTCGGCCTCGTAACCGCTGAACGCGGTGACGTTGCCGGCGACGTATCCGCCGGCGAGCGCCTCGGCCGTCGCCGAGGAGATTTCGCGGAACACCGGGGTGTCGCCGAACGTGAGCGGCAAAATCGTCGCGTTGGCGACGCCGCTGCCGATCGTAAAGGTGATCTTCACGAGTTCCTGCGCGCCCGCCGACCAAACCGCACCCGACGGCTTGGCCAGGGCAAAGCCCAATTTGCCGGAGGCCGCCTGCGTCGAGTTGGTGTTGAGGGTGGCGTCGGTTGCCTGGGCGCCCGCCGCGGCGCTGACATACGTGAGCTGAGTAGCGTCGAAGTTCACGCTGAACCCGAGCGCGTTTTCGTTGCCGTGGGCAATCAACTGCACCGGCACCACGACGGTCGCGCCCGGCGTGCCCGTCTGACTGACAACCTTCACCAGTCGGTCGAAGACGCTCAGCTGCGCCGCCGTGCTCGTGGTCGGGCCCGAATTGTCCGTCACCACGCACACATAGTCACCGGCATCAGTCAGCACGACATTGCTGATCGTGAGGGTCGCGGTGTGCGTGCCGGAAAAACGGCCGGTAACATCGCTCATCGCCTGCGGCGTCGAACTCCCCACCGGTGTATAATACCAAAGGTAGGAAAGCGTTCCGGCGCCGTTAGCGGTGACGGTGAACGTGGCCGAGCTGCCCGTCACGACGATCTGGCTGATCGGTTGCAGCGTGATGTTCGCGCCACTCGACACCGTCAGCGTGAAATTGCTCGTCGCGGTGGCCACGCCGTCGTTCACCGTGAGCGTGATGTTCGCCGTGCCCGTCTGGGCCGCGGTCGGGGTCACCGTTACCGTCCGGTTCGCCCCGCTGCCGCCGAACACGATGTTCGCGTTCGGCACCAGCGTCGTGTTCGAGGAAGTTCCGCTCACAACGAGGCTGCCAGCCGCGGTCTCGGCATCGCCCACCGTGAAGGCGAGCGCACCGGTGTTTCCGCCGGGCGCGATGAACTGATTCGAGATCGACGAAATTGTCGGCACATCGTTCACCGCGTTCACCGTCAGGACAAACGTGTCGCTCGCACTCAGCGATCCGTCACTGACCGTCACCGTGATCGTCGCCGTGCCGCTCTGATTCGCGGCCGGCGTCACCGTGACGGTGCGGTTCGCACCGCTGCCGCCGAAGGTGATCGCCGAATTCGGCACGAGCGTGATGTTGGAAGAGCTGCCACTCACCGTCAGGCTGCCGGCGGCGGTCTGGGCGTCCCCGACGGTGAAGGCGAGCGCGCCGGTTGGCGTGTCCTCGTTCACGGCCTGGTCGGCGATATCGCTGATCGTCGGCGCGGTGTTGCTGCCGGCCACCGTCAGCGTGAAGGTGTCACTTGCGGTCAATGCGCCATCGCTCACGGTCACCGTGATCACGGCCGAGCCGCTTTGGCCCGAGGCCGGGGCGACGGTCACGGTGCGACTCGCGCCGCTGCCGCCGAAGACGATGTTGGCATTCGGCACGAGCGTCGTGTTCGAGGAACTGCCGCTGACGGTCAGGCTGCCGGCCGCGGTCTCGGCGTCACCCACCGTGAACGCGAGCGCGCCAGTGGTGCCGCCGACGGCGATGGACTGGTCGGCAATGTCGCTGATGGTTGGTGCGTTGTTGCCGCCGGCCGGAACGCCGAGCGGATAGGAAAGGTCCAGTTCGATCTTGCCGCTGGCGCCCGCATAACCGTCGACGGCAATCCAATAGGTTGTGCCGCTCGTCGGGGCGAACGCGAGCACACTGGCATTCGAGCCCGGGCCGGCGAAGTCATCGTTCTGCGCGACCAGGGTCAAGCCGTTGACCGCGGTGCCGGTATAAACCGCCAGCAGCGTGTCGAGCATTGTGCCAAAGGTGCGCAGTTCGACGACACCGCGAGCCGGCGCGACCCACTTCCACCAGACGGAATGACCGCCACCGTTGCCGGCATGGTCGGGTTCGCCCGTTTCCTTCGTCGCGCCAACGCTGCTGCCGGAGACATGCGCCTGCGTGCCACTCATCGCGATCGCATTCGCGAAGTTGTCGTTGGCTGGAGCGGTCGCCGGGAAGCTCAGGTTCAAATGAACCGCGCCCATCATCCCACGATAACCATCGACGGCAATGAAGTAGGTCGCGCCACTGGTCGCATTAAAGGCGAGCGCACTCGTGCCGCCGCCGCCGCTCTCGTCGTCCTGCGCGATCGGGACCAGATTGTCGACGGCGGTCCCGGCGTAGATGCCGAGCAAAGTATCAAACCCACTACCGATGGTGTCGACGATCGCGATGCCGCTGCTCGGTGCGACCCACTTCCACCACACGGAATGCCCGCCGGTGAACCCCGCATGCACCGGTTCGCCGGCTTGCGCCGATGCCATGACGTTGCTCCCGTCGAGGTGCGCGGAAGAGCCCGTGATCAGCGCGGCATTGGCAAATTGATCGTTCGCCGGCGCCGCCGCGGCGAAACCGAGGTTCAGGAGGATATTGCCGGCCCGACCCCCGTAGCCATCGACCGCTATATAATAAGTCGTGCCGCTCGTCGCGTTGAACGCCAGCCCGCTGATGAACAAATCGAAGAAATCGTCGTTGCCCGCCACCAGCGACAATCCATTCACCGCGCTGCCCGTGTAGACCGCGAGCTGCGTGTCGAAGGTGCTGCCCAACGTGTTCAGGGCCACGACCCCGTTGCCGGACGCGACCCACTTCCACCACACCGAATGTCCTCCCGGATAACCCGTGTGGATCGGCTCGCCGGGTTCGTTCGTGGCAAACAGGTTGGTGCCCATGACCTGCGCGGTCGAACCGCTGATCAGCGCGGCGCTCGCAAACGCATCGTTGGCGGGCGCATCAGCCGGGAAGACAAGGTTGAGGCGAATTGGGCCGGTTTCGCCGCCATATCCGTCGACGCCGATCATGTAGGTGGTGCCGGCGACTGCCGAAAATCTCAGCGCGCTGGTGTAGTATCCGCCGCTGTCGTCGTCCGACGCTATTGTCGTCAGCGCGTTGACCGTCGTGCCCGTGTACACCCCGAGCACCGTGTCCACGTAGCTGCCAATCGTGTCGACCGCAACCGTCCCGTTGGCCGGAGCCACCCATTTCCACCAGACGGAGTGACCACCGAAGGATCCCGCGTGATTGGGCTCTCCCGTTTCCTTCGTCGCGGCCAGGTTCGTCGCCAATATATGCGCGACGGATCCGCTGATCAGCGTGGCATTGGCGAAGGCGTCGTTGGCCGGTGCGGGCAGCGGCAGCGCGAGATTCAAGCGAATCGCCCCGGTTGCGCCGTAATATCCGTCGACCGCAATCCAGTACGTGGTGCCGCTCGTCGCGTTGAACGCCAGCGCGCTCGTGTGGCTGCCACCGGCTTCGTCGTCCGCCGCCACCACGGTGAGCGCATTGACCGCGCTGCCGGTGTAAACGGCGAGGATCGTATCGAAGTTGCTGCCGACGGTATCGATTCCCACCAGCCCCGTGCTCGGCGCGACCCACTTCCACCACACCGAACGCTGCGCGGTATAATAGTCGTGCGCCGGCTCCCCGGTTTCGCTGGTCGCAAATTGATTGGTTCCGTCGAGGTGCGCGCTGGACCCGGTGATGAGCGCGGCATTCGCAAAGAAGTCGTTGGCCGGCGGACTGACCGGCGAGGTGAGACTCAACAGGATACTGCCCCAGTCGCCGTAGTAACCATCCACCGCAATCCAGTACGTCGTGCCCGCGGTCGCATTGAAAGCCAGCGCGCTCGTGTTGTAACCGCCCGATTGATCGTCGGCCGCCACCAGCGTCAGCGCATCGACCGAGGCACCCGTGTAGACGGCAAGCAGCGTGTCGAACGAACTGCCGACGGTGGTCAGCGCCGTCAGTCCGCCTGCGGGCGCGACCCATTTCCACCACACGGAGCCGCCGCCATAATCACCGGCGTGCGCCGGTTCCAGCGGCTGCTTCGTCGCGTAGACATTGCTGCCGGTCACCGTCGCGCTCGAACCGGTGATCAGAATCGCGTTGGCGAACGTATCGTTCGCCGGCGGATCCGTGGGCGAAGCGAGCGTCAACCGTACCAAGCCCGCGTCGGGGCCGTAGCTGGAAAAGTAGTAACCGTCCACGGCGATCCAGTACGTCGTGCCCGCCGTTGCGTTGAAGGAAACCGCACTGGTCGAGTCGTAGGGCGAATCGTCGTTCTGTGCGACCAGCGTCAGCGCATTGACTGCCGATCCCGTATACACCGCCAGCACGGTATCGAACGTGCTGCCGTACGTGTCGACCGAGGTGCGGCCGTTCACCGGCGCCACCCATTTCCACCAGACCGATCGCCCGCCAATCGTCCCGCCGTGGTTGGGTTCGGCGGTTTCCTTGCTGGCGGCAATACTCCGGCCGATGACATGCACGTGCTTGCCGCCGATCGGTGTCGCGTTCGCGAACTGATCGTTCGCCGGCGGCACCGCCGGCGAAATCAGGTTCAACTTGATCGTGCCGGCATCGTAATAGTAGCCGTCGACCGCAATCCAGTAGGTCGTGCCCGCTACCGCGGGGAACGCCAGCGCACTGGTGTTGGCGACGCCGCTCTCGTCGTCGCCGGCGATTAACGTCAACGCGCCCACGGCCGAACCGGTGTAAACCGCAAGCAGCGTGTCGAAATTGCTGCCCATTGTATTCACTTCGACCATACCGCTCGAGGGCGCCACCCACTTCCACCACACGGAATGACCGCCGGAATCCCAGCCGTGATCCGGTTCGCCCGTCTCCTTCGTGGCATAAACGTTCGTCGCGTCGATCTGGGCGTTGGCGCCGGAGATGAGCGCGGCGTTCGCAAAATTGTCGTTTGCGGGACGCGCCAGCGGGAAGTTCAGGGTCAGGTGAATCGCGCCGTAATCGCCAAAGTATCCATCCACGGCGATCCAGTACGTCGTCCCCGCCGTCGCCGCGAAGGTCAAGAGGCTGGTGTTGCGACCGCCGCTCTCGTCGTCCGACGCAACCCCGGTCAACGCATTCACTGCCGTTCCCGTGTAGACCGCGAGCAGCGTGTCGAAATTGCTGCCCATCGTCGTGAGGCCGACCTGGCCGCTCGAGGGCGCAACCCATTTCCACCACACCGAGCGGCCACCCGCATCGCCGGCGTGGTTCGGCTCGCCCGTTTCCTTGCTCGCCCCGTAATTGCTGGTGTCGATCACGACGTTCGATCCGGAGATCAACGCCGCACTGGCAAAGTTGTCGTTGACCGGCGCTCCAAAAAGGAGCCCAACGCAGCAGGCGGTGCCGAAGAGAACAACGGCACGAACGAAGCGGACAAAGGAACCAGTTGGGGGGTTCTGGATCATGTTAGAGAGTGACGACGGTTGAACCCATCGCCGGTTGTTGACGGAGCGGCACGCGCGTTGAGCGCTGAAGCGAGGAATCCCAACCGAATCTACGCGCAGCAATGCGACTGGGAAGTTAGCTGGATTAGGACGGGGCCAATGCCATACATTTGCTTGGCCGAGGTCAACAAAGGTTTACCCGAAATTCACGCGGTCCCCACGTATTTTACTTGCAGTGTACAGAGTGACCCCCGGGCCCAACCAGCGTCGGAAGCCGAAGGCTGCGGCGAACAGGGTGACTCCCCCGTTCGAATCGGTCCCCCGCTGGATCACGGCACCTCATATACTTCCACCAGCGTCACCCCGGCGGCGCCATCGGCCGCGGCCACTTGCGCC
>Ga0082335_1003653_pt1 | contig 24846 bp, 21 predicted proteins | sample Subgrocontami58m_FD_72375 | JGI IMG/M metagenome (GOLD analysis project Ga0082335, IMG submission 72375) | Subsurface groundwater microbial communities from S. Glens Falls, New York, USA - GMW37 contaminated, 5.8 m (SPADES assembly) (version 2) ...
ATCTGCGCCGATCGCTGCCGCCACCGACGTGAAGCCGTCGAGTACAAGCAAGGCCGCCAGCTCGTCCTTGATGCGGCGGATGAGGGGCGGGCCTTCGAACACCATGGCCGAGTAGAGCTGGACGAGGGTCGCGCCCGCGCGGATCTTGGCGTAAGCGTCGGCACCCGAACCGATGCCGCCGCAGCCGATCAAGGGAAACTGGCCTTCGACGCGTCGTGCGGTCCGGCGCAGGACCTCGGTCGACAAGACCGTGAGCGGCGCGCCCGAAAGACCGCCGGTCTCTTTCCGCCGCTCCGAGCGCAGCGATGATGGACGGGACAGTGTCGTGTTGCCGACGATGATGCCGTCCATGCGGAGATCGCGGCAAACTGCGACGATGTCGTCGAGATCGTCCTCGCTGGCATCGGGTGCGATCTTGACCACGAGCGGCACAGGCCTGGCCGTGATCGCGTCCTGGACGCGCTTGAGCAAGTCGGAGAGCTGGGCGCGTCCCTGGAGATTGCGCAGTCCCGGCGTGTTCGGCGACGATACGTTGCACACGAGATAGTCGGCATAGGGCGCCAAGGCCACGCTGCAGGCAACGTAGTCCGCAGCCCGGTCGGTGCTGTCCTTGTTCGCCCCGACATTGACGCCGACGAAGCCACGGCGGGGACGGGCGGCCAGCCTCGAACGGGCGGCGTCAAGGCCTTCCCCGGGAAAGCCCATGCGGTTGATGACGCCGCGGTCTTCCGGCAGCCGAAAGAGGCGCGGTCTCGGATTGCCGGCCTGCGGCCGGGGCGTGACGCTGCCGATCTCGACGAATCCAAAGCCGAGGCCGAGCATGGCATCGGGAACTTCGGCGTTCTTGTCGAAGCCGGCGGCAAGGCCGATGGGATTGGGCAGGTGGCGGCCCCACACCGGCACGGACAGGGATGGTGGATCGTCACGGCGGTCGCCCGGCATCAATCCGCTTTTCAGGGCGCGAAGCGCCATTGCGTGTGCCGTCTCCGCGTCGAGGCGGGACAGAATCACGTCAGCGAGGGCATACCAGACGGCCATGGCCGTCTGGTTAGCAGAGAGTCCCTGTGGAGCGCTTTGGTCCTTGGCGAAGTTGGGCCTTAGCGGCGATCGAAGCCGCTCTGCGGCCGCAGCGCCATCGAGTCGCTGAACACGACCATGAACAGCTCCCGGAAGAGCTGTTGAATCCGCGGATCGTCGGGGCCGGTCGCCGGCGTCCAGGCCGTCGTCGTCGACATCGTCATGTCGTTGCGGCAGTAGACGGCAAAGACCTTGAAGACGCCTGGCGTCGCGGGTCCGGTGCGGTAAGTGCCTTGGCAGACTGCATCGGAGCGAAGGTCGTTGGCATAATCGAACACCAGGACCAGCCGGTAGTAGGGACGCGGATCCTCGGAGGGCTTGGAATAGGTGAAGGTCAGGTTGGGGCGCGGCTTGGCCACCTGCATGGCCGGCAACAGCGCCTGGGCGACCTCGTCGAACGGCACGTTGGGAAAGGGATTGCCCTGGATGACGACCTGGAAAGGCTTGTTGTCCGCGGCAACCCAGAAATCGGTGTAGTCGTACTGGGGAGCGTACCAGGCGCCGCCGATGGTGGCGGCGCAGGCGATGGCCGGAAGGGCGGCGATAGCAGCGATTGCCGCCGCGATTCTCTTCGCAAAACGCATGTGGACGGTCTCCTCAGCGCCTCTTCTGCCCATGCACGATGCAAGACCATTGTAGCCGCATCACATCACATTGTCGCGCATCCGACGTCAGGCCAGCGTACGCCGATCAGACATCCAGGTCGCGTGCGAACTTGGCATTTTCCTGGATGAAGGCGTAGCGCTTCTCCGGCTTCCGGCCCATCAGGTCTTCGACCAGGACTCGCGTTTTCATCTCCTGGAGACGGTCGTCGGAGGTGACATTGGTCGGCACGTCGACTTTCAGCAGGATACGCTTGGTTGGATCCATCGTGGTCTCGCGCAGGTGAACCGACTGCATTTCACCAAGCCCCTTGAAGCGCGTCATCTCGGCCTTGCCGCCGAACACGGTGCGCAGGAGTTCGTCCTTCTGCTGCTCGTCGTGGGCATATTCGGTCCGGCCGCCCTTGCTCATGCGAAACAGCGGCGGCTGGGCAAGGAAGAGGTGGCCGTTCTCGATCAGCTTCGGCATCTCGCGATAGAAGAACGTCATCAGCAGCGAGGCGATGTGGGCACCGTCGACATCGGCGTCGGTCATGATGATGACGCGCTCGTAGCGCAGCCTGTCGTCGCTGTAGTGGGCGCCGGTGCCGCAGCCCAGCGCCTGGATGAGATCCTGGATTTCCTGGTTCTCGCGCAGCTTGTCGGCGCTGGCGCTGGCCACGTTCAGAATCTTGCCCCTGAGCGGCAGGATCGCCTGCGTTTCGCGGTTGCGCGCCGCCTTGGCCGAGCCGCCGGCCGAATCGCCCTCGACCAGGAAGATCTCGGTACCGATCGAGCCCGTGCTGCTGCAGTCGGCCAGCTTGCCGGGCAGGCGCAGCTTGCGCGTCGCGGTCTTCCGCTGCTGCTCGCGGTCCTGCTTGCGGCGCAGACGTTCCTCCGCCTTGGCGACCACGTGCTCGAGCAGGACGTTGCCCACTTCCTTGTCGCCCGTCAGCCAGTGCTCGAAATTATCGCCGACGATGGTCTCGACCAGCTTTGTCGCCTCGACGCTGACCAACTTCTCCTTGGTCTGGCCCTGGAACTGCGGCTGCTCGATGAACACCGACACCAGCCCGGCCGCGCCATCCATCACGTCATCGACCGTAATGACCGAGCCTTTGCGGTTGCCGGTGAGGTCGGCATAGCGCTTGAGCCCGCGCACCAACGCACTGCGGAAACCCGACTCGTGCGTGCCGCCTTCGGCCGTCGGCACGGTGTTGCAGTAGGAGCGGACGAAGCCTTCCTCGTCGTTGGGCCACCACACCGCCCATTCGACCTTGCCGCCGGTAGTGCCGTTGCTTTCGCTCTTGGCCTCGCCGGCGAAGGGCTGCGGCACGACGGTTGGCCGCGCGCCGATCTCCGACGTCAGGTAATCCTTCAGGCCGCCGGCGAAGTGGAACGACTCCTCGGCCGGGATCGTACCGCCTTTGGGCAGCAGCGACGGATCGCATTTCCAGCGGATCTCGACGCCGCGGAACAGGTAGGACTTGGATCGCGCCATGCGGTAGAGCCGCTCGGCGGCAAAGGCATGTTTGCCGAAGATCTCCGGATCGGGATGGAAAGTGACCGTCGTGCCGCGGCGGTTCGGCGCCGGGCCGGCCGACTTGAGCTTGGAAGTGGGCTTGCCGCGCGAGAAGGTCTGGACCCAAGCCTGCCGATCGCGCGCGACCTCGACGATCAACTCATCCGACAGCGCGTTGACCACTGAGACGCCGACGCCGTGCAGACCACCGGAGGTCGCGTAGACCTTGCTGTTGAACTTGCCGCCCGAATGCAGCTTCGTGAGGATGACTTCGAGGGCCGATATGTTCTTGTACTTGGGATGCGGATCGACCGGCATGCCGCGGCCGTTGTCGCGCACAAGGATGCGGTTGCCGGCCAGCATCTCGACCCAGATCGTGTCGGCGTGGCCCGCGACAGCTTCGTCCATCGAATTGTCCAGCACCTCGGCAACGAGGTGGTGCATCGCCCGTTCGTCGGTGCCGCCGATATACATGCCGGGGCGCTTGCGGACGGGTTCCAGCCCTTCCAGGACCTCGATGTCACGGGCGGTGTAGGAGGTGTCCTTGGTCGCCGCGGCGCGCTTGCCGCCACCCGACTGACCGAAGAGATCGCCGTTCTTGGCCATGTTTGCTTCTTTTGTTACCGGCCGCGCGAGGGGATCACTTGATGGCCGGTGGAGCATGGGTATGGTAGCAAAATGGCCCGAAATCAACCATATCCGGTGGAGAATCGATGTCTGAAAGTCGCCGCGATCCCATCGTAAGAACCGTGCCGCAGCCCGCCGATATGAATGGGAACGGCGATATTTTCGGTGGCTGGGTGCTGTCGCAGATGGACATCGCCGGCGGCTCGCTGGCCGCGCGGGTGGCCAAGGGCAGGGTGGCGACCGTGGCGATCACGGCCATGACCTTCGTCCAGCCGATCAAGGTGGGAGACATGGTGTCGATTTATGGAGATGTCGTGAAGATCGGCCGGACCTCGATCACCATCGCTCTGGAAACCGTCGTGCAACGCCGCCACGAGGAGACGGACCTGCGCGTCACCCACGGCACTTTCGTCTTCGTGGCGATCGACAACGACGGCAAGCCGCGACAGGTGCCCGCACAGGAAAGCAGGACATGAGGATCGGCCGCTTATTGCTTCTCGCGCTCTCCGGCTTCCTCGTTTCGACCGTCGCCCGGGCCCATCCGCACATCTGGATCCAGGAAGTCGTCCGGGTCGTGACCAAGGACGGCAAATACACCCATGTCGAGATAGAATGGCGGTTCGATCCGTTTTCGAGCGAGATCGAGATCCCCCTGATCGACGAGAACAAGGACGGCAAGTTCTCGGCAAAGGAAACGAAGGTGCTGGCCGACGAGATGATGCCGGAGCTCAAGAACTACGGCTATCTCACCTGGCTGAATACCGGGGCCAAGGATTTCCGCCCGTCCCAGCGTCCGACTTTTTCCGCGCGCATCGCCGATCCGGCGAGCTTTACCCTGCCGGATTGGGACCGCAGCGCCGGAGACAAGTCCGGAATGCAGATGCCGCCCAACAAGAGGGGCGCGCAGCCCGACGGGCCGCGCAAGAATGGGCCGCGCAACCTGGTGTATGTCATGAGGTTCGCGCTGCCCGAACCGACCAAGATGTTTTCGGTCGTCACCTACGATCCGGAGGACTTCATGCGGCTCGAGGTCGACAAGGCGTCAGTTCCTGCAGGCTGCACGCTGTCGAAGAATCCCGCGCACAAAGCCGAGTTCGTGCGCGGCTATCCTGTCTTCGCGGATGTGGTGACATGCCAACTTCCATGAGGCCAGCTTCCGTGAGGTCGGCTATCCTGCGCTCGCCGTTCCTCTGGGTCGGCGTGCTGCTGCTGCTGGCGCTGATCGGCGCGCTGGTCTTCAGTGACGGCGTGGCCGAACTCGCGCGCTACAGTGCGGAGTATCAGCGGCAAATTCAGCAGTCGCTGTCGACCGCGCTGCGCGACATCCAGTCCGGTTCGGGATCGGTGGCGCTGTGGACGCTCGCGGCCGTGTGCTTCGGCTATGGCGTGGTCCACACGCTGGGCCCGGGGCACGGCAAGGCGGTCGTGGTCGCCTACTTCCTCGACAGCACCAAGCCCAGGGCCTGGATCGAGGGCATCTTCGCCGGCGCCTGGATCGCCTTCACCCATACGCTCGCGGCCCTTCTGCTCGCCGGCGTCTTGAAGATGTTCTACGCCGTCGGCCTGCTCGGCGCCTTGCGCGAAGTGCGCAACGTCGAGATCGTCTCCTACGTCCTCATCCTGCTGGTCGGCTTCTGGCGGCTGTGGGCGGGCCTCACCGGGCGACTGCACGAGCATGCGCACGGGGAAGGGCACGGTCATGACCACCACCACGGGCATGATCACGACCACGCACATGACCACGAGCATGCCGTGCCGCGACGGACGATTGCCGGCTGGCTGCTCCTGACGGCAGCGGGCATCGCACCCTGTGCCGGTGCCCTGGTGGTGATCCTGCTGTCGGTGGCGCTGGGTGTGCTATGGGCCGGGGTCATCGGCGTCGTTGCCATCGCCTTCGGCATGGCGATCACGCTGGCGGCCATCGGCATGGCGTCGATGGTCGCGCATCGCCTGATCATCGGAGACGGCCGCTCCCAGGAAATCGGCCGCTTCACCTCGATCGCCGCTTCCCTGATCGTGATCGCGACAGCCGGAACGCTGCTGCTGGGCGCGCTCGAACGCTTCATCCGCTGAGCCAGCCGTGGCTGAATTCGCGGCACCGAGCCGGACGTCCCGGCCATTGCGCGGCGTCCTCTTCATGTGCATCGCCTGCGCCTTGTTCCCGATCATGAACGGGATCGTGAAGCTGTTGGCCGTGAGCTACGACGCCCAGCAGATCGTCTGGTTCCGCATCCTCTCCCACCTTGTGCTGGTGGCGGTGGTGTTCATGCCGCGCATGGGGTTGGGGCTGCTGCGCACGCGGCGGATCGGCACGCAGTTCGTGAGTTCGGTGATGATGCTGCTGTCGACGCTGTTCTTCTTCTCCGCGGTCAAGTACGTGCCTGTCGCCGAAGCGATCTCCGTCACGTTCGTGGCGCCTCTTGCCGTCGTACTGCTCGCCTGGCCGCTTCTCGGCGAACCCATCACCCTGTTCCGGATGGCCGCCGTCGTCGTGGGCTTCAGCGGCGTGCTGATCGTGATCCGGCCGGGCAGCGCCGTCTTCCAGTGGGCGTCGGTGCTGCTGCTGGGCAGCGCCATGTGTTACGCGATCTACCAGATCCTCATCCGGCGCCTGGCCGGGATCGACCAGCCCGCGACATCGATTTTCTACAGCGTCCTGTTGGGCGCGATCCTGATGTCGCTCTGGCTGCCGTTCGTCTGGAAGACGCCCGCCACCTGGACCGACTGGGCATTGCTCTGCTCACTGGGCGTCTTCGGCGCGCTCGGGCACTACTGCGTCGCCAAGGCCATGACCTGCGCCTCGGCCAACTTCGTGGCGCCGTTCAACTATACGCAGATGATCGGCTCGGTCATCGTGGGCTATCTGATGTTCGCCGAAGTGCCGGATTTCTACACTTGGCTTGGAACCGCGGTGATCGTGGGAGCAGGCTTGATGGTCGGCTGGCAAGGCCGCCGACCGCTAAAGACTTAGTGGAGGGAACATGCCGTATCTCGTTGCCGCCGATTTGCCGGCCGAACCGGCCGGTGTCCGCTTCCGTGCGCTGCTCGAGCGGCGGCAGATCCTGCGCATGCCCGGGACGCACAACGGCATTGCCGCCCTGCAGGCCACCCGGGCGGGCTTCGAGGCGCTCTACCTCTCGGGCGCAGCCATGTCGTCGTCGATGGGACTGCCGGATCTTGGTGTCATCACCGTCGACGAGGTCTGCTTCTTCATTCGCCAGGTGGCACGTGCGTCCGGCCTGCCGGTGCTGGTCGACGGCGATACCGGCTATGGCGAGGCCCTGAACGTCATGCACATGGTCCGCGCCTTCGAGGAAGCGGGCGCCGGCGCCGTGCATATCGAGGACCAGATCCTGCCCAAGAAGTGCGGCCACCTGAACAACAAGAAGCTGGCCGAACCGCACGACATGGCGGCCAAGGTGGCCGGCGCCGCCAAGGCGCGGCGCAATCTCGTCGTCATCGCGCGCACCGACGCCGCGGCGAGCGAGGGCATCGACGGCGCCGTGGCGCGGGCGAAGCTCTATCTCGAGGCGGGTGCCGACGCGATCTTCCCGGAGGCCTTGACCAACGCCGAGATGTTCCGCGCCTTCGCCAAGGCAATGCCGGGCGTGAAGCTTTTGGCCAACATGACCGAGTTCGGCCGCACGCCGTTCTTCACGGCGAGCGAGTTCGAGGCCATGGGCTATCGCATGGTGATCTGGCCGGTGTCGGCGCTACGGGCGGCGAACAAGGCGCAGGAGAAGGTATTCGCGGCCATTAGGCGCGATGGCGGCACGCAGAAGGTCATCGACCAGATGCAGACGCGCCAGGAACTCTACGACACGATCCGCTATCACGAGTACGAAGCGCTCGACACCTCGCTGGTGAAGACGATCGTCCCGCAGGGCATGCCCCAACGGGACTGACTGCTCGCGACCGGCGGCTAGAGCCCCAGCGCGGAGAGGTCGGGGGCGCGGCGGTGGAAGTCCGTCGCGTCTTGGAAAGCTTTGCCGAGTCGCAGCACGTCGCCCTCGGCGAATGGCTTGCCGACGATCTGGATGCCCAGAGGCAGGCCATCCGACTGGCCGGACGGCATGGCGAGACTGCAGAGGCCGAGGTAGTTGGCCGGCCGCGTCAGGAAGCCGGGAATGGGCGAGGTCTCGTCGACTTCGGAGAGCGGAATCGCCGGCACGGCCATGGTCGGCATCACGATGGCATCGTAGGGGCGGAACCAGTCGGCGAAGATCCGCCGGCGCTCGCCCATCATGCGAATCTCTTCAGCGTAGGCGCCGGGCAACAATGTCTTGGCCGCCTGGGCGCGCGCCCGCACACCGGGGCCGATCGCCTTGCTCATGTCCTCGATGTAGTCGCGGTGGAGCGAATAGGCCTCCGACGAGATCATCGTTCCGGCCGGTCGCGAGAGATCGAAATACCACTCCGGCAGACGCACCGCTTCCACGACGGCGCCGAGGCTTTCGAACGTCCGGGCTGCCGTCTGCCAGGCCTTGATCACGTCGGGATGCGTGAAGTTCGGCATCTGCTTCGTATCCGGAACGGCGATCCGCATACCCTCGATGGAGCCAGGCTGCGTGGCGAGCGTGAAATCCTCCAGCGGTTGGCCAAGCGTCGTCGGGTCGCGCGGATCGGGCGCGGCAAGGGCGTTCAGCATCAGCGCGCAGTCCTCGACCGACCGGGCCATCGGTCCGATCGAATCGAGACTCCAGCTCAACATGATGGTGCCGGAGAGGCCGATGCGTCCGAACGTGACTTTCAAGCCGACGAGGCCGTTGAAGGCCGAGGGGATACGCACGGAACCGCCGGTGTCGCTGCCGATGCCGGCCGGCGTCAGCCGCGCCGCCACGGCAACACCGGTGCCGCTCGAGGAGCCACCGGGCACGCGCTGGATCGCGAGGTCCCAGGGATTCCACGGTGCCCCCATCAGCGGATTGGTGCCCCAGCCGCCAAACGCGAACTCGACCATGTGCAGCTTGCCGAGCGGGATCATGCCGGCGGCGGTGAGGCGCTCGACGGTGTTCGACGTCTCGGTGGCGATCCGCGCCTCGAACATCTTCGAGCCGCCGGTACCGACCTTGCCGGCGATATCGCAGAGATCCTTGTAGGCGACCGGCAGGCCATGCAGGGCCGGCAGGGGGAAGCCACCCATGCGCACCCGGTCGGCGCCGTCCGCCATGGCCTTCGCGGTATCGGCGTACACTTCAGTGAACGCATGGAGCTTGCCATTGCCCTTGGCGATCCGGCCGAGCAGGGTATCGACGATCTCGCGCGACGAGAATTTCTTGGCGGCGAGGCCGGCCGCCAGTTCGGTCAGGGTGAGGGTGTGCAGGCTCATGTCAGTGGTCGCCCCTAGTAAGTTGCCCGGCCGCCGGAGAGGTCGAAGGTGGCCCCCGTCGCGAAGGTGCAGTGGCTGGAAGAAAGCCACGCCACCATCTCGGCGACCTCCTCGACTTCGCCGAAGCGGTTCATCGGAATCTTCGACAACATGTAGCTGATGTGCTGCTCGGTCATTTGGCTGAACAGTTCCGTCTTCACCACCGCCGGCGCGACGCAATTCACCAGCACGCCCGTCGTAGCAAGTTCCTTGCCGAGCGACTTGGTGAGCCCGATCACGCCGGCCTTCGATGCCGAGTAGGCGGAGGCATTGGGATTGCCTTCCTTGCCGGCCACCGAGGCGATATTGACGATACGGCCCCAGCCGCGCTTGGCCATGCCCTCGGCCACGGCGCGATTGCAGAGGAATACACCCGTCAGATTGATATCGATCACCTGCCGCCAGGCATCGACGGGATAGGCGACGACCGTCGTGTTCGGCCCAGTGATGCCGGCACTCGCCACCAGGATGTCGGACGGGGCGAGCCGCTTCTCGGTGGCGGCGAGCGCTTCGCCAACGGACGTTTCGCTGGTCACATCGACTTCAACCGCGATGGCGCCCTTCAGCGCGGCCGCCGACTGCTCGGCACGTGCAAGGTCGCGATCCCAGAGCGCGACACGGCCGCCACCGGCCGCGATTTTCGCCGCGCAGGCAAGGCCGATGCCGCGTGCGCCGCCGGTCACGATCGCCGTCCGGCCCTTGAACAGTTCCGCCTCCATACCCGCCTCCCAAGCGCTTGATCTCTCTAGAGATTCCCACCATATCGGCGGCCCGCGCCATCCGCTACACTGACACCTGCGCGTTCCTTCAGCGTTTTCCCTAAGCGTTCCCACGGGAGTTGCATGTCCTCCGCCACGCCGGCCTCCATCGACGCCACCGTCGAGCTTCTGAAGAGCGGCGACTATATCGCCGATCGTAGCCTCGCCACCGTCCTTTACCTCGCCCTCAAGCTCGGCCGTCCGCTCTTCTGCGAAGGCGAGGCGGGCGTGGGCAAGACGGAGATCGCCAAGGTGTTGGCCGCGACCCTGAAGCGCCCCCTGATTCGTCTTCAATGCTACGAAGGTCTCGACGTTTCCTCGGCTGTATACGAATGGAACTACGCCCGGCAGATGATCGAGATCCGGCTTGCCGAGGCGCAAGGCGTCCACGATCGCGGCCAGTTGGCAGCCGATATTTTCGACGAGCGGTTTCTCATCCGCCGCCCGTTGCTCGAAGCCTTGAGCCCTCACACCGAAGGCGCACCGATCCTGCTGATCGACGAATTGGATCGGACCGACGAGCCGTTCGAAGCCTATCTTCTCGAATTGTTGTCCGACTTTCAGGTGACGATTCCGGAACTCGGCACGGTGAAGGCGGCCGAGATCCCGATCGTGATCGTGACCTCCAATCGCACCCGCGAAATCCACGATGCGCTCAAGCGCCGCTGTTTCTATCACTGGGTGGATTATCCCGACCTGAAGCGCGAACTGGAAATCCTCAAAGTGAAGGCGCCGGGATCGAGCGACCGGCTGTCGCGCCAGGTCGTGGGCTTCGTGCAGGAACTGCGCAAGCTCGACCTCTTCAAGGCGCCGGGCGTGGCCGAGTCGATCGATTGGGCCACGGCGCTGTCGGAACTCAACGCACTCGACCTCGACCCCAGGACCATCAACGACACACTGGGCGTGCTGCTGAAATACCAGGACGACATTCAGCGCCTGCAAGGCTCCGAAGCGGCGGAGATTCTGCGCAAGGTGAAGTCCGACATCGCGGCCGAGCCGCTGGGCTGAGGCCGCGGGTAATGAACGCGCTGCCCGACACATCGGCCGCGCCTGATCCGGGCGGCGGCAAACTCGCCACCAACATCGTGCATTTTGCCCGCACGCTGCGCACCGCCGGGCTGCGCGTCGGTCCGGGACAAGTCCTGCGCGCCATCGAAGCCGTCGAGGCCGCGGGCCTGAAGAAGCGAGACGATTTCTACTGGACGCTCCATTCGGTGTTCGTGAACCGGCGCGACCAGCGCGAGATCTTCGACCAGGCCTTCCACGTCTATTGGCGCAATCCGCGCCTCCTGGAAAAGATGATGGAAATGCTGCTGCCGCAGGTCGGCGTGCCGGCGGACCAGGATGAGCGCAAGCAACTCAGCCGCCGCCTGCAGGAAGCGCTGCAGCCCGGCCGCGGCGAGGCGCCGACCGACGAGGACGAGCCGCCGGAAGTCGAGGTCGAGGCCACCTTCACCGTCTCGGACCGCGAGATCCTGCAGCACAAGGACTTCGAGCAGATGTCGCAGTCCGAGATCGACGACGCGCTGCGCGCCATCGCCCGGATGCGCCTGCCGGTACCGGAGCGGCGCACCCGCCGCTTCCGCCCGGCGCGACGCGGCCCGCGGGTGGATTTCCGCGCCTCGCTGCGCCGGGCGCTGAGGCCGGAAGGCCTGACCGAACTGCGCCGCCGCGAGCCGCGCCGCCGGCCGCCGCCGCTCGTCATCCTGTGCGATATTTCAGGCTCGATGTCGCGCTACACCCGCATGTTCCTGCATTTCATGCATACCATCACCAACGATCGGGACCGGGTCTACTGCTTCACTTTCGGCACGCGGCTGACCAACGTGACCCGTGCCTTGCGTTATAGGGATGTGGATATAGCGCTAGCCAAAGCCTCGGCGCAGGTCGAAGATTGGTCGGGCGGCACACGGATCGGGCAGGCGCTTCATGAATTCAACAACAAGTGGTCGCGCCGCGTCCTGGGACAGGGTGCCGTGGTCGTCCTGATCACCGACGGGCTGGATCGGGAGGGTGGTGATGGGCTGGCCGAGGAGATGGAGCGATTGCACAAATCCTGCGCCCGGTTGGTCTGGCTCAATCCGCTCTTGCGCTACGGCGCCTACGAACCCAAATCTCAAGGCAACAAGGCAATGCTGCCTCATGTCGATGAATTCCGTCCCGTCCACAACCTCGAGAGCCTGACTGGGCTGATTGCGGCTCTTGGAGCGGTGACACCGGGCGCCGACAGGCGGCTCGCCACATGGCAGACGGAACTGCGCAAGGAGTAGAAATCATGAGCGACGCTCTCGATGTGCTGGACCAGGTCGGTAAGTGGAAGAATTCGGGCAAGGGAGTCGCCGTGGCCACGGTGATCACGACTTGGGGATCCTCGCCCCGGCCGGTGGGCAGCCAGCTCGGCGTCGATGAGTCAGGGGCCATGGTGGGGTCCGTTTCCGGTGGCTGCATCGAAGGTGCCGTGGTCAAGGAAGCGCTGGCGGCGATCGCCGATGGCAAGCCGCGGCTGCTGGATTTCGGCGTCACCGACGAGCAGGCTTGGGACGTGGGCTTGGCCTGCGGCGGCAAGGTCCAGGTATTCGTCGAGAAAGTGAGCTGACCCGATGAAGACCGAGACACTTGCAGCTCTTCAGCAGGCCCGCACCGAGCGCACCGCCGTTACCTTGGCGACGCGCCTCAGCGATGCCGCCGAAACCTTGATCTATCTCGGCAGGGCCGACGGCGCGATGGCGGGCGATGCGGCGCTCGTGTCCGCTGCGCGCCGCGCCATGGCGATCGGCCGCAGCGAAACGATCGATCTCGCCGGCCAGAAGATATTCCTCAATGTCTATGTCCCGCCGCCGCGCCTGATCATCGTGGGTGCGGTCCATATCGCGCAGACCCTGGCGCCGATGGCGACCATGCTCGACTTCGACGTCACCGTCGTCGATCCGCGCGGCGCCTGGGCGACGAGCGCGCGCTTCCCCGGCGTAAAAGTGATCCAGGACTGGGCCGACGAGGCGTTCCAGGGAATGGGGCTCGACGTCTCCACTGCCGTCGTCACGTTGACGCACGATCCCAAGCTCGACGATCCGGCGCTCGAATCGGCGCTCAAGTCCGATGCCTTCTATATCGGCGCGCTCGGCAGCCGAAAGACCCATGCCAAACGCAAGGAGCGGCTGGCCGAAGTGGGGATCACCGACGAGATGTTCGCGCGCATCCACGGTCCCGTCGGCCTGAACATCGGTGCTAAGTCGCCGGCCGAGATCGCGGTGTCGATTCTGGGTCAGATCGTCGAGGTGCGGGCGCGCCGTCTCGAAGCGCTGGCCGGGCCGAAGGTGGTTGCGGCGTGAGGTTTGGCGACACTCCCATCGACGAGGCGACCGGCGCCATCCTGGGCCATAGCTGGCGCTCGGGTGGGCTGAATTTCGCCAAGGGCCGGACCCTGTCGGCCGGAGATGTCGCCAAGTTGAAGGCTGCTGGCATATCGACAATCGTTGCGGCGCGCCTTGATCCCGATGACATGCATGAAGACGAAGCCGCTGCAACGGTCGCCAAGGCGCTGGCGGGTGAGGGGGTCGAGGTCACCGCGCCCTTCACCGGACGCTGCAATCATTTCTCCAAGGGCTCGGGTCTGGTCGTCGTCGATCATGAACGCATCGACGCGTTGAACGAACTGGACGAGTCGGTGACCGTCGCCACCCTGCCGCCCTTCGCGCGCGTGGAGCCGAGGCAGATGGTGGCGACGGTAAAGATCATTCCCTACGGCGCGCCACGATCAGCCGTGAACCGCGCCATTGGGGTCGCACACTCGGCCAATCGGCCTCTCATATCGGTCGCGCCGTTTCGGGCGATGCGGGCGGGTCTGGTTCAGACTCGGCTGCCGGGCACGCGGGACAAGGTCCTCGACAAGGCGGTGGGGACCACGACCAAGCGCCTGACATCTCTCGGCAGTTCGTTGAACGGCGAACGCCGCGTCGCGCACGACTCCAAGGCCATTGCCGGGGCGTTGAAGGAATTGAAGGCGGAAGGCTGCGACCTCTTCCTGATCGCAGGAGCATCGGCGATCGTCGATCGCCACGATGTGGTGCCGCTGGGCATCGCCGAAGCGGGCGGAAAGGTCCACCATTTCGGCATGCCGGTCGATCCCGGGAATCTGCTGCTGACTGCGGAACTCGACGGCAAGCCGGTGCTGGGTCTGCCGGGCTGTGCGAAGTCGCCCAAGTACAACGGCTTCGACATGGTGCTGGAACGGCTGGCTGCCGGGCTGCCGGTGGGCCGCGCGGAAATCGTCCGCATGGGGGCAGGCGGCTTGCTGGCCGAGATCGCGAGTCGCCCGCAGCCGCGAGACGATAGCGATCCGACGGAGGACGAGGGGCCGCAGCAGGCGCCACGGGTCGCGGTTCTCGTGCTGGCCGCCGGGCGATCGACGCGCATGGGCGGCCCCAACAAGATGCTGGCCGACGCCAACGGCGAAGCTCTGGTCGTTCATGCCGTGAAGGCCGCACTCGCATCCCAGGCTGTCGAGATCGTGGTCGTGCTCGGACACATGGCGGACCAGGTGAGGGTGGCCATCGAGGCCGCCATCCCCGGCCGGTCGCGCCTGCGCTTCGTCACCAATCCCGATTTCGCCGAGGGCCTCAGCACCTCGGTGCGGACCGGGATCGGCGCGCTCAGCTCCAACGCCGATGCGGCGGTCGTGCAGCTGGGCGACATGCCCGGCGTAGGCGCTGGTCTGCTCAATCGCCTGATAGCAGCCTTCAGTCCTGTCGAAGGTCGTGCCATCTGCGTTCCAACGGTCTGCGGCAAGCGGGGCAATCCGGTGCTGTGGGCGCGGCGCTTCTTTCCCGAGATGGCGAAGCTATCGGGCGACAGCGGCGCCAAGCACCTGATCGGCGAGCATGCCGATCTCGTCTGCGAAGTCGAGATGGCGGGCGAAGCGGCAATCACCGACATCGACACGCCGGAAGCCCTGGCGGCCTGGCGAGCGCGGAGTACGCCATGAGTTTCGATGTCGCCGCTGTCCGCGGCCAGTTCCCGATCCTGTCCCAGATCATCGACGGCCAGCCGGTCCACTACCTCGACAATGGCGCCTCGGCGCAGACGCCGGATGCCGTGCTCGACGCCGTGCGAACCTACGAGACCACGGGCCGCGCCAATGTCCTGCGCGGCGTCCATCGGCTCGCCGAGAGGGCGACGGATGCCTACGAGAATGCACGCGCCGATGTCGCACGGTTTCTCGGCGTCCAGCCGATGGAGATCGTGTTCACCGGCGGATGCACCGCGGCGATCAATCTGGTCGCCTATGCCTACGGTTCTCTCCTGAAGCCCGGCGATCGCATCCTGCTTTCGGAATTAGAACATCATTCCAACATCGTGCCGTGGCAGCTTCTGCGATCGCGTGCCGGCATCGAGATCGACATGATTCCGGTGACGGTGGATGGCCGGATCGATCTCGAAAAACTCCCAAGCCTGCTCACGCCCAAGACCAAGCTGATTTCGCTCGCACATGTCTCCAACGTGACAGGCGCAGTGGTCGATGTCGGCGCCGTGGTCGCCGCCGCGAAGCCCGTGGGCGCGAAGGTCATGCTCGATGGCGCCCAACGCGCGCCGCATGGGCCCGTCGACCTGCCGTCGCTCGGTGTCGATTTCTACGTCTTCGCCGGCCACAAGGCCTATGGGCCGAACGGCATCGGCGTGCTGTGGGCAAGGCCCGAACTGCTCGACGCCATGCCGCCTTTCATGGGTGGCGGCTCGATGATCGGCCGCGTGACATTCGCCGAGACGACCTGGGCACCGGCGCCGCGCCGCTTCGAAGCCGGCACGCCGCCCATCGGGCCCGCGATCGGCCTGGGTGCAGCCTGCAAGTGGATGCAGGCGCTGGACTGGACCGACGCCCATGCCCACGAAATGACGATGGTCCAGCATCTGATGGATGGCCTGCAGAAGATCGACGGTGCCCGGATATTCGGTCCGGCGGGCCTGCAGAACCGCTATCCCGTGGTGTCGTTCACGCTGGACGGCGTGCATCCGCACGATGTCGCCCAGACGCTCGATTCCTTCGGTGTCGCCGTCCGTGCCGGCCATCATTGCGCGCAGCCGCTCATGGATCGCTTCGAACTCGACGGCACGACCCGCGTTTCGATGGCGCCGTACAACGACGGCGGCGACATCGACGCGCTCCTCACAGGCGTCCGGCACGCCGCCAGGACCCTGCGATGAGCGACCAGCTCTACCAGGACCGGATCGTGGCGCTCGCCAAGGCCAAGACCGGCGCAGGCAAGCTGGAGGCCCCGACGAAGTCGGCCCGCCGCGACAACCCGCTGTGCGGCGATCGGGTGACGATCGACGTCCGGCTGGACGGGCAGGGACGGATCGCCGAGATCGCCCACCAGGTGCGCGGCTGCCTGCTCTGCCAGGCCTCCGCTTCGGCCTTGTCCTTGGTCGCGGTGGGCCGGGACGCGGCGGGCATTGCCGCGGTGCGTCACGATGCCGAACGGGCCATCGGACGAGAGGCGGGCGAAGCCGCTGAGCCGTTCACCGCCTTCGCACCGGTTGCCGCGCACAAGTCTCGGCAGGAGTGCGTGCTGCTGCCGTTCGAAGCGCTGAAAGACGCGCTCTCGTAGATTCGTCGCGCCATCGCCCCGGTTGCGACATAGTCGATCGTCACGGTGTGTGTGCATCGCCGGGGAGGCTTCATGCGACACTTTCTCACCAGTCTGGCTCTTCTGGGCCTATTCGCGTTTCCGACTCTCGCCGTCGCCCAGGACCTCGCGCTCAAGCGCGTGATGCTGTCCTCCGGCGGCATGGGTTACTTCGAATACGAAGCCACCGTCGACGGCGACGCGACCCTGAAGCTCACCGTGTCGCTCCAGCAGGTCGACGATGTGCTGAAGAGCCTGGTCGTCTATGACGACAAGGGCGGCGTCGGCGGCCTCAGCCTGCCGGGTCGCGAGCCGCTGGCCCAGGCTTTTAAGGACCTGCCATTCGATCAGGACTCTCTCGGATCGCCCAGCCAGTTGCTGGCGACCTTGAAGGGCGCCCAGGTCACGGTCGGCGGCAGCCGCGCGGTGTCGGGCCGCATCGTCTCGGTCCAGGAAGAGACTGTTTCTCTCGGCAACGACAAGGGAACGACCACGCGCACGCGCGTCACCCTGTTCACCGATCGTGGCCTTCAGCAATTCATTCTGGAGGACGCCGAGAACCTGCAGTTCGCCGACCCGGGCCTGCGCGACAAGGTCGGGCAGGCGTTGCTCGCCATCCAGAGCAACCGTGCCAAGGATGCCCGCACCATCGAGCTGTCGGCGCGCGGTACCGGCAAACGCACCGTGCGCGTCGCCTACATCGTCGAGGCGCCGGTGTGGAAGGCGTCATATCGCCTGACCCTGGGCGCCGATCCGGCGGCGGCGCGCTCGGCGCTGCAGGGCTGGGCCACCATCGAGAACCTGAGCGGGCAGGACTGGAAGGACGTCGAACTCACGCTGGTGTCGGGCCGGCCCGTCGCCTTCCGCCAAGCGCTTTACAACGCCTACTATGTCACGCGCCCGGAAGTGCCGGTCGAAGTTGCCGGCCGCCTGATGCCGAGCGTAGACCGTGGCGGCGTTCAGGCCACTCAGCCCAAGGCATCGACCGCGCCGGCCATGCCCGCGCCGGCCCCATATCGTCCGCAGCAGGAGCGCTCCATGGTGGCGGGCGCGCCACCGCCACCGCCGCCACCGCCCGTCGCCGCCGCGGCCGACCAGATCGAGGCCACCGATGCCGCGACGCAGGTCATCTTCAAGTTCCCCCGCGCCGTCAGCGTCGACAACGGCCGGACGCTGTCGATACCGATCATCGACCGGCAGGTTCCGGCGCAGCGGCTTGCGCTCTATCAGGCCGACACCGCCGCGCGCAATCCTCTGGCCGCCATCCGTCTCACCAACGACGGCGAGAGCGGCCTGCCGCCTGGCCTGATCACGATCTACGAGCGCGACAAGGCCGGAAACGTATCCTACGTGGGCGATGCCCGGCTGTCGGGTTTCCCGGTCGGTGAGACGCGCCTGCTGGCCTATGCGCTCGACGAGAAGATCACCATCGAGCGCGATGTTTCCCAGGCCGACCGCCTCGCCACCGGAACCATTTCCCAAGGCGTGCTCAAGCTCTCGCGCATCGTGCGCCAGACCACGGTCTACCGCGTGCGCGGCCCGGCCAAGGAGCCGCGCCAGCTCGTGGTCGTGCAGCGACGCCTGGCGGGCTGGACGCTCACCAATCCCGACGCCAAGGGCGTCGATATCAGCGAAGGCAACTACCGCATCCCGTTCGCCCTGCCGGGCGGCGACCAGACCCAGACCTTCGAGGTCGTCCAGGAGCAGACGCAGCAGCAGGAGCTGCGCCTGGTGGATGGTGCCGCCGACCAGATCCGCATCTATGCCCAGGCGCGCGAGTTCGACGCCAAGACCCGCGATGCGCTGACCAAGGTCCTGCAGTTGCAGCAGACTGTCGCCGAGACCCAGCGCAAGGTGGCCCAGCTCGACGCCGAGCGGCAGCAGATCGTCCAGGAACAGGCACGGCTGCGTGAAAATCTCGCGCGCGTGCCAGCCAACAGCGACCTGCAGCGCCGCTACCTTGCCACGCTCGACAAGCAGGAGACCCAGCTCGAGGTGCTGGCCGGACAAAGGTCCGATGCGGAGAAGAGTGTCGAAGTCGCGCGCGAGGCTCTGCGGACTTACGTGGCGCAGCTCGGCTGACTGTTCTTCCCCTCGCAAGATGCAGGGGGACGAATGATCATCCTGTCCGCAAGTTCCTCACGGCATTGTCGCGTGGTCAGCTCAACGTCACATCTAGCTCCGTGCGCGCGCCGTGCAGCATGGTGTTGCGCGCGATGTACTGCGGCAGCGCATAGCCTTCGTAACTCAGGAAGCCGTCTTTGACCGAAACGCCAAGCAGGGCAGGGCGGCTGGCGACGGCCAGTTCGAGCGTGTCGCCGGCATGCAGGATGGCGGCCGTCGGCGTCATGTTGACGATCAGGTCGACGGGTACATGAGGCTTGAGCGGCGTCAGGATGCGGTCGTCGATCGCCACCTCGGCCTTGGTCGACACGTCCGGCATGACATGCCGCGCGGCAGCACGTTGGTTGCCCATCGACAGGCACTGTCGGTTGCCGGCCTGGTCGATGCGGTCGAGCCGCGCGATGACGTGGGTGTCGATCTCCGAGCTGGCAAGCGCCAGCTGCAGGCGGGCCGGTCCGACCAGCTCCATGTCGCTCGTGACGGCGTATCGGAAGCGCAGCACATGCGGCATCACCGTGTCCGTGCCCGACAGCAGGCCGGGGACCTGCGGCGCGGCCAGCCAGTGGCTCGAGGCGTCCGCTGCCGGCTCCGCCTGGAGCACACCGTTGCCGGAGCTGTCGGCGGCAGCGGGATGCAGCGCGAGCTTGCGCGACTGCGGCGGCGGAAAATCCACGGCCCCGCCCCATGGCGGTTCGCCGGCTCGGGCGCCGTCGCGGAACCAGCGCACGGCCGGTTGCCTGTCGTAGCCGTTGTCGATGCCTTTCACGACATGGTCGAAGAAGGCAAGCGCTTCGAGCTGCCAAGAATAGGCGGGCAACTCGTACTCCGCCGGCCCGATGATTAGCCACTTGCGATTGGCCGGTGTGGCGGAGCGTTCGAACAGGTCGTACGAGCCGAACTGGTGCAGGGAGATGTTGCCGCGGTTTTGCGCCACGACGAACGGGATCTCGATCTGCGACAGGCGCCGGAAAGAGCCTTCGTCAGTGCGGTTCGCTGGATCGTTGTCAGTGTCGGTGAAGAAGGCGACAAGGTTCTCGAGCGCGCGCGGGATCGGCCGGTTCTTCTTAAAGCCCTGCATGATCTGATCAATATTGCGTCGTGCCAGGTTCCAGACGAAGGGCCGATTGACGAGATGGCTCAGCGCCGCGCGCACGACCGGCGGGACGTGGAGCTTCACGCTCGAGGCGGTGAAGTTGGCTCCCGCCCACAGGCCGAAGAACTCGATATTGGGATAGCCGGCATAGCGGAAGACGTGGCGGCGGAAATCGGTGCAGATCTCATTGCAGAAGAAGGCTTTCAGTGCCGGCGGCCGATGGGCGGCGATCGTCGGCTGGTTCATCCCGTAGTAGGAGGTGCCGAAAAGGCAGACATCCCCGCTCGACCAGGGTTGCTCGGCGCACCAGGCGACGCAGGCGAGGTGGTCCTGTACCTCTGTCTCGGCGTGCCAGCGCATCAGCTCTCCCTCGGACCGGCCGATGCCGCGCGCGGTGACGACGACCTGCACGTAGCCACGGTCGGTGATCACCGGCGGCGAGCCAATCTCATTGGTGCCCTTCGGCACGCCGATCGAGTGCAGGTCGCGATTGTAGGCCGAGAACTGCAGGATCGCCGGATAGCGGCCCGGCTTCTTCGGCAGGTAGACGTCCGCGGACAGCTTCGTGCCGTCCTTCATCGGGATCATGACGTCGGCCAGCAGCCGGCAGCCCAAACCCTGGTCGGCGACCTTACTCGGCTGCCAGCCGGCGAGTTGAAGGTGATTGAGCCGGCCTTTCAGCGGGATGAGGTTGTCGAGCCAGGCAGCCATGCGATCGGTCTCCGTCAGCAATTCATTTCTCGTCGGCAAGCAGCGCGAACAGCTTCGCCATGGTTTCGGCCGGCTGGGGCCGCAGCGCCGAGCCGGCGAGCGCGAGATTGAGCACCGAGAGGCCGACGCCCAGCGCATGGACCAGGGCCACGGTCTTGGCGTCGCCGGGAATGCCGATCCTTCTGGCGGCGGCGGTGACTTCGCCGCGTATGCCGCGCGTCAACCGCTCGAAGATCGCGCGCGCGTCGGCGTCCTGGCTGGCTGCCAGCGCGAAGGAGATCAGCACGCGACTGTTCTGGGCCTTCTCGAAGGCGCTGCCCATTGCAGCGGCCAGTTTCCTCGGATTCGATGATGCGGCGCGCAGGGCCTGCTCGACGCCGGCAAGCTGATCCGTCGCCGTCCGGTCGAGCACCGCCCTTAGGAGAACTCGGCGGGTCGGGAAGTAGTAGGTGAGATGGCTTTGCGAGATGCCGGCGGCCTTCGCGACGCGAGGCTGGGTCAGGCCGGCGAGGCCGTGTTCGCGGATGAGGCGGATGGCGGCAAGCAACAACCGTTCTCGGAGGGCGCTTTTTGCGGGAGACATGCCGGGCAGTCGACCTTGCTTAGTATACCAACCAAATACTTTCGCGTGGGAGATGCGTCAAGAGGGCTTGGCGCGACCTTCAGCCGGCGCGCAGGGTGCGGACCGCGTCGTCGCGGCGGAAGAGGTAGAGGAGCGCACGCAGCGCCGCACCGCGCTCGGACTCGAGGTCCGGGTCGCGGTCGATCACGAGGCGCGCGTCGTCGCGGGCGGCCTGCAGCAGTTCGCCGTGGGCCGCGAGGTCGGCCAGCCGCATGTCGGGCAGGCCGCTCTGCCGCGTGCCTAAAAGTTCGCCGGCGCCGCGCAGGCGGAGATCCTCCTCGGCGATGCGGAAGCCATCCTCGGTCTCGCGCATGATCGCGAGCCGCGCCTTGGCGGTCTCGCCCAACGGCTGGGCGTAGAGCAGCAGGCAACTCGACTTGGCCGCCCCACGCCCGACCCGGCCGCGCAGCTGATGAAGCTGTGCCAGGCCGAAGCGTTCGGCATGTTCGATGACCATGACCGTGGCCGCAGGGACGTCGACACCGACTTCGATTACCGTCGTGGCGACCAGGATCGACAGCCGCCCATCGGCGAAGGCCGCCATGGTCGCTTCGCGCTCGGCGCTCTTCAATCGTCCATGCAGCAGCCCGACCTTGCCGGGAAAACGCGTGCTCAGGAGCTGGAAACGCTCCTCGACATTGGCGAGGTCGACTTCCTCCGATTCCTCGATCAACGGACAGACCCAGTAGACGCGTGCGCCCGTTGCAATCATGCGTCCGACGCCCTGGACAACTTCGCCAATGCGCTCGAGCGGCAGGGTGCGGGTATCGATCGGCAGACGTCCGGCCGGTTTCTCGGTGAGCTTGGAAACATCGAGGTCGCCGTAGGCCGCCAGCATCAGGGTGCGCGGAATGGGTGTTGCCGTCATGACCAGGAGATCGACTGCCCGGCCCTTCGAGGAAAGCGCCATGCGCTGATGCACGCCGAAGCGATGCTGCTCATCGACGACGGCCAGCGCCAGGTCGGCGAACTCGACCTCTTCCTGTACCAGCGCATGCGTCCCGATGACGAGATCGATCGAGCCGTCGGCCAGGCCGCGCATCGTCTCCTTCTTCTGCTTCTGGCCATCGCGCCCGGTGAGCAGCGCCAGGCGCACGCCGGTCGCCTCGGCGAGCGGGGCGATGGTGGCGTAGTGCTGCCGCGCCAGCAGTTCTGTCGGCGCCATGAGGGCCGCCTGGGCACCGGCTTCGACCGCGATCAGCATGGCGAGAAAGGCAACAAGGGTCTTGCCGCTGCCGACATCGCCCTGCAGCAGCCGGATCATGCGCTCGGGCTTGGCCATGTCGGTCGCGATCTCGTCGACCGCGCCTGTCTGGCTCGCCGTCAGTTCGAACGGCAGCGCGCCGAGGGCCGCCTTGTGCAGGCGCCGGTCGCCCTTGGTCGCACGGCCGCTGACCGTACGGTTGTGGTGCCGCACCAGCGCGATGGCGAGCTGGCTCGCCAGAAGTTCGTCGAAGGCGAGCCGGGCCCGTGCAGGATGGAGCGGTGCGAGGTCGGATGTCTCGCTAGGTGTGTGGGCGCTCGCAAGCGACGATTTCCAGTCGGCCCATCCGTTGCGGGCGAGGTAGGCGGCGTCCTGCCACTCGGGCAGCGCGGGCGCGCGCTCGACCCCTGCTGCAATGGCTTTCTGGATCGGCCGCTGCGTGAGGCCGGCCGTGAGACCGTACAGTGGCTCGACCCTGAGGATCGACTCACGCTGATCGAGCGGCACGACGTGGTCGGGATGGGTGATCTGCACTTCGCCCTGGTAGAGGTCGATCTTGCCGCTGACGACGCGTATCTCGCCCACCGGCAGCAGCTTCTTGAGGTAATCCTCGCGACCGTTGAAGTAGGTGAGGCAGAGCCGGCCGGTCTCGTCGCTGCACCAGACCCGGTAGGGCTGGCGGGGATTGCGCGGCACCAGATGCTCGTCGACCGTCACCGTGAGCGTGGCGACGTCGCCTGCATGGGCGCCTTCGATCTCGGGTGCATTGCGGCGATCGATCAGCGCGAAGGGCAGGTGCCAGAGCAGGTCGACGACCAGCGGCCCGACCAGTTTCTCCACGAGTTTGCCCAGCCGCGGCCCTATTCCGGGCAGCGATGTCACCTGGGCGAAAAGAGGGGTCAGGCTTTGCGGGCGCATTCGTGGCAAATGGGGTGCGAGGCAGGCTTCGGGGCCGCGTGACTCCGCCATCGCCGCCGCCTATATGCTACGCCCCTTTTCGGGTCGGACCTGGGGAAAAGATGGTCGGCGAGGCGGATATCGAGACCCGGCGCAAGCGGCTGCTTTATCGCAGCATCTACCGTGGCAACAAGGAGAACGACATTCTCCTTGGCCAATTCGCGCGCGCCAATATCGGCTCTTTCGATTCCGGCGCCCTCGATCAGTACGAACGGCTGCTGGATACCGGCGACAACGACATCTTCGACTGGATCTCCGGCCAGGTCGAGGTTCCACCCGAGGCGGACACGCCGGTCCTGCGTCAGCTCATGGCATTTCGGGTGAAGTTCTAATGACCTCACTTCAAGAAGGACCGCGGGCCTCCTCAGGGCGGAGGTTACTCCGCCCGAGCCCGCTCATGATGCGGGCCTGGAGGCCCACGGTCCGATGACACCTGATTGGAATACGCTCCAGTGACCTCGCCACTCGCCGATACGCTGGCCGCGATCCATCGCAGGGCCGGTCGCTGGACCATCGCCGGCCTGCCCGAGGGAGCGGATTCCCTCGTGCTCGCGGAACTCGCACGCACGTCCGGTGGCCAGGACATCCTGCATGTGGCGCGCGACGGCCAGCGGCTGGAGCGGCTGCAGGACGGATTGCGCTTCTTCACGCCGGAGCGCGAGGTGCTGGTCTTTCCGGCGTGGGATTGCCTGCCCTACGACCGTTTGTCGCCGCATCCCGACATCGTGGCGGAGCGTCTGACGACGCTGGCGAAGCTCGCCGCGGCCAGGAAGCCCGGTGCGCCGGGCCGGATCATCCTGGCCTCGGTGGGCGCCGCTCTCCAGAAGGTCCCACCGCGCAGCCTCTATGCCGATGCGGCCATGGTCCTGCGCAAGGGCCAGACGGTCGATGTCACATGGCTAGCGAAGTTCCTGGGCGAAAACGGCTATGGCCGCGCCGAGACCGTGATGGAGCCGGGCGAGTTCGCCATCCGTGGCGGCCTGGTCGACCTCTTCCCGCCAGGCACCGCCGAGCCGCTGCGCCTCGACCTGTTCGGCGACTCCCTGGAGGAGATCCGCTCGTTCGACGCCATGAGCCAGCGTTCGACCGGCACGCGCGACGAAGTCGTCCTGCTGCCGGTCAGCGAAGTACCGCTCACGCCCGAAGGCATTTCACGCTTCCGCAGCGGCTATCGCGAGCTGTTCGGCAATGTGGCCGGCGACGACTTGCTGTACGAGGCGGTGTCAGCCGGCCAGCGCCACGTCGGCACGGAACATTGGTTGCCGCTGTTCCATGAGCGCATGGAGACGATCCTCGACTATTGTCCCGATGCGATGGTGACGTCGGATCACCAGATCGCCGAAGCCTTCCAGGCGCGGCACGAGTTGATCGACGACTACTACGATGCTCGCCGCAAGACCGGCGCCAAGGGCGGCATGAGCGGGGCTGCGGACTATAAGCCGATTCCCCCCGAACTGCTCTACCTGAAGCCGGCGGAATGGGACGGCCTGCTCGGCGTGCGCACCGTTGCCGCCTTCACGACCTTCGACGCCACGCCATCCGCCAGCAATACGATCGACCTGCATGGTCGCCGCCACGAGGG
>Ga0082335_1003654_pt1 | contig 24843 bp, 24 predicted proteins | sample Subgrocontami58m_FD_72375 | JGI IMG/M metagenome (GOLD analysis project Ga0082335, IMG submission 72375) | Subsurface groundwater microbial communities from S. Glens Falls, New York, USA - GMW37 contaminated, 5.8 m (SPADES assembly) (version 2) ...
AGTCTCGATTCCATCGTTCTGCTCTTCGCCCATTCTTCAATCAGCAGACGATCCTTCTCAGAGCACTGTGGAATGTGATAACCTTTGGGCATAATTTTTTCCTCCTGCCCAAGAGTATATCGTATAACTATTAATTATGCAAGTAAACACTAGCAGCTCATTATGACTATCTGAAGGAACATGCCCGCATTATGGGAATGCTCCGGAAACGGAGAACGGGATGAAAGGGCCGAACCAGGCAGTTCTCCTGCCCATACTGAACCGTCGACTTTATATTGGGTGAGTGGAGGACGAGATGGCGGAGTATGGTGAATGGACCCGCAAGGGGGCCACGCTCAGTGACGTAACCGCTAAGGACGAGTACGGCGTCAGCCGGGACTTTATCATCACCGGCATTGAAGCGGACAAGCTTGAATACCGGGAAGGTTCCATTTGGGGAAACCCGTACCTCAGAATCTTGAGAAGCCAACTTGAGAAGTACATAGCCGAGCAACTTGGAACCAAGTACCTGATGAAGGTCAAGAACCAGACGGAATTGCGGAAGATCAAGAAGGAGATAACCGAGCTCAACAAGAGACTGGACACGCTTCAGCACAGGAAGACATCTCTCGACGAAGCACTGAAGAAATGACAGACCACCGAACCAGTTCTGCAAAGGTCTCTATCCGCGTCTTTGCCTCGTTCAGAGTAAGCCCCAGTCTCTCCAGTATTTTCCGCAATATCACCATGGGCCGCCCGGTTCCGCACCGGCACAGAACGACAATATCATCCGCATATCGCACTATACGTGCGCCGGTTGATATTCCTCAACATCACTGTAGCGGGTCTCCAGCACTGGACTGTTTATCTTCCCCACAACATGCCATCCCTGCTACCCCGGAAGATTCCACGGCCTGCTGCTTTGCCAATTGGAAACTTACGACCCATTGTTACCAAGACGCCGCTCCCTTGAACTACCGGGGCGAATCGGACAATTCCCCGGACGGGGCTTAAATCCGCATGATAATAGTGGCTGCCCAATTTTTTGGCTGGTGCTCAAAGGTGCTTTATTATGTTTTTTACTTGACGGTTTCATAGAGAAAGCATATCTTTGAAGCATATCTGTGAGGTGAGAGATATGCGTGCAACATTAAATATTCCTGACGATCTTGTTTCCGAAGTACAGAAAATTTCAAGGGAAAAGTCAAAGACCAAGGCCATCGTCAGGGCGATGGAAGCCTATGTAACGGAGAAAAAGATGGCGGAACTTCGTGCCTTGCGGGGGAAAATTCCTCTGGATTACAACTGGCAGAAAGAGGAAGCCGGGGAATTGCAGGCACAGGAAGAAAGGGAAAAGTACCTTGAAAAATAATGGCATCCTCCCTGACACCTGTGCCTGGATTGATTATTTCCGGCCAGGAGCAGCGCCTCTGGGGCAGGCGCTGGACCTGGTCCTTTCTGCCGAAATTGTTTATGTCTGCGGACCTGTGCTCTATGAGCTTTTTCAAGGGGCGAAATCCGGAAAAGAGCGCGCCCTGTTGACCGGCGCTTTCGGCGCCCTGCCTTATCTGGAGATGAACGAAGCGCTCTGGATCAAAGCCGGGCAACTGTCCGCCGACATGCGCAAGGAAGGGAAAACCATCCCTTTTTCCGACATCCTTATTGCGGCGCTGGCAATCGAACACAACCTTACGGTTCTGACGATGGATGAACATTTCCGAAATATCCCCGGGCTGGCAATGCAGACAGCGGAGTGAAAATGAAAGTCAATGAATTTTTTCACAGCATCCAGGGGGAGTCTTCCTGGGCGGGGCTGCCTTGCGTTTTTGTGCGTCTGACGGGGTGCAACCTCCGGTGTTCCTATTGCGATACGCGTTATGCCTATGAGGAAGGGGTGGAACTGGAGATTGCCGACATCCTGGAGCAAGTGGCCGGCTACGGCTGTTCTCTGGTGGAAATCACCGGCGGGGAACCGCTGCTTCAGGAAGATACCCCCTTGCTCATCCGGGCCTTGCTTGACAAGGGGTTTCAGGTTTTATTGGAGACAAACGGCAGCCTCGATATTGGCGCCGTGGATGGGCGCTGCCACAGAATTATGGACGTCAAACTGCCGCAAAGCGGCGCGGCGGCGCAAAATCGTCTGGAAAACCTCCCCCTCCTGAAGAAAGGCGACGAACTGAAGTTCGTCATCGGCGGCCGGGAGGATTATGACTATGCCGGCAGGATTATGAAGCTTATCCCACTGGACATCAGGGGTGAAATCGTGATAAATTTCTCCCCGCTTTTCGGGACGATAGAGCCGCGGTTACTGGCGGCCTGGATTTTGGCGGACCGCCTGCCGGTCCGGTTGCATCTGCAACTGCACAAGCTTATCTGGCCGCCGGAAATGAGGGGAGTATAATACAGAAGATGGAAAAGAATGCCCTGATTTTATTGAGCGGCGGCCTGGATTCGACGACGGTGACGGCAATCGCCAGGGCCGAAGGCTACGCCCTTTACAGCCTGACTTTTCTTTACGGGCAGCGCCACCGCCGGGAAATCGAGGCGGCGCAAAGGGTTGCCGCTGCCTATGGCGTCATCAAACATTCCCTGATCAATATTGACCTGGGAAAAATCGGCGGCTCGGCCTTAACCGCGCCGATCGATGTTCCCAAGGCGCGCAGTTGGGAGGAGATGGGCAGCGAAATCCCCGTGACTTATGTGCCGGCGCGGAACACGATCTTCCTTTCCTATGCCCTGGCCTGGGCGGAGGTATTGCAGGCCCCCGACATCTTTATCGGGGTGAATGCCGTGGACTATTCCGGCTATCCCGATTGCCGGCCGGAATACATCCAGGCTTTTGAAAATATGGCCAATCTGGCGATTAAAGAGGCGGTGGAAGGCCGGATGCGCATCACCATTCATACCCCCCTGATGGAGATGACCAAGGGACAAATCATCCGGCGCGGCCAAGAGCTGGGCGTGGATTATCAACTGACGCACAGTTGTTACGACCCCTTGACCGACGGCAGGCCCTGCGGCAGTTGCGACAGTTGTCTCCTGAGAAAAAGGGGATTTCAAGAGGCCGGTTGCGAAGATCCTCTGAGTATTCCCGACCCCCATTCTTCTTTGAGGAGGTAACGCATGAGCTTATCGAGGCGAGATTTCCTGAAACTTTCCGGCAGCGACAAGGTGAACGTCTCTTCCGCACGAGGCAAGGTGTGGGCCGTCGCCATCGTCACCACGCGCCTCAGGCCCTTCCAGGTAGCGCGGGCACAACGGTGCATCAGGTGGGCCTGCCCTGGTGCTTTGGCTGGCAGTATCCGGAGGATGGCAGCGGCGGCGACAGTTCGAATCTCCTGACGCCATCCGTGGGCGACGCCAACACCATGATCCCCCAAACCAAGGCCTTCATGGTCAACGTCGAAAAGGCTTAAGGAGGAACCGAATGAAAAAAAATAAAGAGTTATCGGGGACAGATTTTAAATCTGTCCCCGATAACTTAAAATCGGATGAGAGCTTCCCCATCGTCGGCATTGGCGCCTCCGCCGGGGGGCTGGCAGCGTTCGAAGCGTTCTTTTCCGCCATGCCCACCGATACTGATCCCGGCATGGCCTTTGTCCTGGTGCAGCACCTGGCCCCGGATCACAAGAGCATCCTCTCCGACCTGGTGAGGCGCTATACCCGGATGCAGGTTTACGAGGTCGAAGACGGGATGACAGTCCAGCCCAACTGCACCTACATCATCCCGCCCAATCGGGACATGGCCTTCCTGAACGGCACCCTGCAGTTACTGGAACAGACCTCTCCCCGCGGCATGCGCCTGCCCATTGACTTTTTCTTCCGTTCCCTGGCCCAGGACCAGCGTGAGCGGGCGATCTGCATTGTGCTGTCCGGCACGGGCAGCGACGGCACGCAGGGCGTCCGGGCGATCAAGGACGAGGGGGGCATGGTCATGGCGCAGAACCCCGAATCCGCGGAGTATGACGGCATGCCACGCAGCGTCATCGCCACGGGCCTTACGGACTATATCCTGCCGGCGGCGGAGATGCCCGCCCAGCTCATCGCCTACGCCGCCCACACCTTTGGCAAAAGGCCCCGCCCGTTCTCTCCCCCGACCCCAGGGGCGGAAGACCTCCTGAAAAAGATCTGCGTCCTCATGCGCGACCAGACGGGCCATGACTTTTCCCTCTACAAGCAGAAAACCATGATCCGCCGCGTGGAGCGGCGCATGGCCGTCCATCAAATCGACCGGCTGGACGGGTACGTGCGCTATCTGCGGCAAAATCCGGCAGAAGGGAAAGCCCTCTTTCGGGACCTTCTGATCGGCGTCACCCGCTTCTTCCGGGACCCCGAAGCCTTCACGGCCCTTGAGAAAAAGGTAATTCCGCAGCTCTTTGCCGGCAAGCCCGCGGGCGCCGTGATCCGCGTCTGGTCGCCGGGATGTTCCACCGGCGAGGAGGCCTATTCCCTCGCCATCCTCCTACAGGAGCGCCTGGAAGCGCTGAAACAAACCTTCACGCTGCAGGTGTTCGCCACGGATATTGACTCTCGTGCTATCGATGTGGCCCGAATCGGCGTTTACCCTGCCGACATCGCCGCCGACGTCACTCCGGGGAGACTCGCACGCTTTTTTTCCCATGACCCGGAGGCCGGCGTTTACCGCATCCAGAAAGGCATCCGCGAACTGCTGATCCTTTCCGAGCAGGACGTGATCAAAGACCCGCCCTTTTCCAAGCTCGATTTGATCAGTTGCCGGAACCTGATGATCTATATGGGCGCCGAGTTGCAGAAGAAGCTGATCCCCCTGTTCCACTATGCCTTGAACCCCGGAGGCGCCCTCTTTCTGGGAACCTCCGAGACGGTGGGGGAATTTCTGGACCTCTTTCAAGCGCTGGACCACAAATGGAAGCTCTATCAGCGTAAAGGAGAGGCCCAGGGCGCCCACCGCCCGGCGCTGGGAAGGTTTATCCCGCCCCTGACAGCGGACGGGGTTGCCACGAGGCCGGCAAAAGCAGAGCGCCGCGAAGTGAGCAAAGTCCCCCTGCGCGAGCTTGCCGAACGAGCCCTGAGCCACGCATACACCCCGGCCAGCGTGGTCGTCAATGAGCGCGGCGATATCCTCTATATCCACGGCCGGACGGGGAAATACCTGGAACCGGCCCCCGGCGACGCCGGGATGAACATCACGAGAATGGCCCGGGAAGGATTGCGGCAGGAGCTGGCCACGGCCCTGCGCAAAGCGGCGGCTCGCAAAGAGACGGCGCGCTACCCGGGCCTCAAGGTCAAAACCAACGGCGATTTCATCAACGTCAATCTGACGGTTCGGCCGCTACCCGCAGACCCCTTTGATCCTGCGACGGGCTCAGGGCAGGCTGAGAACAAGAGCCGGCCGGAGGCAACCGCCGCCGGTCTGTTCCTGGTCAGCTTTGAGGATGCGCCGGCGGTAAAGGTCCGCTCCAAGCGGACCGAGGGGGCAGGCGACGCAAGAATCGATCTCGCCGCAGACAGCGACGCCCGGGTGGCGGCGCTGGAGCAGGAGCTGCGGAACAAGGAGGAATATCTCCAGTCAACCATCGAGGAGATGGAGACTTCCAACGAAGAACTCAAATCCACCAACGAGGAGATGCAGTCGGTCAACGAAGAATTGCAGTCCACCAACGAGGAGTTGGAGACCTCCAAGGAGGAGCTGCAGTCGGTGAACGAGGAGTTAGGGACGGTCAACTCCGAGTTGCAGCAGAATGTCACCGAGCTCTCACGGGCCAACAACGACATGAACAACCTCCTGGCCGGCACGGGCGTGGGCACCGTCTTTGTGGACCATCGAATGCGCATCCGGCGTTTCACCCCCCCCGCCACCCAACTGATCAACCTGATCCAGACGGACGTGGGGCGGCCGGTGGGCCACATCGTCTCCAACCTCGCGGGCTATGAGAGCCTGCTTACGGACACACAGACGGTACTGGATACCCTGATTCCCAAAGAGTTAGAAGTGCAGACCAAAGGGGGCGATTGGTATCTGCTGCGCATCCGGCCCTATCGCACCCTGGAAAATGTCATTGAGGGGGCGGTGCTCACCTTTTTTGACATCACCGAAATGAAGAAGGCGCGGGAGGCGCTGCGGGAAGTCGAAAAAGCGCGCCGTCTGGCTGTAGTAGTGCGGGACGCGTTCGACGCCGTCATGGTGCAGGATATGGAGGGCCGCATCCTGGCCTGGAATCCGGCGGCGGTGCGGATGTACGGCTGGAGCGAAGCCGAAGCCCTGGCGATGAACATCCGCGACCTGACCCCGGAGAAGCAGCGGGAGGAAGCCTTGACCGTCGTGCAGCAACTGGTCCGGGCCGAGGTTCTGGCGCCCTACCGCGCCCAACGGCTCGCCAAAGACAGCCGGATCGTGGAGGTGTGGCTCACCGCCACGGCATTGGTCAGCGACGCAGGCGAGATTTATGCCATTGCCACGACAGAGCGGGAAGCAGGGGCTTTGGGGACAGATATCGAGCGGGAAAGGGCTTTGGGGACAGATTTGAAATCTGTCCCCAGGATTTAGAGTCATGAAGGCCGAAAAAATCATTTCACCGCAAGCCTCTGCCCCGTCGAAAGGCTCAGGGCAGACCCTGCGCCGGCGGGCGGAGGACGTATTCCGGGAAAAAGCCGCCGGGATGCTGGAAAACGTGGGGGAGATGTCTCCTGACGAAGGGCGACGGACGCTCCACGAGCTGCGGGTGCATCAGATCGAACTGGAGATGCAGAACGATGAATTGCGCCGGATGCAGGGACAACTGGAAGCGTCACGGGCGCAATATTTCGACCTGTATGAGCTGGCGCCGGTGGGCTATTTCACCCTTAGCGAGGCGGGACTGATCATGGAGGTAAATATCACCGCCGCGACCCTGCTGGGCGTGGCGAGAAGCGTCCTGATCAAGCAGCGATTGACCCGCTTTATCCTCCCCGAGGACCAGGACATCTACTACCGACAGCGCAAGCTGCTCTTTGAAACGGGCGCGCCGCAGGTGTGCGAGTTGCGACTGGTGAAAAAAGACGCCTCCTCCCTCTGGGTGCGCTTGGATGCGACAGCGGCGCCGGACGCCGACGGCGCGCCCGTCGTATGCCGCGCCACGATGATCGACATCACCGACCGCAAGCAGACGGAGGCGGCTCTTCAGGCAATGAGCGATGAAGTAAAGATCATGTCGCAGCAACTCTGGCAGGCAGCGAAGCTGGCGACGATGGGGGAACTGGCCGCCAGCATTGCCCACGAACTGAACAATCCCCTGGCCACCGTTAGTCTCCGGATCGAATCCCTGACGGCGCAGACATCCCCAGACGATCCGCTCCGGCGTGAGCTGGAAATCATCGGGCGGGAGGTCGAACGGATGGGAGTTCTGGTAAGCAATCTCCTGCAGTTCAGCCGCCGGAGCCAGCAGCATATCTCTACGGTGGATGTAGGTGAAGAAATAGAAAAGACCTTCGAACTCATTGGGTACCACCTCCGCAAGAACAATGTAAAAATTATCCGGGAGTTTGCACACGACGTCCCTAATATCCATGCAGACCGCCAGCAATTAAGGCAGTTGTTTCTGAACCTGTTCACGAATGCGAGCGACGCCATGTCGCAGGGAGGAACGCTCACAGTCCGCGTAATGGCACTTCCGGAAGAGAAACAGGTCTATATCGAGATTGCCGACACGGGCACAGGAATACCACCCGAGATCCTGCCCAAGGTCATGGAACCTTACTATACCACGAAACCGGAAGGAAAAGGCACGGGACTGGGGCTGGCCATTTGCCAACGTATTGCGCAGGAACACCATGGCAGGCTCGACATCGCAAGCGAAGGGATTTCCGGAAAGGGAACAAGGGCATGCATCACCTTGTCTTTCTCCAATGGAAGCAATGCCAGGATTTTCAAGGACGAATGACGAAACAAACAGGGGGCAGACATGACGGCAACAAATGAAAATTTCACTCTGGGTCGGGTCATGATTGTTGACGATGAAGCCGAACTGATGAACGTCCTTTGTGAAATGCTCAGCATACATGGCTACGAAACGCAGGGTTTTACCGCCGGCGCCGACGCCCTGCAGGCACTGGCGGAGCAGGATTGCGACATCCTTCTGACCGACCTGATGATGCCGGGAATGGACGGCATTGCCCTGCTCAAGGCAGGGCTTGAAATTGATCCGAATCTTGTGGGCATCATCATGACCGGACAAGGAACGATTCAGACGGCCGTGGAGGCGATAAAGCTACGCGCCTTTGATTATATGCTTAAACCGTTTAAACTTGCTGCCCTGCTGCCGGTGCTCTTGCGGGCCATGGAAGTGCGCCATCTACGGATGGAAAATATGCAACTGCATGAGACGGTGGCCATTCATGAGTTGGGGAAGGCCATCGCCTTTTCCTCCGATTTAAGCGACATTCTGAGCAAAGTCGCCGACGCCGCCCTTCAGCAGTGCGGCGCCGATGAGGCATCTATCATGCTCCCGACGCGCGACGGGAAGGAACTTTACGTCGCCGTTATCCGCGGCGGGCACGGGTCGCACACCGGGGAGCGTCTCCCCCTGGATCAGGGTGTCGCCGGCTGGGTGGCGCGCCACCGCGAGCCCGTGATCTTGAAGGGTGGGGTAGATGATCCGCGTTTTTCCCCGATTAACCCGCGCGCCGACATACGCGCCGCCGTTTCCATGCCGCTGCTGGCGGGAGGCAAGCTGGTCGGCGTGTTGAATGTCAACGTCACGCGGGCGGGGCATCACCGTTTTACCTTGGGACAGGTAAAAGCGCTAAGCATCCTCGCGAGCATCATCGCCCCCGTGCTGGAAAACTCACAGCTTTACATACAGGTGCGCCAGGCGGAAGAGAAATACCGTTCCATCTTCGAAAACGCAATAGCGGGCATCACCCAGACGACTCCGGCAGGACAGTTTATTTCTGCCAACAGGGCACTGGCCGCCATGTTGGGCTATGATTCTCCGGAGGAACTCATGACGGCGATCACGGATATCCCCCATCAGCTCTATGTGGATCAGGAAGAACGGACAGCATGGAGACAGATAATTGAAACGTGCGGCAAAGCAGAAAAACACGAAATTCGGTTTTATCGGAAGGACGGCAGTATAATCTGGGTGTCCTTCAATATGCAGGCCGTGCGTGATGAAAAAGGATCCCTCCTTTATTATGAGGGTACGGCTGAGGATATCTCCGAGAGGAAGCGAAGAGAGAAGCAGCAGGCATTAACCGGCAAAATTTTACAAACACTGAACCGTCCGAATGAAATCGCCAACCTGATCCGCAATATCCTTCTTTTGCTGAAAGCGCACTTGGGTATCGAAGCAGTTGCGATCCGCCTCCGGGAGGGCGATGATTTCCCCTACTATGAGACAAACGGCTTTCCCCAGGACTTTTTGAAAACCGAGGGATATCTCTGCGAACGGGATGACGCCGGTGAAATCATCCGTGATTCTCTGGGAAATCCCTCTCTTGCGTGCATGTGCGGCAATATAATATGCGGCCGCACAGACCCTTCTTTTACCTTTTTCACAGAAGGCGGCAGCTTCTGGACGAATAGCACTACCGAACTGTTAGCTTCAACGTCGGAGGAAGACCGCCAGGCTCTTACACGGAATCGCTGTAACGCTGAAGGGTATGAATCGGTAGCGCTCATTCCTTTGCGGTCAGGTGATGCAACTATCGGTCTGCTGCAGTTAAACGATGCGCGGCGGCGTATTTTTACGCTCGATATGATCCGATTTCTGGAGGGAATTGGGGCCAGCATTAGCATTGCCATTGCTCGCTTGCAGTCGGTGGAAAGCCTTCGGGAAAGCGAGGAAAAATATCGTCTCCACTTTGAGCACGTCACCGACATAATCTTTTCGCTCGGTCCTGACTTGCGACTCATCAGCATCTCGCCTTCCGTCGAAAGGGCGCTGGGATACAAACCGGAGGAACTGGTAGGCAAAACCATTAGCGAACCAAATATTATCGTGCCCTCTTCACTGGAAAAGGCGGCTTTCAGTATAAAACGCACATTGGCGGGCGGCAAACGGCTTGAGGCCGTCTCAGTTGAATATCGTGCCAAAGACGGGACAACGCGGTTTGGTGAAGTCAACGCGTCTCCAGTATTTCAGGACGGCAAAGCTGTGGCTGCCATCTGCGTTTCGCGGGACATCACCGAACGTAAAGTGGCGGAGGGAAAAATTGAACAGAGTTTCAAGAAATTACAGAAGAATATTGATGACACGATAAAAGCCATGTCAATGATTGTGGAAACGAGAGATCCATACACGGCGGGTCATCAGGAAAGGGTGTCCAAGCTTGCCGTTGCCATTGCCAACGAGCTGCATCTTTCGGAAGAGCAAATCGCTGGCATTCGAATGGCCGGGGCCACACACGATATCGGCAAGATATCCGTTCCCGCAGAGATTCTCAGCAAGCCGGGTCGCCTGAGCAATATAGAGTTCAGCCTCATAAAAGTGCACTCGCAAGCAGGATATGATATATTGAAGGGCATTGATTTCTCGCAGCCGATTGCCGAGATGGTGCTGCAGCATCAGGAAAGAATGGATGGTTCGGGTTATCCCAAGGGACTCAAAGGAGAAGAAATACTCATCGAAGCCCGCATTCTTGCTGTTGCTGATGTGATGGAAGCTATGGCCATGCACCGGCCCTATCGTTCTGCCCTGGGGGTTGACGCAGCCCTGGAGGAGATCGAGAAGCACAAGGGAATTCTTTATGATGCTGCTGCCGCTGATGTCTGCCTCGCATTGTTCCGGGAGAAGGGATATCAGTTTCAATGATCAGGGAATCATTTTGTACAGAAATGGTCAACGTCGAGAAGGCTTAAGGAAGTTGCTATGGCTGCAAGAAAATCTCTCTTAATCTCACCGGACGTAAAATGCATCGGCTGCAAGCTCTGCGTCACCGCCTGCCCCTTCAATGTGCCCCGCTACGACACAGAAAACAAGATCGCCAAGTGCCATCTCTGTTCCGACAGGCAGGCCGCCGGCCAGGCGCCGGCCTGCGCCAAGGTTTGCGCCACCGGCGCGATACGTTACGGGGCGAGGGATGCCCTGCTGGTTTTTGCCCGGCAGGCAGGTTACAACAAGGTATATGGGGAAAAAGAGGAGGTGAAGCAAGATGGCTGACGCCAAAATGATAACGAAGGCGACTGTCTGCGAAATTCTGAATCATTGGCTCCTGACGGTAAGCTTTTTCATCCTTGCGGCCAGCGGCTTCGGCTTCCTTTTTCAAATGAGCGGGGTCGGCGCCCTTTTCGGGGGCTTTAACCAGATGCGAATCATCCACAACTGGAGCGGCGTTGTTTTTATGATCTCCCTGCTCCTGACCATGTTCAATTATGTTATACCGGCGAAAGCCGGTATCCAGCATTATCAAGTACTTTCTGGATTCCTGTTTCCACCGGAATGACGAATAAGGGAGTTGTGCAAAGGTCCCTTCCCGGCCCGGTATCGCATATCAAGATGGATACCATTATTTAATCCACGTCTTGTCAGTTTTCCCATCATCAAACCTCAATGATCAGCGTAGCATTATGCCATTTCAAGTAATAATTTGTAATAAAAAGTAATTATAATATATTGACAGCTAGGAAAAAATATTATAATTGCCGAACATTCGCAGAAAAACTGAGAGGCGCCACAGGGTGCAACACGGATAGGTAAGTAAATTAAGGATAAGGAGGAGATGATGAGAAAGAAGTTTTTTGTAGCAGGAGCCGCACTCCTGGCGGCGGTTTTCATTGGGCAGGCGGCATCCGCACGCACCCTGGAGGATATCCTCAAGGAAAAGGGCGTGATCACCGAGCAGGACTACCGGGAAATCACCAAGGTCAAACCCGTGGATTACAAATTGGGCAAGGGATTTACCTTTACGTCGCCAGACGAAAAGTTTCAGCTCTCGATCGGCGGACGGCTTCAAGCGCGCTATTCGTTTCTTGATCAAGACAGCGCTTCCCAGGATGTAAGTGAATGGAAAATCCGCCGGATGAAGCTTTGGATGAGGGGTTACGCCTATACCAAAAACCTTACCTACCTCTTGCAAACAGATATGACCCAAAGTTCCAATAACAAATTCATCGAGCACGCTTATCTGGACTACAAACTAGTGGACGAATTCCAGGTTCTCGTTGGTCAGACCAAGATTCCCTTCGGGCGCCAATGGCTCAACCCTTCCGGCAACCTCCAGTTTGTTGACCGGGCCTTGGTATCGGATTTTTTCCGACCGGGATATGATATTGGCGTAAAACTGCATGGCAATATCGCAAAGGGTCTGCTGAACTACGATCTTGGCTGGTACGGAGGCAAGGGGCAGGGCATTACCAGCACCGACAATAACAACTCTTTCGGCGTCAGGGTAACCGTTGATCCTCTCGGCAATATGGCCTATGGTGAAGGTGATCTTGACAACACCGCCAAACCGCTTGTTTCCTTCGGAGCCGGCTACTTCCATGATCGTCTCGGCAAGACAGCCGCTGCTACGCTGGTCAATAACAACCTGAATATCGGCTTTTTAAGCAGCGCCACCAGCGCCAATGGTTTCGCCACTACGGAAAAAATCGACATCGACCTTGCCGGCTTAGACGCTGCCATCAAGTGGCGGGGCTTCTACGGCATCGGCGAGTATTTGGTCGGGCAGGCCAAGGGCGATGATTCAGATGCCGATATTCGCGCCCAAGGATTCCTGGCCCAAGCCGGCTACTGCATAATTCCCAGAAAGCTGGAAGTTGCTTTACGCTATGGTTATATTGATCCCAACCGGGATAAGCATAATAACCTCAGAACCGAGGTCGGCGGCGCTGTTTCCTACTATTTCTTCGCCCACAACCTGAAGCTTCAGGCCGACGTTTCAAAAATCCACGACGACGCGTCCACCACCAACGAAGACATGATGCAGTACCGGATCCAGACGCAGATTATCTTTTAGTTTGGTAACGGGTTGCAATTTTGAGGCGCCTATGAGCGAAGTATTGATGAACACAAAAGAAGTGGCACATTATCTGGGAATCCATGAAAAACAGGTTTATGCCCTGGTCAAGGACGGGAAGGTGCCCGCGACCAGAGTCACGGGCAAGTGGGTGTTCCCGAAAAAACTCGTTGATGAATGGATCGAGACCGATGCCCAACAGGGGATCGGGCAGGCCCGACAGAAGGAAAAGCGCATTGCCGGGGCCATGCTGGCGGCGGGCAGCAATGATCCCATCCTGGATATCCTGCAGACTCAGATAAGGACGCTTTACCCGGAATTTTATCTCTTCTCGGCCAACACGGGAAGCACGGAGGGGCTGAGCGCCCTCGATAAAGGGCACACGGACATTGCCTGGTCGCATCTTTTCGATCCGGCAACGGGCGCCTACAATATCCCCTTTCTGCCTTCCCATCTTTCCCATATCGAGCCTGTGGTCGTGAATCTTTTTTATCGGGAATTGGGTTTTGTCGTGGCGCCGGAAAACCCGCTCAACATCAAAGATTTTGCTGACTTATGTGGCAAAGGAATAAGGTTCATCAACCGGCAGGCCGGCGCGGGAACGCGTGTACTGTTGGATTACCATCTGCAACAAGCGGCAATCCCCCCCTCCGCCATTGTGGATTATGAAAGGGAGGTTTTTACCCACTTTGAGGTCGGGCTTGCCATCCTTGCCAAAGAAGCCGATGTGGGTCTCGCCACCGGCGCCATCGCTAAATTACTGGGTTTAAGTTTTACACCGATCACGATGGAATGTTTTGATGTGATTATGGATAAGGCCATCTTTTTTGAAAAGAGCATCCAGGCCCTGATAGAAATTCTCCTCTCTCCCGAATTTCGTGCCAGGGTGGCCCATCTGGGTAACTACGATTTCAACAAATCAGGAAAAATCCTTTATTCCATGAACTGACAGGAGAAAAGTAATGAAGACAAGTTCGCTTAGTAAAATCGTCATCGGGCTGTTTGTTTCTCTCATAATTATTTCCGGTCTGGCAGGTTTAACCCCGGCAGCGGAGCAGAAAACCATCATCCTGGCAACGACGACCAGCACCCAGGACAGCGGGCTGCTCGATGTCTTGATTCCCCGGTTTGAAAAGGAACAGGGGTACTTTGTAAAGACGATTGCAGTTGGCTCCGGCCAGGCCATGTCCATGGGGCAGAAAGGCGAGGCAGATGTATTGCTCGTGCATTCGCCAGCGGCGGAGGAAAAATTTGTCTCGGAAGGTCGTGGCATTAATAGGCGCCTGGTCATGCATAATGACTTCATCCTTGTCGGCCCGTCGACAGACCCGGCCAAAATAAAAGGCGTAAAAACAACGGTGGAGGCTTTTAAAAGTATTGCCGCCGCCGGTAGCCTTTTTCTTTCCCGTGGCGATAATTCGGGGACCCATGCCAAGGAAAAGGCCATTTGGGCGGCTACGGGCCTCAGCCCCATGAAGGAAAAGTGGTACCAAGAGACCGGTTTGGGGATGGGGCAGACGTTAAGCGTGGCCGCCGAAAAAAAGGGCTACACCCTGACGGATCGGGGCACCTATCTTGCCCTGAAAAAGAATCTGGGCCTCGAAATCCTGAAAGAAGGCGATGCCGTCCTTCTGAACGTCTATCATGTTATCGAAGTAAATCCCACCAAGTGGCCGAAGGTAAATGCCCCTGGCGCTAAGGCCTTTGCCGATTTCATGGTCTCCCGGGAGGTACAGGACTTGATGAAAACCTTTGGCAAGGAAAAATACGGCGCTCCGCTTTTCTTCCCCGATGCAGGTAAAAAAGTAGAGGAGCTGGGCAAATAATGGACTTGATTATCAGTGGCCTGGGCAAAGCTTTCCGTCTGCTCCTTTCCCTGGATCAGGAGGTCTTTGCCATTACCTGGCTTTCTTTGCAAGTGTCGGGCCTGGCCACTATCATTAGCCTCTTTTTAGGTATTTCCCTCGGCACAACCGTAGCGCTGACAACCTTTCCCGGACGCAATCTGGTGGTAAGCCTCATCAATACCGGCATGGCCCTGCCGCCGGTAGTGGTGGGGCTTTTTGTCACGATATTTCTCTGGCGGAACGGGCCGCTGGGCTTTATGGGGCTGCTCTATACACCTGCTGCCATGATTATTGCCCAGATCGTTATTGCCACGCCCATTGTCACCGGCATCTCGCTTGCCGCCATGCAAAGTCTCCCCGAAAAGCTGCGCTTGCAGATACTGGCGCTGGGGGCAACACGCCTGCAAATGCTCTGGCTGCTGATGCGCGAGGCCCGCTTGCCGCTCCTGGCGGCGGTGATGGCCGGTTTCGGAGGGGTTATTTCCGAGGTCGGGGCATCGATCATGGTCGGCGGCAATATCAAGGGCTATTCCCGCGTCCTCACCACAGCCACTGTCATGGAAACCAGCCGCGGGAATTTCGAGATGGCGATGGCCCTGGGCATCATCCTGCTCTTCTTTATTTTCCTGATCAATGCCGTCCTGAGCCGGATTCAGCAACAGACAAAAGTAAGATGAGCCCCCTGCCAGTGTCGATATTAACGATTAAAAACCTCCTTGTGGAAAGAGGCGGCGCCAGGGTGCTTGATATTCCCGCTTTTTCCCTCTCCGAGGGAGAAACGCTCGCCATTATTGGACCAAATGGCGCCGGTAAAACGACCTTTTTTTTAGCCCTCGCCCGACTTCTGGATCCGGTGCGGGGCGCGCTTCTCTTTAAGGGGCAGGATGTCCTCCGACCAGAGCTAACCATCTCTTATCGCCGCCGCCTGGCCATGGTCTTTCAGGATCCCCTGCTGCTCAATGCCACCGTTTTCCACAATGTGGCCGTCGGCCTGAAGATACGCCACCTCCCCAAGCAGGAAATCGCCCGGCGTGTCGCCAGGTATGCGGATATGATGCGGATAGGCCATCTTCTCAGCCGTTCCGCTAAAAGCTTATCTGGTGGCGAAGCACAACGCACCAATCTGGCCCGCGCCTTCGCCACAGAGCCGGAACTTATTTTGCTGGACGAGCCCTTTGCTAATCTTGACGCCCCCAGTCGAGATACCCTGATTGAAGATTTGCAGCTGGTACTGGGGCAAACTGGTACGACGGCGATAGTTGCCACCCACGACCGTCTGGAGGCCTTGCGCCTGGCCGATCGCCTGGCTGTGATGAATGAGGGGCATATCGTGCAGACAGGCGCCTGCCAGGAGGTGATGAACCATCCCGCCAATGAGTTAGTTGCTTCTTTTGTCGGGATAGAAACCCTTTTCCCCGGCATCGTGCAAAAAGCATCGGGAGGAACCTTTACTGTTGAGGTCGCCGGTCAAAAAATTGAGGGCATCGGTGAAGTCGCGGTGGGAGAAACGGTCATATGCTGCGTAAGACCGGAGAATGTCATTATTTCCCGTCAGGAAGCAGGAGCGGAAACGAGCGTCAGAAATAATCTCCCGGCCATGATTATCAAGATTATTCCCCAGGGTCCTTATTTCAAGCTGCAACTCGATTGCGGTTTTTTCCTAACTGCTTATGTAATGCCGCAATCTCTGGAGAACCTTGCTCTGCAGGAGGGGAAGCGCGTCAATCTATCCTTCAAAGCAACAGCAGTTCATGCCATCCACCGGGGGAAATAAAAGACCCGGCAATCACGGCTTTTGGGGTGTGGTCTGCGGAGGTTTGTCGAAAAAATCGGGACTGAGCGGAATGGATGTAAAGGTGCCCGTCTTGCTGGCTTTCATACCAGCGATGATCTTTTTTTCCCGTTCCGCCTGCAGGGATGGCGGCGCCTGGGCAGGACCTGAGGTTAAAGTGTCCGTGGACTGTTCAGGAGAGAGCCCCCCCATAATGCGCTTGCTGATCTTTTGGGCAAAATCATTGATGTTCGGTATTATTTCATCCAGCCCCTGAGTTTGGACAGACAAGGTTTCCGAAGCCTGGTCTGTGCTTACTTCGAGCAACTTCCCCTCGATGCTGACGGTATTGCCTTTCTTGGTGATCTCACCCCAAACCACAAAATCTGACTTCATCTTGGCGCCCAGATTACGGACGTCCGTCAAGGTCAAGTCTTTCTTGGCCAGCTTCTTAAGGTGTTCGAGGACAACATCTGCACCAGTTACCTCCACTTTGTTGTCTGCCGAAATGCGCGAGGCCAGGATTCCCCAAACCCCTTGCTGAATATAGTCAATATTTTCGGTACTGGATATGTCAAAAGGGAAAACGGTGACAACAGGCTTATCTTTGGCCCAAGCCGCCCCCAGAGGGAGCAGCAACCCAATCAGTAGGGCAAACTTAAAAAATCTCATGATATTCCTCTCTCAGCATTTCAATTATCGTAAATCAGCAATTTCCGTTTTATTCTCGTGGGTATCCTGATCATCCGGTTTAGCCTTTCTTCCCCATGGGTAAAGGCGGTGCAAGAAAAGTTTTGCCCGTGCAAAGGTACGGGGGTGTTTTTCCTCCATTTTTTTGATTACACGCTGGAAAAAAGGCACCTCCGGGGCTAGGATTATCGCACCGATGAAAAGAAAAAGCACCCCCTGTAGAAAAGGCAGGAATAAACCGATAATCCCCAGTAAAATAAATAACCAGCCAGCGATTTGCCGCCCCAATCTTTTCATTGCCCTCCCCGTTACTTCTGCATAAACGGCAAAACGTTTTTCGCCCTTCCCCGTGGCTAAGCATGACAAACCGAGACCTTTGCATAACTACACAAAAGCAGCAATTATGCCATACCGGCGAAAGCCGGTATCCAGCATTATCAGGTACTTTCTGGATTCCGGCTTCCACCGGAATGACGAATAAGGGAGTTGTGCAAAGGTCTCAAACCTTCTTACCAACTCTTTGCATGCAATAAAGCTTTTGCACATTATAGCAAGAAGGCAATCTTTGCAAATCGAATGTTTTGTTCTTCTGTATGTATGGCTGATATTGCGATATTACGTATTTAAAGTCTCCATGAACCACGCAAAGACACCCCTCCAATGGAGGTCACAACCAGCGTTTTCGTCTGAAAAACATGAGCAAGGGATACTGCCAGGATAACGCCCCACATGATAAAATAGCTGTAGCGGTAATGCAGTTCCGGCAGATTGTCAAAGTTGGGTAGATCCAATAAGGATTGATGAGAGCCTAAAGGTCACATTCAATCCTTATTGGATATGCAAATTGAGCTTAGCTGAAATCATCATTTCGAGGGCCGACTCTCCCCAGGCCTTCGTGCCACGGCAGTAATGTCCATATTTTTTTACATCGAGATGATCTCCTGAACAAGCGAGGGCAAGGCACGCCGAACAACGTGAACTCATCCAGCAACCTGAACACCTTTTTTCGGCCATCCCGTAAAATTGTCCGATAATGTCTGTAACCCTGTCTATGTCTATGCCCGTCTCAATGGCGCCTATCCGTGCAAAGCTATGACCAGCGACTTTTTCACAGGGGTAAAAAAAATTATCGGCGGAAAGGTAGAGCCGGCTTGCGCCCAACACACATTGGCCAAGGCTTATTTGTTGCGATGCCCCCTCTGATTTAAGGAATCTTTTTATCATCGGGGACAAGAGTACCGTGGCGAAATCTTTACTCGCGCCCCCTTGGTCGAAAAATTCCGGTCCTTCCTCTACAACACGTTCCGCTACTATTGATTCCAGCGTCTTTAGCCCCGCTATTGCTCGTGTGTGGCCGAGTCTGGCTTCGTCGACGAGTCCATAGGTATCCACGAAGTTAGCTATTATGTTCACTTTAAGACCGCTGAAGTATGCTTGCAGTTCTTCAATATCTGACCCGGGCGTCACCACCACCGAACAACGCACGAGTTTGTCATAATAATCAGCATCTAGGTTACGCACCATTTCAAGCGCTGCTGCTACCGCTGCAAAAGTTCCGCCACCTTGCTTGAAAAGCCGATATTTGTCATTGGTCTCTTTGGGACCATCGAGACTGATGACCATCTGAATGGAATGACCGATCAGAAATTTCGCAATATCTGGGGTTAGCAATGTTCCGTTGGTTGTAACAGAAAAACCGACGTGTTTGTCCTTCTTATTCGCCCTCATCTTTGCATATTTAACCACTTTCTTCAGGAGCGAAAAGCGCAGAAGCGGTTCTCCACCGTAAAACGAGATAGCGAGGGGATGAGTCTGATCCGAGGAATGCTCCAGAAGATAGTCAACACCGCACAAGGCGACATCTTCACGCATATTAGCGGAGTCGTCAAGGCAGTCCTTCAGATCATACGCCTCGCCGTCGATGCAATAGGTGCATGCCATATTGCAGGAACGAGTCAATTCCAGCACCAAAAGCCTGAGCTTATGATTCAATGTCGCTTCTATCTCAGCCCGCCTATAGGGATTCTTGATAAAGGGGCGAAAATCATCCGCCGTAGGATCGGCTCTCGGAACATCGCTACCTCCGTGAGAATTGCCGCAAGCAGAAATAATAGATGCCGTGTCCTCACACACGGGGTCAATGCTGCCCGCGAGCGTGTTGAAAAAGTAGAATTGGCTCGCAACACGGAAAAGTTTGCCTGTATAGGAGGGGGGTGGTTTATTCATAAAAATCGGCCCTCATAGGGCATAGAGAGATTGGTAAAATCCCCCTCCCGCAGGCAACAGAAGGGGGATTCATTTTCAGGATACGCCGCCCGCAAAAGATGCTCCAACTGCAACTCCATAGGTCACCACTTCAACTCCACTACATCCTGGATTGTTACAGCCACAGTCTTCCGCACCTCTAGTGGCATTCTTGGCATCTACACGAGCCTCCAGTTTGCCAAGTTCAATCCGCACTTTAGCCAACTCTGCCTTTACTTCCTCTTTAGTTCTTTTCGACATGGTATCATCCTCCGTTTGGTTTTTCCTAAATCCATTTACATTTTTCCACTATAATCTCATCTTGACCTCACCCCAATTGCTTTATTTCACATAAGGCACCTCCTTCTGTTAGGCATCGGCGCGTAGCGTCCGGGCCATCTGCGAGCTCACCGAGGCGCGGTTTGCGCGTCTCCGGGCGGCCATTTGTTACCCTCTGTCCTGGCATGTTCCAGGTTCATCAGGTAGCTTTTGCTCCATGCCATACACAACGGTCCATACGGTCTTATCCTTGGTTCTATAGAAAAAACGATTATTTTAACTTGACAGGCCGTTGATATTTTGTTAGTGAGCGCGGCCTTTTGCTATATGATTTATCAGCTATTATTGGCACCAACAAATAACAGGGGAGTTAATTTACATGATCTGTCAAACCATTAAGAACGGCCAGGATTGCAGCTTTATGACCAAGAAAGGTTGTGGTTTCACCGGCGGCAGCTGCAACATTATTGTGGAAGCTTGCGGTGACTGCGGCAAAATATTTGCAGCAGCATCGGGACAATACTGCAAGGTTTACCCCAATCCCGCGATCAAATGGACCACGGGTAAATGCCCCACTGCCTCTCACATAAAGGTGGCCATAGTGGAGAGCACACAGAAGATAAATCCGTTGAAGGCTTCGAAACGGGGCAATAAAGGTAAATAAAGAACCTAAGTAAGGCCACACCATCAACGAAAAGCGGCTTGGTTAATAAAAAAACACAACCACCGATTTCTGTGCTATTTGCCCAAACCCGGCCAAATTCATTACCCGGGTTTTTAGCAGATGATGGCTCTAATTGCCTGCAGTTCTTTTTTGACCAGCGCCAATAGCTTTTTTTCGGGATCGGCGGCTACTTCCTGGCGACCTTTCATTTCCGTCAATCGCCTCCTAGCGCCGCTGATTGTAAACTTCTTTTCATAGAGGAGCTCTTTTATGACTATGAGTTCCTCTACATCTTTGCGCCGGTAAAGCCGCTGCTGAGACGAAGCCCGTGTGGGCCTGATCGACTTGAACTCCGTTTCCCAGTACCTGATTACATAAGGCGCTACGCCGAGTATTTTGCCCACCTCGCCGATACGAAAACAGAATTTATCGGGAATTGTATAAGCCATACCAGAAGCTTCTCCATTAAATACCGCCAGGAGATTAGTTGTTATTCGCACCGCCTCCTTTTTAGTGGTTCAAAGATTTGCGGAGCACCTGGCTGGCCTTAAAGTTAAGCACTTTACGGGAGGATATTTCTATCTCCTCACCGGTCTGCGGATTTCTACCGCGGCGGGAATTCTTCTCCTTTACGACAAAATTACCGAACCCGGAAATCTTTATCTTTTCACCATGGGCCAGACTGTCTTTGATTATTTCGAATACCGACTCAACAATAGAGGTGGCATCCTTCTTGGAAAACCCCAACTTTTCATTAACATTCTTAATTATATCGATCTTTGTCATACCTGCTCCTCCCGTCTCTAGTATTATCGGTCCCTAAACGTTCATACCCTTAGGGTTGCACCTGTCAATAAAATAACCCTTTCCACGATCCTGGCGTGCACACCGGCGATTCCATCATCCGTCAATGTCTTTTCCGGAGAGCGGTAGGTGAACCTTAACCCCAGGCTTTTTAGGCCCTCGGGTACACCCTGGCCATCGTATATATCAAATATACATACTTTTTCAAGCAATACTTCTTCCATTTCACGCGCAATCACGATAACCTTCTCGGCATCCAGCGTTTTCTTCACCAGCAAAGCCGCGTCTCGGGTAATTGCGGGAAAACGGGATAGCTCCCTGTAGCGAAGAGGTTGTAGAAAATCATCATTTAAGGCATCAAGGTCGATTTCCAGGACGTATGCCTTACCCTTGGAATTCATAAATTCCATGGTTTCGCTGCGCAACTCGCCTAAAAAACCAATTTGCCGTTCACCAAGCATGATCGTGCTTGCTTTTCCCGGGTGCAGGAATGGTTCGCTCGTTCCAGGGATAAAACTGTGATTCACTATCCTTAGCTCCGCAAAAACGTTTTCCGTGCACCCCTTCAAGTCGTAATAGTCCACGGTCTTTTGGGAATGGCAAAGAGCGTCGTCCTGCGCGCCCGTCACCAAGCAAGCCAAGTGGTTTTTTTCGCAGGGCAAATTACCGCTACCCCGGGCAAAAAATACCTTGCCCACCTCAAATAGTTTAAGATCAAAGGAACTTAAGTGGACGTTTCTCTTCATCGCCTCGAGGAGGCCGCAGAGCAAAGTTGTGCGCATTATTGACTGATCTTCGGAAAGAGGGTTTTTGATAACGACCGCGTGAGTGCGTTCGTCGCTTTCTTCGAAACCCAAACGCTGAGTCCATTGCGGTGATACGAAGCTATAGGAAATAACCTCTGAATAACCGCTGCCTGCCAATATTCCCTTTACCTTATCCTCAATGATTACCCTTTTTTCCTTGAGCGGTGGTACCAGAGAGATCACGGGCAAGGTTGCCGGGATGGCATCATAACCACAAACCCTTATAATCTCTTCTATGAGGTCGATTTCTCTTTCGATATCTACTCGGAAGGACGGCGGGGTAACCAGATAGATATCATCGCCCCGTTCGTCTTTCATTACTCTCATTTCTAATGAGATCAGGGAGCGTAGAATATCTTCATTCTTGATATCGGCGCCGACTAGCGCGCGAACACGCTGACAGCGTAAAACGATATTTTTAACAGTCTTAATCTGGCGGGGATAACAGTCTATGCTCCCCTTACAAACAACCCCCTCACCAAGATTGGCAATCAACTGGGCCGCTCGATTTTGCGCTCTGATAACCCCATCCGGATCGACGCCTCTTTCAAAGCGGAAAGAAGCATCACTGCCCATTCCCAACCACTTGGCCGCGGTGCGGATCGAAATAGGATCAAAATAGGCGCTTTCCAGAAGGATTGTTGCCGTTTTATTTGTGACTTCGGAATTGCTCCCCCCCATGATACCGCCCAGCGCCACCGGTTTTTCCCCGTCACAGATAAGAACAATATCCGGTTTGAGCTCACAGTTTTTGCCGTCTAATGTTGTAAACACCTCGCCGGCGACTGATCTCCGCACAATGATACGGCCTTCTGCCAGTTTAAGATAATCAAAAGCATGAAGTGGTTGCCCCATTTCCAGCATGACAAAGTTGGTAGCATCAACGATATTATTAATCGCGCGCATGCCTGCCCTCTCCAACCTGAGTCGCATCCATAGAGGTGAAGATTTAAGAGAGAGATTTTTTATGATCCTGGCGGTATAACGTGCACACAATTCCGGAGCCTCTATAGCAACCGTCGGAAGCTGCTCGCACGCCTCTTCGGTTTCCTGTAAAGAAATATTCGGCAACCTTAGCTTTTTATCCGTTAGAGCCGCTATTTCCCGCGCCAAGCCAATCACGGAAAGACAATCAGGGCGGTTAGGCGTTACGCTTATGGTGAAGATTGTATCTTGTAAATCGAGGGCCTTTCCCAGGTCCTCTCCCAATGAGAGCGACCTCTCTTTCGCCGCCGATATGGGATAAACATTGCCTGCCGAACCTTTATCGGCAGGCTGACGACAGAGTATCATGACACCGGCGGCGTCACTGCTGATGCCCAGTTCGGCCTCCGAACATAGCACGCCGCTGGAAAGCTCGCCTCTGATCTTGGCCTCCTTAACGATGCCGCCCGGTAGCAGTGCGCCAATTTTAGCCAGCGGCACCATATCGCCGCTCGTTATATTCAGAGCGCCGCAAACGATGTTGTAACTATCCGTGCCATCCGTTACATCACAAATTGAAAGATTATCCGCTTGGGGATGTGCTGCTATACCGTTAATTCGGGCAACGACTACGTCACTAAAGGGAGTCTCCCATCTCTCGACAGACTCAACCTCCAGTCCGGCCATGGTAAGTTTGTGGGCAAGCTGCTCCGGCTCTATCTCTATATCCACATAATCCCTAAGCCATTTTAGACCAACTTGCATAATGTTAAACTGCCGCCTGAATTATAAGTGGTATCGGGGGTTAAAACTGCTCCATAAATCTCTTGTCGTTTTCAAAAAACATTCTTATGTCTGAGATGCCATATTTAAGCATCGCGATGCGTTCCAAACCCAACCCGAAGGCAAAGCCGGTAAATTCTTCACTGTCGTAACCAACGTTTTTAAAGACGGCAGGATCAACCATTCCCGAACCAAGAATTTCCAGCCAGCCGGATTGGCCGCAAACCCGGCACCCCCTGCCGCCACACATGACACAGCAGATATCGACCTCGGCGCTCGGTTCTGTAAATGGGAAAAAGCTCGGGCGAAATCTTAGTTCAGTGCTTGGACCAAACATGTATTTCAGAAAGGCCGTCAATAAACCTTTAAGGTCGCTGAAAGCAATTCCCCTGTCCACCAGCAACCCTTCTATTTGATGAAACATGGGCGTGTGGGAAATGTCAGAATCACGACGGTAAACACGTCCAGGAGAAAGGATTCTCAGCGGTGGACGCATCTTTTCCATAACCCGAATTTGTACAGGCGAGGTATGGGTGCGCAAGACGATGTTTTCCTCGACGTAAAAGGTATCCTGCATATCCCTGGCAGGGTGGTTCTTAGGAATATTTAGAGCTTGAAAATTATAGTAGTCCAGTTCAACTTCCGGACCTTCCACAATGGGGAATCCAAAACCGGCGAAAAATGCGCATATCTCGTTCCGAATCTGCGTTACCGGGTGCAGCCTGCCAGGTCGCACACCCCGCCCCGGAAGCGTAGTATCAATTTTTTCCTGAAGAAGCCGCTTGCTCTTTTCTAAGCAAAGGCGCTCCTTTAGCGCCGCATCTATGGCAGAAGCAAGGTCATCTTTAATCTCGTTGCAAAACCTGCCGAACAGGGGACGCTCTTGCGGAGGAACGGCACTTATATCGCGCAGGAGCTTAGTCAGCAGCCCCTTCCTGCCCAGGTACTTGATCCGTACCGATTGAAGATCGTCTTCTGTCAGGGCCGCCGCTAATTCCTCTGCGGCCTGCTTGCGAAGCCCCTCCAGCATCGACTTCATGCCGCTGATGCACCCCTGGCAATATCAACAACTGCGGCAAATCCCTGAGGATCGTTCACAGCCAGATCGGCCAGCATTTTTCTATCGAGAACAAC
>Ga0082335_1003655_pt1 | contig 24838 bp, 25 predicted proteins | sample Subgrocontami58m_FD_72375 | JGI IMG/M metagenome (GOLD analysis project Ga0082335, IMG submission 72375) | Subsurface groundwater microbial communities from S. Glens Falls, New York, USA - GMW37 contaminated, 5.8 m (SPADES assembly) (version 2) ...
CGCGCCCGACCCCGGCGCCGACGCCGGCGCCGTCAAACGCCCCCGCCCTCCCCCCCCTCCCCGCCCCACCCGACCCACCCGACCTACCCGACCCACCCGATCGACCTGCCTCGAGCGCGCCCCGAGGCGAGCGTAAGCACCCCGCGGGCTGAGCCCCGCTGTACTCAGGATTGATGAAGTTGCTTTCGAGGTGCGCGGGCAGCACGCGCGCCGCGCGGGACGCGGGCGCCTCCCGCGCGCGTCGCACCTGATCCAGCACGCCGCGCAGCGCCGCGGGCGCGCAGGCGACGGTCGTCGGACAGAACGCGGTGACGCCGTATCGCGGAAGCCGCTCCGCGATCGCCGCGATGGCCTGGCCGTCGGGCCGCGTGTCGAGCGAGTCGACCCCGTCGACGCCGTGTACGTGGACGTCGATGAAGCCCGGCACGATGTAGTGACCGTGAAAGGCGAAGAGCGACTGCGCGTGTCCGCCCGTCGGCGCGTCCGGGCGCACTTCGGCGATATGGCCATCGTCGATGACGAGCGTGCCCGGGGAGAGGATGCGGTCGGGCAGCACCAGGGCGGCGCCCGACAGGACGATCATGGGAGGGCGGCCAGACGCGCGGCGCCGATGGCCGCGGCGTCCGCGCCGAGCGCCGAGGTCGCGATCGTCAGCGCGTCCATCATCGGCCGCGGCAGGCGCCGGGCGATCTCGGTCCGCAGCGGTTCGAGCAGCAGGTCCGCCGCCGACGCCATGATGCCGCCGAGCACGAGCATCTCGGGGTCGGCGAGCACGACCAGGTTGGCCGCCGCCATGCCGAGGTACTTCGCCGTGTCGCGGACGACCGAGATCGACACGCCGTCGTTCTCGCGCGCCGCGCTGAGCACGTGGTCGGCGGTGATGGCGGCAAAGTCGCCGTTGGCCATCTCCAGCACGCGCGAGCGATCGCCCGCCTTGATGCGCCAGATCAGCCGGCGCACGATGCCGCCGGCCGCCACTTCGGCTTCGAGGCAGCCGGTTTTCCGGTAATCCTCGCGCTCGACCGGATTCAGCGCGAGCCACGCGACGTTGGCCGCGCGACCACGCGCGCCCATCATCGCCGCGCCTTGCCGGATGATGCCGCCCGTCGCGTGTTCGTCGACGGCGAAGAACACGAGATCCTGCACGCCTTTCGCCGCGCCGATCCACGCTTCGGCCACGGCCGCGGCGGTGCCAGACGGCGACGCCCCGTTCTGCGTGAAGGACCCGGCGAAACGATGCGCGAGGCCGGCCAGCGCCGGCGCGATGGCCGCGGACTCGGGATTGACCGCGGCAACGCCCAGCCCCTGCGCGCCGCGCGCGGCGGTCGCCACCTGATCCAGCGCCGCGTTGGCGGCGGCGCTCAGATCGCCCGCAGCATCCACCGACGCGCGGGCCTGCACGCCGCCGAGCTCGTCGACCTCCACCGCGACCGCGCTCGCGTCCCGCAGTTCTAGTCCGAGCATAAGCATCCAAGAAATTTCAGATTGCAGATTTCGTCATTCATCGCGGCCCCAGTCGGTATGGACCTGCAGCTTGCGGCCCACGAGCGGCAGCGGCACGGGGTCGTCGGAATCGTCCGCGTGGAACAGCGTGCGATCGACACGGTCGAGCAGCGACGACAGCTGCCGTTCGTCGGGCGCGTGGACCACGAGCACGCCGCCGCTGTCCGCCAGTGGAAACCGTCGATCGTCGAGGTAATCCCGATCCATCGTGACGAGCGTGCGCCGAAGCTGCTGCGCGAGCTGATAGTGCCTCACGTCGGGCGCGCGCCGCAGGTCGTCTTCCTCGAGCACGAACAGCACGTCCCACCCTAGCCGCCCGCGCATGTGCGCGACGATGCCGGCCGGCACGTTGGCGTCGGCATAGATGCGCGGACGCGGCGACAACCGCTCGGCGTAGGGCGCAAGCTCGGAGGAAAGCGTTCTCATGACCCGTGAGTCTGAAGCTTGAAGTTGCGCTTCTCATGAGCGGCTCTTGCCTCACGCGTGAGGTCCGCGACGAGCCGCTCGCGATGGTGAACCAGCTCCTTGCGCGGGCGGCGTCCGTTCGGCGATGAGACGGCGTACTCGCAGAACAGCGGGAACGCGATCGTGGAGTCGCAGTAGGCGACGACCGTGTCGGGCAGCACGCCCGGGTTCACCTTGCCCCAGCTCACGGCCTCGGCCGGCGTCGCGCCCGACAGCCCGCCCCAGACGGCCGAGTCGGTCGTGATCTGGATGAAATAGTCGTTGCCGCCCTTCGGGATGCCGTAGACCTCCCACAGCGTGGGCTGCGCCTGCAGGTAGAAGTTCTTCGGCGAGCCGCCGCCGAGAATCACGCAGCCGTTCATCTTCCCGGCGAGCACGATCGCGCAGACTTCGTTGACGTCCTTGTTCGGATCGATCATGAAGCGGCTGCCGTTCATCAGCTCGTGATACGCGATGTTCATGCCGATCGAGCTGTCGCCGGGCGACGAGGTGTACAGCGGCACGCCGGCCGCCGCGGCGCGCGCCACGACCGAGTACTCCACGCAGGCCGGGTTCTTCTTCAGAAGGTCGAGACCCAGCTGGTAGTGGAACTCTGAGGTCGCGATCGGCTCGTTGAACCCCGAGCGGACGATGAAGTCGCGGATGTAGGTGTCGGTCTCGAGCAACACCGTCGCCGGAAACAGGACGTCGTAGATCCGGATCACGCCATCCTCAAACAGCTCGACGTCGTCCACGAACGGCGACCCGCGGTGCAGTGTGAAGTTCAGCGCGTAGTGGAGGTCGTGATAGAGGTTGGCGCCGGTCGAGATGATGAAGTCCACGAGCCCGCGGTCCATCATCTCGACGACGCAGCCGCCCAGCCCCGCCGGCGTCATCGCGCCCGCAATCGTCAGCCCGATGGTCGTCTCATGCTCCGCCGCGAGCATCTTCTCGGCGAAAATCCGGCACGCCTCGGACAATCGTCCGGCATTGAACGCCTGGAAGCCGTTGTCGATCAGATGCCGGACCTCCGGGCTGCCGGTCGGCCGGTAATGGGTGATCGGCTTGCCTGAAAGCGTCTGCTGACGGGAGTGCCCGGGCGAGCCGGGGGCGCGATGCGGCAAAGTTGTGCTCCCTTTCCGAGCCCGACGCGCCGAAAACTCGCGATCGGGTGAGCGTTTAGCTTAACATCGACGGTTGTGACCGGTGAATACAACTCGCTGTGGTGGGCGGCCGGGGCCGGGGCCGCGCTCGTGGCGTTCCTCGGGCTCTGGGTGTGGCGCAAAGGGCGGCCGTTCGCCGCGGGCGACGTCTTCCGCGCCAGCCGGATCAGCCGAGGCAACCATCTGTTTCCGACCCAGGTCCTGATCGTCCCGACGAGCGTCGTCCAGTACACGCCCCGGTGGATCGGACGCCGGGAGGAGACGATTCACATGGCGCACATCGCGTCGGTGAAGATCGAGACGGGCATGCTGCTGTCGAACGTCCTCATCGAAACCAGCGGCGGGACCCATCCGATCGTGTGTCACGGCCACCTCAAGGGTGACGCGACCCGGATGAAGACGCTGATTGAGCGCTACCAGACCGACTACTATCGAGGCATTCCCCGCGAAGGTAAGGATCCGGGCCCGTCCGACCGATAACTACAGCGATACATGGATGATCTGACCTTCAATGCGCGCCGCGCGAGCGCGGGAGCGGCGGCCAAGACGGCTGAGCCGGCTGATCCCGAAACCCGGTTCCGCACGCTCGTGCAGTCGCCGCTGCGCGCCGGGCTGCTGCGCTATCTGAGCGCCCGCCCGGACGAGAGCTTCGACGTCGAATCCCTGATGCAGACGTTCGGCCGCCTGCGCCTGGACGTCGAGAACTGCGTGAAGGAACTGGTCGATTTCGGCGTCGCGCAGGCCATCCCCGGCAACCCTCCGCGGTACATGGCCGGGCGGCCGGCCTCCGGCGCGCTCGGCGATCTGCTCGACCTGTTCCTCGAACGCCGCGCCACCGTCAGCACCGAAGACCAGTCGCCCTCGGTGCAGCGCTTCCGCGAGATGATCGGCCGCGACGAGAAGATGCTGATCGTCTTCGAGTGGATCCGCACCGCCGCGAAGTCCGACATCTCGGTGCTGATCCTCGGGCCGACCGGATCGGGCAAGGAAGTCGTCGCGCGGATGATCCACGAGCTGAGCCGCCGCACGGTCGCCAAGTTCCAGGCGGTCAACTGTGCGGCGCTCCCCGACACGCTGTTCGAGTCGGAAATCTTCGGGTACGAGAAAGGCGCCTTCACCGGCGCGCACGACCGCAAGCCGGGCCGCCTCGAGCTCGCCAACGACGGCACGCTCTTCCTCGACGAGATCGCGGACATGTCGCTCATCGCGCAGGCCAAGCTCTTGCGCGTGCTCGAGGAACGGCGCTTCGAGCGCCTCGGCGGCAACAAGTCGATCTCGGTCGACTTCCGTCTGATCTCGGCGACCAACCGCCCCCTCGAGCAGTTCGTGCGCGACGGCCGCTTCCGCGAGGATCTCTACTACCGCGTCAACGCGTTCGCGATCCGGCTGCCCTCGCTCCGCGAGCGGCAGGTCGACATCCCGGTGCTCGCGCAGCGGTTCCTCGCCCGGTACTGCGCGGCGCAGGGGCTGCCGCTCGACAGCAAGAGCTTCTCGCGCGAAGCGCTGGACTCACTGGTCAGCTATCAGTGGCCCGGCAACATCCGCGAGCTCGAAAGCACCGTGTCGCGCGCGGCGCTGTCCGCGCCGGGCCGCTCCATCCGCGCCTCCGACATCGAGTTCCTGCATGCCGCCACGGCCACGGCGCCCCTCACCGGGGACCACCTGCCGTCGCTTGCGGACGCGGAGCGCGCGCACATCGTCCGCGTCCTCGAGGCGGTGCAGTGGAACAAGAAGGAGGCGGCCCGGGTGCTCGACATCAGCCGAGGCACGCTGTACCGCAAGATCGTCGAATTCCAGCTGGAGCCCGAGCCGCGGCCGGCCGGCCGCCGCGCGCGGGAAACCGAGACCTAATCGCCGCGTTTCGCGGTATCATTTGTCGGCTCCCCCGGCCGCAGGTTATGAACGACCTCCCGATCGCGGCGCGGCTCTACGTCGGAGCCGTCCTCGCCGCTGGCGCAATCATCATCGCGGTCTTCGGGCCGCACACCTTCGCCCACCCGATTCTCTTCGCGGTGCTCCTCGGCTGCTCGTCGCTCGCCTCGGCGATGAAGGTCAGCCTGCCGCTGGCCTCGAGCGGGTCGACCATGTCGGTGTCCTACGCCGTGGACTTCGCGGCGCTGCTCCTGCTGGGCGCGAGCGAGACCATGCTGGTCGCCGCGGCGAGCGCGTGGAGCCAGTGCACGTTCCGGACGAAAGTGCGGTCGGCTCCCTACCGCACGCTCTTCAGCATGGCGTCACTCGTGCTGACCGTGAAGGCGGCGGGGCTGGCCTACACCTGGCTCGGCGGGCCCACGTCGGCCGACCAGTTCTCGATCTTGACCATCCCCAAGCCGCTCGTCGGCGCGGCGACGACGTATTTCGTGTGCAACACGCTGCTCGTCGCGACCGCGATCGGCCTCTCCACCCGCCAGACCATCGCGAAGGTGTGGAACGAGAACTTCCTCTGGAGCGCGCCGAGCTATTTCGTCGGTGCCGGCGTCGCGGCGCTCGCGGCGTCGATCATCGGTCGGGGCGGCTACTGGATGGCGTCGCTGCTGGCCGCGCCCTTGTACCTGACCTATCGCACCTACAAGGTCTACATGGGCCGCATCCAGGATCAGCAGCGGCACGTCATCCAGGTGTCCGACCTCCATCTGGCGACCATCGAAGCGCTCGCGCTCGCGATTGACGCGAAGGACCAGACCGCGCAGAGCCACATCCGCCGCGTGCAGGTGTACGCCGCAGGGCTGGCGCGGGCGCTCGGCATGAGGGACAACGAGGTCCAGGGCGTGCAGACCGCGGCGCTCTTGCACGACATCGGCAAGCTGGCGGTGCCCGAGCACATCCTGTCGAAGCCCGGCCCGCTGACGCAGGAAGAGTTCCAGAAGATCCGCATCCATCCGCAGGTTGGCGCCGAGATCATCAGCGGCGTGCCGTTCCCGTATCCGGTGGCGCCGCTCATCCTCAGCCATCACGAGCGGTGGGACGGCAAGGGGTATCCGGCCGGCCTCAAGGGCGACGACATCCCACTGGGCGCGCGCATTCTCTCGGTCGTCGACTACTTCGACGCGTTGATGTCGGAGCGGCCCTATCACAAGGCGATGAGCCTCGACGCGGCGCTCGGGCTGCTGCAGCAGGAAAGCGGCAAGGCGCTCGACCCGCACGTCGTGGAAACGTTCATCGCGATGTATCCGACGCTCGCCGCCGAGGCCGAAGCCGGCCAGGAGCCGTTGCGCAAGCTGACGCGCGTGCCGACCGACGCGCCGACCGCGGCGCCCGCCGTCGGCCTGGTGCACGAGTCGTCGCCGGTGCGCACCAACGTCTTCCAGGACATCGCGCTGGCCCACCGCGAGATTTACGCGCTGTACGAGATCGCGCAGGCGATGGGCAGCAGCCTCGGCGTGTCCGACACGATGGCGCTCATCGCGTCGAAGCTGAGCAACATCGTGCCGTTCTCGTGCTGCGCGCTGTTCCTCTACAACGACGAGAGCGAGACGCTGCGCTGCCGCTTCGCGACCGGAATCGAGTCCGACATCATCCAGCAGCTCACCATCCGCAACGGGCACGGGCTCACCGGGTGGGTGGCGCGCAACCGGCGCCCGCTCGTCAACGCGCGGCCGAGCACCGACCTCGAGGCCGCCGGATACCCGTCCGACCATACGACGCTGCACGCGGCGCTGGTGTGCCCGCTGCTGTTCAACGAACGTTTCATCGGCACCATCTCCGTCTATCACACGGAGCCGTCGGTCTACACCGACGATCACCGCCGGCTGCTCGACCGCATCTCCGAGCAGGCGGCCGCGGTCATCTACAACTCAATCGTCTTCGAGCAGACGCAGGAAGATTCGCTCACCGACGCGCTGACGGCGCTGCCCAACACGCGCTTCATGTTCATGCACCTCACGCGCGAGCTCGCGCGCGCCGAGCGCCTGAAGTCCGAGGTGTCGCTCCTGGTCATGGACCTCGACAACTTCAAGGACATCAACGACACGTACGGCCATCACGTCGGCGACCGCGCGCTGCGCGAGGTCGCGGGCGTGCTGCGCGCCGGGATCCGGCCCTACGACATCTGCGTCCGCTACGCGGGCGACGAGTTCATCGTCGTGCTGTCGGGATGCGGCGGCGAGGAAGCCGAGCGCAAGCGGCTGGAACTGCAACGCGCCGTCGACAGTCTGCAGTTCGAGGCGCGGCCGGGCAAGATGCTGCCGCTGGCCATCAGCGTCGGCGCGGCCATCTTCCCGCACGACGGCGACACCTACGAGACGCTGCTGGCGACGGCGGACAGCCGGATGTACCGCGACAAGACGCGGCGCAAGCGCGAATCGACGGCCGCGGAACCCCACGGGCAACCGCCGCGCACGGCCCCGACGGCGAGCATCTCGGACGTCGACCTGCAGCGCGCCGCCGCCGGCATACTCTAGAACTGAGAACTGAGAACTGAGAACTGAGAACTCAGAACCGAAACTTCGGAACTTCGAGTTGTCAGTTTTCAGTTCTCAGTTCTCAGTTCTCAGTTCTCAGTTTGATCGTCGTCCACCCAGTCCGGACTCGCGCCCGTCAGGCCCGTCCAGAAAATGGCCAGCCCGGTGGCGCCGACCACGAGCGCCAGACCCTCGACCCACCACGCACCATACCGGCCGCTGAGCTCGACCCAGCCAGCCGGGAGCGCAAGAGCCAGCCCCACCGCCATCGCCACCGCCCGCCTGCGGACGAGCCTCAGGAGTGCGCCGCGCACACGTCGCAATGCCATGCCTGAGGGGCTAGGTTTGAGGCTTCAAGTTTGAGATGACATCCTTGACGCCGTTCGTCTGCCGCGCGAGCTGAATCGCGCGCTCGGCTTCCGCCTGGGATTTCACGGTGCCCGACATTGTCACGACGCCGTTGCTGGTGGTGACGTCGATCTCGAGCGCACCGACCTGCGGGTCGTTGAGCAGCGTCGTCTTCACCCGCGCCGAGATCGTCGCGTCGTCCACGGCGACCGACGTGCCGGCGGGGCGGATCGACATGCCGCCGCACGCGGGGAGGGTGACCGCCGCGAGGCACGATAGGACGAGGAGTTTTGGAATCATGCACCCAATATCTGCAACTCAGATGCCGACCGCGTGGAACCCGGAATCAACCATCAGGACTTCGCCGGTGACGGCTCTGGAGGCGGAGCTCAGCAGGAAGACAGCCGCGTCGGCGACCTCCGACGCGTCCACGCCGCGGCGCAGCGGCGCACGATCGCGATAGACCTGCAGGATGGCCGAAAACCCGGCGATGCCGGAGGCGGCGAGCGTCTTGATGGCGCCGGCTGAAATCGCGTTCACGCGGATATTCTTCGGACCCAGATCGCTTGCCAGGTAGCGAACCGACGATTCGAGCGCGGCCTTCGCCACGCCCATCACGTTGTAGTTCGTGAAAACGCGATCGCTGCCGATGAAGGTGAGCGTCAGGATGCTGCCGCCACCGCGCCTGTCCATCAGCGGCACGACCGCGCGCGACAGACCAACGAGTGAATACACGCTGACGTCCAGCGCGATTCGGAAACTTTCGCGCGGCGTGTCCACGAACGGGCTGCGGAGGGCATCGGCTGGCGCGAAGCTCGCGCCGTGCACGAAAAAATCGAGCCCGCCAAACTCCCGGTCGAGCGTGGCCGCGAGATCCGCAATCTGCTGATCGCTCGTCACGTCGCACGGAAGCACCAGCGGGTTGTCGAGGGTCGCCGCCAGCTCGCGGACGTTTTCCTCGAGCCGCTCGCTCGGATACGTGAGCGCGAGCCGCGCGCCGGCCGCGGCGGCCGCCTGCGCGATGGCCCACGAAATCGAGCGCTTGTTCGCCACCCCAACGATGAGACCGTGCGTCCCGGCGAGGTCAGGCATCACTTCGAGCGTTTCCGGCCCGGGGGACCGTGGCGTCGCGCGAGGCGCGAGGGCATGCCGCCGCCGCCCTGGGGAGGCCGGCCGCCGCTCGAGCGCATGCCGCCGCGCGAGGGACCACCCGGCATGTTGCCGTTGGATCGACCGCCGCCGAAGAACTGTGGTCCACCGCCTCCGCCGCCGCGCGGACGAAAGCGATTGGGACGCCCGCCAGGCTGACGAATGGTGAACTCGGGAATCGGCCGCGAGGGCGGTGGCTGGCCTTCGTGTTTCGGCAGCGATGCGCGGATCAGCGGGCGGTGCACCGGCCCTTCTTCCTCGTCGCGCTCGATCTCTTCGTCGGGTGCGGGTTCGGCATCCGGCGCCGGCGCCTGCACTGATTCGACGCGTGCGGTCTCGCCAAAGGTCGCGGCCGCCGCGGCGGATGGCGCCGCGTCCACGGGTTCCTCGACCGGCGCGACGTCAGGCGTGTTCGCGCCGGCTGGCGGCGCGACGTCAGGCGCGTTCGCGCCGGCTGGCGGCGCGCCTTCGTGCGCGACGCGCTTCGGGCCGCCCGCCAGCACCTGCGCATACAGCGCCGCCGGGGTGTCGGCTTTCCGGCGTTGCCGCGGGACCTTCGCGTGCTTGTATTCGTGATCGGCGTCGCAGGTCGTGCACCGCGTCTGCTTGACGTCGTCGCCTACCATCGCGACGACGGCGTGGTTCGTCACGCGCCGCTCACGCGGACAATAATCGTCCAGAATGTCACCAAGCCGAAGCTGGCGCTGCTGCATCAACGCTCCCGAGAATACCGCTGGCGGGGAAATGAAATGCGAAAGGCGGAAGCAATCTTAGCAGAGCCCGTCCAAGCCGTCCAGCCACCTCCGGACCTCCGCCAGTCGGGCCGCCACGGCCTGCGGCGCGGTCGATTGCGGCGTGCGTTTGGCCGCCACGGACGCGCCGGGCGTCACGCGGGCGACGACATCGGCGTCGAACAGGTCGCTGGCCGCGCGCCATTCGACGAGCGACAGCGACTCGAAGTCGCGCTTGTCGGCGAGCAGCTGGCGGACGAGCGCCCCGACGATTTCGTGCGCGCGCCGGAACGGCACGCCGCGGCCGACCAGATAGTCCGCCACATCTGTCGCCAGGAGCAAGCCTGATGCCGCGGACGCCGCGCGCGCGCGGTCGAGCGTCAGCCCGGCGACGACGGATCGCGCCACGGCGAGGCACCCGCTGAGCGTGTCTTCGGCGCCGAACACCGCTTCCTTGTCTTCCTGCAGATCCTTGTTGTAGCCGGTCGGCAGGCCCTTGATGGTCGTCAGCAGGCCGACGAGGTGGCCGATCGCCCGGCCCGCTTTCCCGCGCACGAGCTCGAGCGGATCGGGATTCTTCTTCTGCGGCATCATGCTGCTGCCGGTGCTGAGCGCGTCGGACAGGTCGAAGAAATGATGCTCGTCGCCGCACAGGATGATCAGATCCTCCGCCAGCCGGCTGAGATGCACCATCGTCATCGCACAGGCGTAGAGAAACGTCGCCGCGAAGTCGCGGTCCGACGAGGCGTCCATGCTGTTGTCGACGACCTTGGAAAAGCCGAGATCGCGGGCGAGCGCGTCGGTATCGATGGCGTAGGCCGTGCCGGCGATGGCGCCGCTGCCGAGCGGCAGCGCGTCGCTTTCCTCGCGCGCGCCCGCGAGCCGCGCGAAGTCGCGGCGGAGCGGTGCCACATGGGAGAGAAAAAAGTGCGCCACGAGCACGGGCTGCGCGGGACGGAAATGCGTGTACGACGGCATGAGCGCGTCACCGGCGGAGGCGGCCTGCGCGGCCAGCGCGTCCACGACCGACCGAACGGCCCGCTGCAGCAGCGGAATGCGCCGCCGGAGATACAGCCGGAGATCCAGCGACACCTGCTCGTTGCGCGACCGGCCGGTGTGCAGGCGGCGGCCGGCATCGCCCACACGCTCCACCAGCTGGCGCTCGACGAAGCTGTGGACGTCCTCGTCGGGCCCGTTCACGAACGCGGGATCCGATCGGCCCTGCTCGAGAATGGCGGTCAGCGTCTCCGCGACTTGACGCGCCTCCTCGCCCGACAGCACGCCGGCCTTCGCCAGCGCGCGTCCCCACGCGATGCTCCCCGTCACGTCGTCCTCGAAGAGCCGCCGATCGAAGCGGAACGACGCGCCGAACTCGAACGCCGCCCGATCGGGGGCGATGTCGAACCGCCCGGACCACAAGTTAGTCATTGGTCGTTGATCGTTAGTCGTTGTCTAGTGACCCGTCGCGTTGGCGAGCGTGACGACCTTGGTCGCCGGCGCCGTCGAAACCTGACAATCGACGATGGTGCAGTCGCCCTTGAAGAGCTTCAGGCGAACGACGCCGGTGACGCGAGCCTGGATGGTGTCGATGAAGGCGTCGAGCGCCTGGCGCAGCGGCCCGAACCACGTGCCGTCACGGACGATTTGCCGGTATTGCCCGGCGACGAGCGCTGAAAAACGTTCGGCGTCTCCCGTGATCGTCGCCCTCCGCAGTTCCTGATGCGCAGCGTGCAGGGCGACGAGGGCCGACGGCTCGACTTTCTCCACCCGGCCGACGCCGTGCGCGCCGGCGATGATGTCGAGGCTGCCGACCAGGTCGACGAGCGGCATCGCGACGCCGTTGATGGCGATCGGCACGCCGCGGTCGATCGTGATGTCGACCGACGCGGGCTCGCCGGGCGACCCGGACGCCGCTCTCGACGCGGCGGAGCCATCAGGGCCCGCGACCGCGGCCGGCAGCGCCAGATGGCGCTGGCGCGCGTAGTCGAGTTGCTGCGCCTCGGTCATGCCCCACTCGCGCGCCGGCGCGATGACGGTGAGCATCGGATCGAGCGCGCGCACGGTCTTGTCGATCGGCGCGGCGCTGCCGTCGCGGTCGCCGTGCGCCACCGTCGTCGCCTGCTCGATGTGCGCGATGGTGACCAGCGTCTGGGCGATGAGCGGACGGCCGAGGGCGGCCGCCAGCGGCGACCCGTCGTGGCAGAGCACGCCGGCCTTCAACGCGCGGACGATGTAGTCGCGCGCGAACTCGTCACGGACATCCAGCACGTGCGCGCGCAAGGCGCCGGTCGCCAGGGCGCGGTCGCGGACCGCCTCGAGATCCTGGCCCTGCCCGAGGTCGATGATGACCGCGATGATTTCGGCGCCGTAGGTCTCGGCGAGCCAGGGAATGGCCATGGACGTGTCCAGCCCTCCCGAATATGCCAGCACAATCCGCGTCATGCCGCCGAGTACTCCTCGAGGCGCTTGACGAGCGCCGCCGCGCCCCGCGCCCCGCGCGCGACCACCAGAATCGTGTCGTCGCCCGCGATGGTGCCGACCACTTCCGGCAGCCGCGACCGGTCGAGCGCAATGGCCAGCGCCTGCGCCTGCCCGATGCCCGTGCGGACGACGACGAGCTGCTGCACGCGCTCAACCCGGCGCAGGAACTCGCCGGCCGCGCGCTCGAGCGCGGTGAGCGCCGTCTCCGGGTCGGACGCCTCGGCGCCGGGCCGCTGGTAGGCGCCGTCGCCCGAGCGCTTCACGAGCCCGAGGTCCTTGATGTCGCGCGAAATCGTCGCCTGCGTCGCCTCGAAGCCCTGCTGGTGCAGGCGGCGGCGCAGCCGCTCCTGGCTGTGGAGCGCTTCGCGGTCGATCAGTTCCAGGATGATCGCTTGTCGGCGTGCTTTCATGGCGGACGGTGAATGAGTATACATCGATTTTCGTTGATCGAAACAGGCTCACGGTGTATAAGTATGCTTTCCGATGCATACTGTCGCGCAGCCCGTCGCCCCCGCTTCCGGTGCCGCTGCCTCGAGCGCCTCGTCCACGCCCCTCGCGCGCGTGGCGGTGGCCGGCGCCACCGGCTACACCGGCCAGGAGCTGCTGCGGCTGCTCTCCCGGCATCCTGCCGTCGCGCTGACCGCGGCGATGTCCTCGGGACAGACCGGCGCCTCGTCGCGGCGCCTTCCGGGCCTGGCCCGCATCTGGAACGGCACGATCGTCCCGCTCGCGCCCGACTCGCTCGCCCGCGACGCGGACGTCGTGTTTCTGGCGCTGCCGGATTCGGCGGCCGCCGAGCTCGGGCCCGCGCTGGTGGACGCCGGCGTCCGCGTCATCGACCTGTCCGGCGCCTTCCGGCTGCGGAATGCCGACGTGCGCGCGCGCTGGTATCCCGACACGCATCGTCTGCCCGAGGGCGTCGCGTACGGGTTGACCGAACGCGAGCGCGGTGCCATCGCGCGGGCGCAGCTGGTCGCGAACCCCGGCTGCTACCCGACGGCGGCGCTGCTGGCGCTCGCGCCGCTCGTCGAAGCGGGCCTGCTCGTCCAGGGCGCCGACCTCATCGTGGACGCGAAGTCGGGCGTCTCGGGGGCGGGCAAAACGCCCTCCGAGCGGACGCACTTCTCGGAGATCCACGGCAGCATGGCGGCCTACGGCGTGTTCAGTCATCGCCACGGCGCCGAAATCGAGCAGGGCGTCGGCCAGACCGTCACCTTCACGCCGCACCTGGTGCCGCTCGACCGCGGCATGCTCTCGACGATCTACGTGCGCGTCGCGCCCGGCACGACGGAAGAGGCGCTGGGCGAGATCTTCGAACGGGCCTACGCCGGCGCGACCTTCGTGCGCCTGGTGGGATCGTCGCTGCCTGAAATCAAGCACGTCGCGCACACGAACTTCTGCGACATCGGCTGGCGGGTGGACCCGTCGGGCCGCGCGATTCTCGTGTCGGTCATCGACAACCTGCTGAAGGGCGCATCGGGCCAGGCGGTGCAGAACCTGAACGTGATGCTGGGCATCGACGAGCGCACGGGGTTGTTATGACAGCGCGTGGGCTTACCGCAGCGTCGATTCACCACAAGGGACACGAAGGACACCAAGGTAAGGTTTTCTTCTCTGTGTCCTTGGTGTCCTTTGTGTCCTTGGTGGTGAGTACGCGGTGATGAGTGCCCGGCCGCTGGTATTCAAGTTCGGCGGCGAGCTGCTCGAGGATCGCGCGCACCTGGCGACCGTCGTCGCCGGTGTCGCCGCCATCGCGGCCGCGGGCGCGCCCCTCGTCATCGTGCATGGCGGCGGCAAGGAAATCGACGCGGCCCTGAAGGTGGCCGGCATCGAGAAGCGGCAGATCGAAGGCCTCCGTATCACCGACGAAGCGACGCTCGAGGTCGTCGTCGCGGTGCTGGCGGGGGCGGTGAACACGCGCCTGGTCGCCGCCCTCAATACCGCCGGCGTGGCGGCGGTCGGCTTGACCGGCGCGGACGGGACGTGCGGCCTGTCGGCCGTGGCGCCGCCGCACCGGACCGTGGACGGCCGCCTCGTGGATCTCGGGCGCGTCGGCGTGCCCGACGTCCAGGCCGATCTGCGGCTGGTGCAGACGCTCGTGCGCGACGGCTTCGTGCCCGTCATCGCCTGCATCGGCCTCGACCGCGATGGACGCTTGTTGAACGTGAACGCCGACACGTTCGCGGGGCATCTCGCGGCGCGGCTCGGCGCCCGGCGCCTCGTCATCGCCGGCACGACGCCGGGCGTGCTCGGGCCCGACGGCGCGACGCTGCCCTTCGTCGGCGCGGACGCCGTCACCGCGCTCGTCAACGACGGCACGGCCACGGCAGGGATGATTGCGAAGCTGCGCGCCTGTGGGCACGCGCTCGCGGGTGGTGTGGACATGGTGGTAATCGTGGACGGACGGGATCGCGCGGCGCTGACGGCGGCCGCTGAGAGCGCGGCGCCGGTGTCGGCGACGCGCTTGGTCAGGATGGTACCGGCATGAGTGTGGTGATGGACGACGTGGTGGCGCGCGAGTCGCGCCATGTTCTGCAAACCTACAAGCGCAACCCGGTCACGCTCGTGCGCGGCGAGGGCGTGCGTCTGTGGGACGCGGAGGGACGCGAGTATCTCGACCTGCTGTCGGGCATCGGCGTCGCCGCGCTCGGGCATGCGCATCCGGGGCTGGCGCGCGCCATCGCGGATCAGGCGCAGACGCTCATCCACACGTCGAACCTCTTCTACCATCCGCTGCAGGGACAGGTCGCCGAGCGACTGGCCGGCCTGTCGGGTTTGCCGCGCGCGTTCTTCTGCAACAGCGGCACCGAAGCCGTGGAAGCGTGCCTGAAGTTCGCGCGCCGCTATTGGTACACGAAGGGCGAGCCGCGCAGCGAGTTCATCGCGCTCGACGAGTCGTTCCACGGGCGGACGTTCGGATCGCTGTCGGTCACCTCGGACGAGCACTATCGCCGGCCGTTCGAGCCGCTGCTGCCGACGGTCACCTTCGTCCCAACCAACGATCCGGCGGCGCTCGCCGCGGCCGTGTCGAACCGGACCGCCGCGATCATCGCGGAATCGGTGCTCGGCGAAGGCGGGATCAAGCCGCTCACGCCCGCGTTTGCAGCGGCGATCAAGGAAGCCTGCGCCAGAACGGGCGCGCTCTTCATCGCGGACGAAATTCAGAGCGGCCTCGGCCGTACCGGCCATCCGTTCTATTTCCAGGCGCTCGGCCTGAAGCCGCACCTCGTCTCGGTCGGGAAGGCGCTGGGCGGCGGTGTGCCGGTCGGCGCGGCGCTCGTCAGCCAGGAGGTGGCCGACACGCTGTCGTTCGGCGACCACGGCACCACCTATGGCGGCAACCTGCTCGCGTGCCGCGCGGCGCTCCTGGTCCTCACCGAGATCTTCGAGGGCGGCGTCGCCGAGAACGTCAAGCGCGTGGGGGCCACCTTCGAGCGGCGGCTGAAGGCGCTCGCCGCGAAGCACCGTTTCGTGAAGGAAGTCCGCGGCGCGGGTCTGATGTGGGGGCTGGAGCTCGACCGCGACGCGGCGGCCGTCGTGCCGGCGGCGCTCGAGCGCGGCGTCATCGTCAATCGTACGGCGGAGCGGGTCGTGCGGCTGCTGCCGCCGCTGGTCATCACCGAAGAGGAGGCCGACGAAGCCCTCGGCCGTCTCGACGCGGCGCTTGGCGCCGTGGGAGCTGCCTCATGAGGCCATCAAAGGGGGGCCGGCTCACGTTGCGCACGGCGGAGCCCGCCGAGGCGAAGAAGCTGCACGCGCTCATCCAGGCCAACCTGGAAGAGGGGCACCTGCTGCCGCGGACGCTCGGCGAGCTCACGGTGCACGCCGGCCGCTTCGTCGTCGCCCTGAAGGCGCGGACGATCGTCGGCTGCGCGGAGCTCGCGCCGCTCAGCCCGCACGTCGCCGAAGTCCGCTCGCTCGCCGTGGACTCGAGCGCGCGCGGCAGCCGCGTGGGCGTGATGATCGTGGACGAGCTGCGGCGTCGCGCCCGGCGCGCCGGGTTCGAGAAGCTGTGCGCGTTCACCCACGCGCCCCGCTACTTCATTCACATGGGATTCTCGATCGTCCCGCACCTCTGGCTCGCCGAGAAGGTCTTCACCGACTGCGTGAAGTGCCCGCAGTTCCGCCAGTGCGGCCAGTACGCGATGGTGGTGCCTCTCGACTCGGCGTTCGACGCGGAGCGCGGCTACGGCATGCCGGCGGCCGTGGCGGCGCCGCTCGCGTGATGGCCGGCACCTCCTCGACCATGTCAGGCGGGGTGACGACGCCGCGCGGGTTTCGCGCGGCCGGCGTCAGCGCCGGCATCAAGGCGAAAGAGGGAAGCCTCGATCTGGCGCTGCTGGTCTCGGACGCGCCGGCGCGGGCCGCGGCCGTGTTCACCACCAATCGCGCGCTGGCCGCTCCCGTCGTCGTGTCGCGCGAGCATCTCGCGCGGTCCGGCGGCACGGTCCGCGCCATCATCGTCAACAGCGGCTGCGCCAACGCCTGCACCGGCGAGGAAGGGATGCAGGTCGCGCGCGACATGGCGGCCGAGACGGCCCGTCTCCTCGGCTGCCCCGTCGAGCAGGTGCTGGTCGCTTCGACCGGCGTCATCGGCGTGGCGCTGCCGATGGAGAAGATCCGCGGCGGGCTGCCGCTTGCGCTGCGCGCGCTCGGCGCGGATCAGGGCCCCTCGGCCGCGCGCGCGATCATGACGACCGATCCGTTTCCCAAGGAAGCGGCGACCACCATCTCGATCGCGGGACGCGACGTGGCCATCGGGGGCATGGCCAAGGGCTCGGGCATGATCGAGCCGATGCTGGCGACGATGCTCGCGTTCGTGACGACGGATGCGATGGTGCCGAAGGCGCTGCTGGACCGCGCGCTAGGCGAGGCGGTGAACGACACGTTCAACGCCATCACGGTCGACGGCGAGTGCTCCACCAACGACTGCGTGATGCTCCTCGCCAACGGCGCGAGCGGTGCGTCCGTGGACGAGGCGACCTACGGCGCGTTCGTCGCGGGCCTGACCACCGTCTGCCGCGAGCTGGCGCTCGGGATCGTGCGGGGCGGCGAGGGCGCCACCAAGCTCATCACCGTCCGCGTGACCGGCGCCGCGTCGAGCGGCGAGGCGCGACGGGCCGCGAAAGCGATCGCGAACTCGCCGCTCGTCAAGACGGCGATTCACGGCGGCGATCCGAACTGGGGCCGCCTCATCGCGGTCGCCGGCCGCGCCGGCGTCGCCTTCGAGCTGTCGCGCGCAGCGGTCACCATCGGATCGACGGTGCTGTTCAAGGACGGGCGGCCCTACGACGAAGCGGCCCCCGAAGCGGCGGAGTACCTCAAGGGCACGGATCTCACCGTGTCCGTCCATCTCGGTGCCGGCAACCTGTCGTCCACGGTGTGGACCTGCGACCTGAGCGCCGAGTACGTGCGAATCAATGCGGATTACCGCACCTGAGCCATGAAGACACCAAGGACACAAAGGAGACGACGGGCACAAAGAGAAGGCCCGACCTCTGTGGCCATCGTGTCCTTTGTGTTGGAGAGACCGTGACGCCAGCGACATCGACCCGCAAAGATTTTCTCTCGGTCCTCGATTTCGACGCGGCCGACCTCGAGCGCTGTCTGCAGCTGGCCGCGCAGCTGAAGGCCGATCGGGTGTTGGGACGGCATGCGCCGACGGCGAACGTCCTGGACGGCCGCCACGTCGCGATGCTGTTCGACAAGCCGTCGCTGCGGACGCGCACGACCTTCGAAATCGCCATCCGCGAGCTCGGCGGCCACCTGGTGGCGCTGCAGCCGGACGTCGCGCTCGGCCGGCGGGAGAGGGTCGGCGACGTCGCGCGCAACCTGGAGCGATGGGTCGACGCGGTCGTCATCCGCACGTTCTCGCAGGATGTGCTGCAGGAATTCGCCGCGGCCGCGCGGCGGCTGCACGTCGTGAACGCGCTCACCGACCAGGAGCATCCGTGTCAGGCGATCGCGGATTTCCTGACGCTGCAGGAGCGCTTCGGGCAGCTCCGCGGGCGGACGATTGCGTACGTGGGCGACGGCAACAACGTCGCGACGTCGCTGGCCCACGCCGGGTCGATGCTCGGCGTGCACGTGCACGTCGCCAGCCCGGAGCCGTACCAGCTGCCGCACGCCGTCGTGCAGCAGGCGACGAGCGTCGCGCGTCACGGCGCGCGCCTGCGGCTGTTCACCGATGCGGCCGACGCGGTCGCCGGCGCCGATGCGGTCTACACCGACACCTGGACGTCCATGGGCAGGGAGGCCGAGGCCGCCCTGCGGTGTCAGGTGTTCGCCGGGTATCAGGTGAACGACGAGCTGATGTCGCTCGCGAAGCCGGGCGCGCTGTTCATGCATTGCCTGCCGGCGCACCGCGGCGAGGAAGTGACCGAAGACGTGTTCGAGTCGGACGTGTCGGTCGTCTTCGACCAGGCCGAGAATCGTCTGCACGGGCAGAAGGCGCTGCTGATGATGCTCCTCGCCCCCGCCTCCAGCCTTTAGCAGCTTCGTCGGATCCGGTCGGGCGCGAAGGAGAATGACAGGGAGAGAGGTGACCTATGCTGACGCTGAAGTCGTTTCACCTGTTCTTTATCTTTCTTTCGATTGTGTTGACCTCCGGATTCGGCATGTGGGGGCTCCTGAACGACTATGTGCTGCTCGGCGCGCTTTCTCTCGGCATCGCCGTGCTGCTCGTCGGCTACGGAGGCTACTTCGCCTGGAAAGCGAAGAGCGTCCATCTGGATTGAGTTGGCCGTTTACACGACGCCGTAGCGCGAGGCTTCAGCCGAGCGAACGACGCTCGCCTGAAAGGCTCGCGCTACACGGACGTGCAAAACGCACTGATGAGTGCGCGAGCCAGAGCCGCGTAAGAGCGCGCCGGCGTCCGCACTGATCGTGCGAACGCCGGCGTACGGAAGAGGGTAATTCGCTTGTCTTTCCGAGCTAGCTGCAGCGGCCAGTCTACTTGCAGTAGTCAGCGCAGGCCGTGGCCTGGTCGCCGATGCCCTGCAGACACGCGCGCATGCACTCGCCAGGCGTCGGCTCGCCGGGCGCTCTTTCGCCGCGGCATTGGGATGCACAGCAGCTAGGGAAGCAGCCATCCCCCGCCCGTGTCAGACCGAGCGACGCCACCGCGGCCGCCAGCAGGCCGCCGCCGATCCGCCAGAATGCCTGTCGGCGCGAAAGTTCTCCGCCCGCGTCTTTTGCCAGCTTGTCGAATCGGTCTCCCATCGTGTTCTCTCCCCTGAATGGATGTGAACCGCGCCGCTTCGAGACTCCACGCTCTTCAGTGCTGAACAGCGCCCTCGAAACCACGGGCCGGCGGCTGCGCCGGCGCTCTTGCGTCACCCGACGATGCGCTCGACAACAACGACAGAATCGGCGCGACCCCCATCGCGACGCGTTCGGCGACGACGCCGCGCTCGTCGATCAAATATGCAATCGGGGTCGCGAATTTCGCGTACAGGCGAGAGATCTCCCACTGGCGCTGCAACACGACCGGGAACGACAGGCCGTGCTCGGCGGCCTTTCGGCGATTCACTTCCGCGTCACCTCGACTCACCATGACGAGGTCCACCCCTGCCGTCCGGCGCGAAAGCTGTTCGAGCTTCGGCGCGAGCTGGTTGCAGGGACCGCAGGCCGGATCGGAGAAGACGAGCAGCACTCGACGCCCGGCGTACTCGTCAAGGGAGAGATCTCCACCGTCGATCCGCGGCAACCGGAAACCCGGGGCGGGCGTCCCTGGCGCCAACCCGTTGCGGTTGATGCGGCTGCCGGCCAGCGAGCGGTCGCCAAACGATTTCGCGCGTGGCTTGTCGCCGGCCGCAGCGATCTGCTCGACCTCCTCTTCGAGCGCTTCGAGGCGGAGGAGGACACGGCCGTTCTGGCGGAAAAGCTGGTAGCCGAACCAGACCCCGAAGGCCAGGGCAGCCCATGTGAAAACGAGCGCGATGCTGACGAGACTTGCCACTTACAGGAACCTCCGCCCCGCCGGGGGAGCAGCGGGAACCTGTACGGACGGATGCGCGAGCACTAATGGATGCGCGAGCCCCAGACGGACTTCGTCCCCCAGCAGGCGTTCGCCTGGCGCCAGTCGTCCTCGAGGATCGACCAGAGGACCTCGTCGAGATACTGCCCGCCGCGAGGGAACGACTGGCGCAGGATGCCGTCCTGGACGGCGCCCAGCTTTCGCAGCGCCCCATTGCCGCGGCCGTTCATCGCCGCGGCCCGCGCTTCGAGTCGATGCACGCCAACTGTTTCAATCACAAAGCTCACGACGGCCCTCGCACTCTCCATGAAGATCCCGGTGCCCCAGAACGGCGACCCGATGGCGAACCCCCACTCGGCCGTGGCGAAGTGAGGCTCGCGAGCCCTCACTTGAATCAGGCCGATCGGTGCGTCATGCCCATGTGGCACGACGCCGAAGCAGACCACGCGACCCTCTGCCTGTTCCCGACGCGTCCAGTCGATGAAGCGCTCGAAGCCTTCCAGGGTCGTCGGCGGCGGTGAAACGAATCGCGCGACCTCTTCGGTCGTCAACATCGCGAACAGTGAGAGCGCATCTGACTTGCGCAACTCCCGTAACGTCACCCCCACGCCGTGCAGAATGGGCAGGCACGTGCGCCAATCGGAGCTGGTGACGCTCCGGTCGACCTCGACGGTGACCGCCCTTTCGGTGTTGAGCTCAGGTTGATACGTTGTTGTGAGCACTGCCGTGACTCCGATCACTAAAAGATGACAGTGCCCCACACGATGTTCGTGCCCCAGACGATGTTGTCCGAAGCGAGGGTGCCCCACACGATGTTGTCGTCGGCGAGCGTGCCCCAGACGATGTTGTCGCCGCTGGCCGTGCCCCACACGATGTTCGTGCCATCGGTCTGACCGATGAGGCCGGTGCCCCACACGATGTTGGTGCCCCACACGATGTTGGTGCCCCAGACGATGTTGGTGCCCCAGACGATGTTGGTGCCCCACACAATGTTGGTGCCCCAGACGATGTTCAGCGCCCACGCCTGCTCGTCCGTGTAGACCGCCGTGCCCCACACGATGTTGGTGCCCCAGACAATGTTCTGCGCCCAGGCCAGGCTCTGGCCGTCGATCATCGTGGACGGGGTGACGCCGGTCGTGAGCCACCACGAACCAACCGCGGCCGACGTGTCGATGGACGTCGCGAGATCGATGGCGCCTGCCGCATTGATCGCGCCGGCGCCCTGGGTGAGCGAGTCGTACTCCACCCCCGACGCGTCGTGCATGCGAAACGCGGTGAATTGCAGGATCGCCTTGACGGCGTTGGGCGTCAACGACGGCCGTGCCGGATATCCATTGGCCGTCCGGTTCGCTTCGAGGAGCACCGCAACGGCGCCACTGGTCGTGGCCGCCGCCATGCTCGTCCCGCTCAGGCGAATGTGGGCCGCATCGACCCGGAGCGACGAATAGTTCTTATACAGGTTGGTGGTGCGGCTGGTGTCGGAAACGAGATGATGTCCGTCCGCCACGATGTCCGGCTTGGCAAAAGCGTCGTACCACGTCGGACCGCGCGAGCTGTACGGCGCGACGATGTCGTCAACCCGCCCGACGGTTCCCTGATCTTCGAACGCGCCCGCGGTGATGGCTGAAGGAGCATTACCGGGAGACGTAATGCCGGCGTACCCCGGCAGATCCGTCGTCGAATTGACGCCGAAGTTGCCGGCCGAGGTGACGACGACGATCCCGGCGCGAGCGGCGGCTTCGACCGCCTGCACGAGCGGGTCGGTCGCCGCCGATTCGTAAATCGGATGGCCGCGCGAGAGATTGATGACGTCGATGCCGAGGAGCTGCTTTTTGGCGGTGGCGAAGGCGATGGCGTTGATGACGTCGCTCGTCCGGCCGGAGCCTGTGCCGTCCAGCACCTTCATCACGATGAGCCGCGCGCCGGGCGCGACGCCCTGATACTGGCTCCCGAGCGCGCCGCTGCTCCCAATCAACCCGGCGACGTGCGTCCCGTGTCCGTAGTCGTCATACGCGGCGGCGATGCCGCCGCCCAGCTTGACGAAGTCGTAAAAGGCCACGATGCGCCCGCTGAAATCCGAGGAGGGCTCGATGCCCGAGTCGATGATCGCGACGCCGATGCCGTTGCCCGTCGGGCTGGTGGACGTCAGGCCATACGTGGCGCGAAGAACATCGGTGCCGGTGCCCCCCGAGCCTGGGGCGGCGAACGCCTTGACCGGCGAGTTGATCGAGACCGATTCGACCGCCGGATTGGCCGCCAGCGCGTCGAGCGCCGCCGCCGACACGCGCACCGTCAACGCGTCGAGGGAGACGTGCTCGCTCTGGATGACATCGCCGCGGGCCTTGAGCCTATCGCGTACGGCCGCGCGCTGGCCGGACGTCGTGCGGATGATGACGCTTTGTGGGGCCGTCGAGCCCGCTTGCTGCAAGGCGTCGAGCGCTCGGTCGAACTTGTTGTTCGGACTGCCTGCCCGCGCGCCCACCGGAAGCAGCAATGCTGCAACGGTCAGGACAAGCGGGAGAATGAACGCGGGAAGCCGACGGTGGCTGCTGGGAGAAGCCAGATTAGGATTCATGACGCCTTAGACAATAGCAAGGTGCGGGCCGAACATAGTTTCACAAGAGGTTATGACGATAACTACAGGTGCCTCATGATCTTAGGCGTGAATACCTCGGAAGACCTTTTGAGTGTCTTTATGGTCGTCTGTGTCATAAGCGGACGTCATGATCGGCCTTTTTTGCCCATTAATCGATACTAAAACCAAATGCAGCAACCAGTTACTGGATATGTTCCAATTTTAGACACGAAACGACAGAATTGAACACTAGGTACCGTTGTTACCAGGGAACGAGGACCGTCAGGACGCTCGCAGCGGCGCACGTTGTGCTCATAATGGAGTCGGACTAACTGCGTGGGAGTGACCCCGTCCTCGCCCTGGCTCTCTCACTACGACCCCGGCGTTCCCGCGACGCTCGCGCCGTATCCCGACCGCACGCTGGTCGACTACCTCGCGGACGCGGCCCGCAACCAACCCGACAAGCCCGCGCTGCTCTTCAAAGGCGCGACGATGACCTACGGCGAGCTGGAGCGCCTGAGCGACGCCTGCGCCTCGGCGTTCGCGGCGCTCGGCGTCGCACGCGGCGACCGCGTCGGCCTGCTCCTGCCCAACTGCCCGCAGTTCCTCATCGCGGAATTCGGCGCCTGGAAGCTCGGGGCGATCGTCTCGCCGCTCAACCCGATCTACACGGAGCACGAGCTCGAAGGTCCGATGCGCGAACAGGGCATCGAGACAATCGTCACGCTAACGCGCTACTACGAGCGGGTGAAACACGTCCAGCCGCGCACGCACCTGCGCCGCGTGATCGCGACCAACATCAAGGAACATTTTCCGCCGCTGCTGCGCGTGCTGTTCACGCTGTTCCGGGAGAAGCGCGACGGCGATCGCGTCGCGCTCGAGCCCGGCGATCACGATTTCGCGCACCTGCTCCTGGTCAACCGCGGTCACCGGCCTCCGCCGGCCCGGCCCGTCGCCGCGGATCCGGCGGTCCTGCTGCTGAGCGGCGGCACGACGGGCACGCCGAAAAGCGTCCTCGGCACGCACGGCGCGTACGTCATGGCCGGGCTGCAGGGCAAGGCCTGGAACGCCTCGGTGACGAAGGGAGCCGACGACGTCCTGTTCCTGCCGCTGCCGCTGTTTCATGTGTACGCCAACGCCGGCGTGCAGGCGCTTGCGCTCGTCACCGGCTGCGCCCTCGCGCTGGTGCCGAACCCGCGCGATCTGCCGGATCTGCTCGCGACCATCCGCCGGGTGAAACCGACGTTCTTCAACGGCGTGCCGACGCTCTACATCGCGCTGCTGAACCATCCCGACGTGCAGAAGGGCAAGGTGGACTTCAAGTCGATCCGCATCTGCTTCTCGGGCGCCGCGCCGCTGCTCGCGGACACCAAGCGCCGCTTCGAATCGATCACCGGCGGCCGCATCGTCGAGGGCTACTCGCTCACCGAGGCCATGATGGCCACCTGCGTGAACCCGGTGAAGGGGCCGAACAAGCTCGGATCCATCGGCATGCCGGTATCCGACGTGCACGTGCGCATCTTCGACGGCGACGAGGGGACGCGCGTGCTGGGGCCCAACGAAATCGGCGAGGTCGCGATGGCGGCGCCGCAGTTGATGACGGGCTACTGGAACCAGCCGGACGAAACCGCCATCGTGCTGCGCGAGCACGTCCTTGACGGCGTGGCGCGGCGCTGGCTGCACACCGGCGACCTCGGCTACCTCGACGAGGACGGGTACGTGTTCATCGTCGATCGCAAGAAGGACCTGATCAAGACGAGCGGCTATCAGGTGTGGCCGCGTGAGATCGAGGAAGCGCTCGCCTTGCACCCGGCGGTGTTGGAGGTGGGCGTCGCCGCCATTCCGGACCTCACCAAGGGCGAAGCCGTCAAGGCGTGGGTCGTGCTGCGCGCGGGGCAGACCGCCACCCCAGCCGAGCTGCGCGCGTTTTGTCGCGAACGGCTCGCGCCCTACAAGGTGCCCGCGCAGATCGAATTCCGGACGGATCTGCCGAAGACGATGGTCGGCAAGGTGCTCAGACGCGCGCTCAAGAAGGACGGGTAGGTGGGGTGGGTCGGGTGGGCCTG
>Ga0082335_1003656_pt1 | contig 24827 bp, 25 predicted proteins | sample Subgrocontami58m_FD_72375 | JGI IMG/M metagenome (GOLD analysis project Ga0082335, IMG submission 72375) | Subsurface groundwater microbial communities from S. Glens Falls, New York, USA - GMW37 contaminated, 5.8 m (SPADES assembly) (version 2) ...
CGCCCGCTTCGCGGGCTGGTGGCCAGCCCGCGGAGCGGGCGGCAGCGAATAGCCGCGGGCGCAAGCCCGCGGAGATTCGATGCCCCTCTCGGGAGGCAGCCCGCGGAGCGGGCGACAGGGCGCATGGGGCGCGCCATCGCAAGTGCGGGCATGCATCCCCGCGGGTTCTTCTTGTTGCGCGTTTCGCCCCGGCGCGGCATGCTACGCGGTTCTGCCTGCCATCGCATCCCCATCTCAAGGAGCACCCCATGAAGGCACTCAAGGGCACACGCACGCACCAGAACCTGAAGGAAGCCTTTTCGGGCGAATCGCAGGCGAATCGCCGCTACCTCTACTTCGCGAAGATCGCGGACATCGAGGGATACCCGGAGGTCGCGAGCAACTTCCGCGAGACCGCGGAGGGGGAGACGGGCCACGCGCACGGGCACCTCGACTACCTGAAGGTCGTCGGCGACCCGGCGACGGGCCTCCCGATCGGCGACACGGCGACGAACCTCAAGGCCGCGATCGCGGGCGAGACGCACGAGTACACCGACATGTACCCGGGCATGGCGCGGACCGCGCGCGAGGAGGGCTTCGTCGAGGTCGCCGACTGGTTCGAGACGCTCGCGAAGGCCGAGAAGTCGCACGCCGGCCGCTTCGAGCTGATGCTGAAGAAGGTCGAGTAGGCGATGGGCGCCGAAGGCCGGATCTCCTACCTCCCGACCGAGGGGCTGACCTACGACCCCGAGGACGGGACGTACTGGGAGCCGGCCCTGCTCGACGGGGAGCTGCGGCGGGTCTTCGAGGTCTGCCACGGCTGTCGCCTCTGCTTCAAGTACTGCGACACGTTTCCCTCGCTCTTCAAGCTGCTCGACGAGCGGTATGAGGGGGACGTCCGGCGGATCGAGGCCGAGGAGATCGAGCGGACCCTCGACACCTGCTTCCAGTGCAAGCTGTGCGAGGTCCACTGTCCGTACACGCCGCGCGACGGGCACGCGTTCCAGCTCGATTTTCCGCGCCTGGTCCACCGGCAGCGCGCGGTGCGCGCGAGGGAGCGCGGGACGTCGCTCGTCGACGACCTCCTCGGCGACCCCGACCTGATGGGGACGATCGCGCGGAGGTGGGCGGGCCTTGTGAACCGCCTGAACCGCTTCCCCCCGAACCGCGTGATCATGGAGAAGCTCCTCGGGATCCACCGGGAGAAGGCGCTGCCCGACTTCGCGGCGCAGTCGTTCGAGGAGTGGGCTCGAGAGGAGGGACTGATCCGCCCGGAGCCGGGCGGAGAGGTAGTCCTCTTCCACACCTGCTTCGTGCAGCACAACGACCCCGGCATCGGTCAGGACGCCATCGAGGTCTTCCGGCGAAACGGCGTCGACGTCCGGTGCGTCGCCGGGCTCCGCTGCTGCGGGATGCCCGCGTGGGAGCACGGCGACCTGGAGGAGCTGCGCGCGAGGGCGCGCGAGGACCTGCGCCTCCTGCTCCCGTACGTGGAGCGGGGCGCGAAGGTCGTCGTGCTGAATCCGACCTGCTCGATGACGATGCGGAGGGAGTGGCCGACGCTCCTCGCTCGCGAGGACCGCGAGGCCGCCGGCCGGCTCGCCGCGGCGGTCATGGACGCGGGGGAGTACCTCTGGACGCTCGTGGAGGCGGGGCGGTTCAACACCGACTTCCAGAGTGTCCCCGAGGGGCCCGTCGCCTACCATGCGCCATGCCACCTCCGCGCCCAGAGCGTGGGGTTCAAGGGACGCGACCTCCTGCGAAAGATCCCCGGGATGCGCGCACAGACGGTCATGGAGTGCAGCGGGCACGACGGGACGCACGCGATGAAGGTGGACGGGTACGACCAGTCGATCCGCGTCGGGAAGAAGGCGTTCGAGGGGATGCAGGGGGCGGAGGCGAAGCTCTGCGCGACGGACTGTCCCCTCGCCGCCCTGCAGATGCGCCAGCACGCGGGGCTGGACCCGCTCCACCCGATTTCAATCCTCGCCAGGGCGTATCGCAAGGACGGATTCGGGAGGAAGACGCCATGAGCCTCGTGAAGCGCGAAGAGCTGCTCGACTACCAGACCTGGACGGAACGCAAGCGGGAGGCGCTGCCGCGGATCCTCGCGGAGAAGGCCCGCCGCCGCATCGGCGTCGGCGAGTGCTTCACCTTCCTGTTCGAGAACCGCGAGACGGTGGGGTACCAGATCCAGGAGATGATGCGCGTCGAGCGGATGGTGAAGGAGGCGGAGATCCGCCACGAGCTGGAGACGTACAACGAGCTGCTCGGGGGGCCGGGGGGGCTGGGATGCTCGCTCCTCATCGAGATCGACGACCCCGCACGGCGCGACGTGCGGCTGCGCGAGTGGACGACGCTGCCGGGGAAGACGTACGTGAAGCTGCCGGACGGGCGGAAGGTGTACGCGACCTTCGATCCGCGCCAGGTCGGGGGGGACCGGCTGTCCTCGGTGCAGTTCCTGAAGTTCGCCGTCGGGGGCGTCACGCCCGTCGGCGTCGGCATCGACCTCCCCGGCGCGGCCGCGTACACGCCGCTCACGGAGGATCAGAGGAAGGCGCTCCAGGAGGACCTGGCGGACGCCTCGCGGTAGGCGTCACTCCCCGCCCTTCTTGCTCCCCCCCGAGTTGGCGACCCGAAACGAGAAGAGCGCGCCTCTCCATGTCCGCCCCGGGTGCGGTCATGTATCCAGGAGCCTCCTGCCTCCTGAGGACATGGTGGACTCCCCGGCACGCGCGGCGTACGCTGGTCCATCGATGCGTCTCACCATGCAAACGCGATTCCGCGTCCTCCTCCTCGCGGTCCTCCTCGCGGGGATCGATGCCCCGGCCGACGTCACCGGCCAGAACGTCAAGGACGCCATCGCCCGCGGCGCCGCTCACCTGAAGGCCGGCCAGCGCGAGGACGGCTCCTGGGGGTACAACTGGCAGATCAACCGCGCGAGCCATGCCTACGACCCGGGGCTCACCGCGCTCGTCACCCTCGCCCTCCGCCTCGCGGGCCTTCCCCCCGACGACCCCGCCATCGCCCACGCCGTGAAGTACCTCCTCGCGGCGCCCGACGACAACACCTACTCCGCCGCTCTCAAAATCATGGCCCTCGCCGAGGTCGACCGCGAGAAGTACGCCGCCGAGATCGTCCGCGCCGTCGAGTTCCTTGTCCGCACCCAGCTCCCCAACGGCCAGTGGACCTACGGGGAGGCGGAGGGGATCCTCGCGCAGATGCAGGTCGCGCGCGCCATCTGGCCCGACTACGGGGCGGGCGACAACTCGAACACGCAGTTCGCCCTCCTCGCCCTCCACGTCGCACGCCAGTGCGGCGTCCCCGTGCCCGAGCGGATCTGGAAGGCGAGTGACGATCACTTTACGAAGACCCAGCAGAAGGACGGCGGGTGGGGGTACTCTGGGACCTACCGAGGCGAGTCGTACGGCAGCATGACCGCCGCAGGCGTCGCGAGCCTCTTCATTGCGGGGAACTACGTCTTCCACCCGGTCCATTGCGGCGAGTTCGAAGAGGACAAGCGCCTTGCGGCCGGGCTTGCGTGGATCGACAAGTACTTCAGCGTCGAGCAGAACCCGTACGTCATGAACGGGACCGTCGTGCCCGCCCAGGTCCCCGTGGGGCCCTGGTACTACCTCTACTGCCTCGAGCGCGTCGGCATCCTGTCGGGAAATAAATACATCGGCAAGCGGGACTGGTACCGCCTCGGCGCCGTGCGCGCGGTCGAGACGCAGCAGAAGGACGGGAGCTGGGGCGACGAGGCGGAGACGGCGTTCGCGATCCTGTTCCTCGCGAAGGGGCACACGCCGCTGCTCCTCAACAAGCTCCACTGGGACGGCGACTGGAGCGACGACCTCGACGACGCGAAGGCCCTGATGGAGATGACCGGCCAGGAGCTGGGCCGCGTCTTCGCGTGGCAGACGGTGCGGGCCGACGCGAGCGCGGACGAGCTTCTGGAGGCGCCCGTCCTCTACCTGAACGGCCACCACGCCCCCTCGCTCACCGACGCGCAGTGTGAGCGGCTGCGTGAGTTCACCGAGGAGGGGGGGCTGATCGTGGCGGAGGCCTGCTGCGGAAGCGAGGAGTTCGACCAGGGGATCCGTGCGCTGGCGGAGCGCCTCTTCCACGGGAGGAAGCTCGAGCCGCTCGGGCCGGAGCACCCGGTCTACCGGACGAGGTTTCAGTTCGACCGGCGGGAGGAGCACTTCCTCGAGGGGGTCACGTGGGCGTGCCGCACGACGATGATCTACTCGCCGCGCGACCTCTCGTGCTCCTGGGACCCGCACTGCCCGGACCGGAAGACCGGCGCGGAGCTGGCGAGGCGGATCGGGATCAACCTCATGCTCTTCGCGATGGGGGACATCCCGCTCAGGGACCGCCTGGACCCCGTGCACCCGGGCGAGAACCAGCAAGCTGGCCCTGCCAGGGGGAAGGAGGGGGTCGTGCGCGGAGCGCTGGTGCTCGCGCAGCTCCGGCACGACGGGGACTGGAACCCCGACCCGGCGGCCTGCCCGCGGCTCATGGAGTACCTGCGGACGCGCGCGAACCTGACGGTGGTGCCGCAGAAGAGGGGGATCCGCCCGACGGATCCGAACCTCGCGAACTTCCCGCTGCTGTACATGACGGGGCACGAGTCGTTCCAGTTCACGCCCGCCGAGCGGGAGGCGATCGTCGCGCATCTGAATCGGGGAGGGTTCCTCTTTGCGGAGGCCTGCTGCGGGCGGGAGGAGTTCGATCGCTCGTTCCGCGAGCAGGTGGCGCTGATGTTTCCGGAGCAGAGGCTGGAGGAGATCCCGCTGACGCATGCGGTGTTTCACTCGGGGTTCGAGGTCGCCACCGTCTCGACCACGCCGGCGCTTGCGAAGGCGAAGCCCGATCTGCGCGCGCCGATCCTCGAGGGGATCTACGTGAACGGGGCGCTCGTGCTCGTCTACAGCCGCTACGCGATCCTCTGCCCCGTGGAGGACCACCCCTGCCCGCAGTGCCTGGGGTACGCGAAGGACGATGCCTTCCGCATCGCCGCGGACATCGTCCTGTACGCCATGTCGCGGTGAGGCCGGGCGCAGACGCCCGATTCACCGGGTTCATGTCCGCGTGTGCGCTCTGCCGCCCGCTCCGCGGGCTCGGGGTCGACACGGGCGGCCAGAGACCTGCGGCTGACGCCGCAGGCTAATTCCTGCCGCCCGCTCCGCGGGCTACTGGCGAGGGCGCGACTCAGGTTTGACCGCCCGCTCCGCGGGGTACTCGCCAGCGCGCGAAGCGCGCGGCAGACAATAGCCGTGGGCGCAAGCCCACGGGAATACGTCCCGACGTGGAAGCGGAGCCCGCGGAGCGGGCGAAAGGGCGCCCGCGCGCCTCTCCATGCGATCCCTGGCCTCCGACCGCTCGCCCTGCTATCCTCCCGCGCGATGAAGCCCTCCGCCTCGACGTACCTCGGCCTCTTCCTCGCCGCGCTCGCGAGCGTCGGGCTCGAGTTGATCCTCACGCGCATCTTCAGCGTCACGTCGTGGTACCACTTCGCCTTCGTCGCCGTCTCGATCGCCATGTTCGGGATCACCGCGGGCGCCGTCGCGATGGAGTTCCGCGCGGGTCGCGGAGGAGACGACGGCGACGCCCGCCTCCTGCGGAACGTCGCCCTCGCGTTCGGGCCAGGGGCCGTCCTCGCCGTCGGCGCGGCGGTCGCGATCCCCTTCCACTCGCCCGTGACGCCGAAGGACATCGCCATCCTCGCGCTCACCTACCTCCTCGAGACCATCCCCTTCTTCTTCTGTGGCGCCCTCACCTCGCTCGTCCTCAGGCGCCATCCGCGCCACGCGGGGAGCCTCTACGCCGTCGACCTCGTCGGCGCGGCGATTGGCTGCGCCCTCGTGATTCCCCTCCTCGACCTCCTCGACGGCCCCTCCGCCGCCCTCGCGATGGCGGCCGTCGCGGGGCTCTCCGCGCTCGTCCTCTCCGCGGGGGAGGAGCGCGCGCGCGACCGCGCCGGGATCGTGACCGCCGTGATCGCCGTCCTCGTCCTCGTGAATGCGAGGTACCACGTCGCACGCGTCTACTGGGACAAGTGGGGAAACCAGGACGCCGCGCCGGCCTGGGAGCGGTGGAACGCCTTCTCCCGGATCCGCGTGCAGGAGTGGGGGACGTGTCAGCCTGTCGGCTGGGGGATGGCTCCCCGGATGCCGAAGCAGCCCTCCGTCGAGCAGAACTACATGGACATCGACGCCGGGGCCGCGACCTGGATGACGCGGTACACCGGGAACCCCGCCGAGCTCGAGTTCCTCAAGTGGGACATCACCGCGGTGGGGCACTGGCTCGTGCCGAACGCCCGCGTCCTCTCGCTCGGCGTCGGAGGCGGACGTGACCTCCTGACCGCGGTCGCCTTCGGTCAGCCGTCCGCCACGGGGGTCGAGATCAACGGGGCGATCCTCGAGGCCGACCTCGACGTCTACGGGAGGTTCACAGGCCCGCTCGACCGCCTTCCCGGCGTCCGTCTCGTGAACGACGAGGCGCGGAGCTGGACGGCGCGCACCAGCGAGCGGTTCGACCTCATCGTCATGTCCCTCACCGACACCGCCGCCGCGTCGAGCGCGGGGGCGTACGTGCTGACCGAGAACTCGCTCTACACGAAGGAGGCGATCCGCCTCTTCCACGATCACCTCACGGAGCGCGGCGTGTTGTCGATCACGCGCTGGCACCCGTCGGAGTTCCCCGCGGAGATGTGGAGGCTCCTCGCACTCGGCGCGGAGACGCTCCGCGACCTCGGCGTCGCCGACCCGCGAGGGCACCTCCTCTGCGTCCACCGCGAGAGGCCGCCCGGCTCGGCCCCACCGGGGTGCGGGACGATGCTCCTCTCTCGCGCCCCCCTCGACCCCGAGGCGGTGCGCGCCTGGGTCGCGCGGATGGAGGCGATGGGGTTCGTCGTCGACCTCGCGCCGGAGCACGCGAACGATCCGCGGTTCGAGCGGATCGCGGCGACGGGGAGCGCCGCGGACCTGGAGCGCGAGTACGGCGTCGACCTCTCCGCGCCGACCGACGCCCGCCCCTTCTACTTCCACATGCTGCGACTCGCGGACGTCCTCTCGCCGCTCGGGAAGAGGCCCGAGGTCGCCGAGAGCCGCGCGAACCGCGTGCTCGGCGCGCTCCTCCTCGTGACGCTCGCGCTCGCCGGGACGTTCATCCTCGTGCCGCTGATCTGGCTCTCCCGACGCGGCACGGAGGCGTTCCCGCGGCGAGGCGCCTGGGCGCTCTTCTTCATCGCGATCGGCGTCGCGTTCATGCTCGTCGAGATCAGCCAGATGCAGAGGCTGATCCTCTTCCTCGGCCACCCGATCTACGGCCTGTCGGTCGTGCTCTTCGGGCTGCTCGTCTCGAGCGGCGTCGGGAGCTTCGCCTCCGGGGCGCTCGCGCGGAGGGAGAGGCCGCCGCTCGCGCTGGCGTTCGTGCCGCTGCTCGTGCTCCTCGCGGCGTTCGGGCTCTTCGCGCCGGGGCTCCTCGCTGCGAACGCGGGGGCGTCGACGGCGGTGCGGATCGCGGTGTCGCTCGGGTGCCTTGCGCCGATCGGCTTCTTCATGGGGTTCCCGTTCCCGCTCGCGATGGGGATCGCGGGGGGGAGGGCCGGCGCGCCGCTGGCGTGGTTCTACGGCGTGAACGGGGCGGCGAGCGTGTGCGCCTCGGTGATCTCGATGATCCTCTCGCTCACCTTCGGCATCTCGATCGCCTTCTGGACGGGCGTCGCGGTCTACGCGTGCGCCTGGGCGTGCCTCGCCGGAGCCCGCCGTTAAAAAGAATCGGGGGTGGTCCCGGCTTGCGCCACATGAGGACCACCCCCGGTCAGGGGGCGAATGAAATGTGCAAGGTTCAATATCCAATGTGCATTCTCAGCAAGCCCTCGGCCAGGACGGAGGAATCCGGCGGTTGCGCAACCTGATGAAAATGGACAAGTTGCGAAGGGGCCCGGATCGGAGGGGAGAGAAGCTGAGTAAACGAGCCAGCGGCCGTGTAATCTCTGTTGGCATTTTCAGGGCGACGCTGGCAGGATCGACCGCATGAAACCCCTCCTGCTGCTGTTCGTCTGCCTGTCCCTCGCGCTGGCCGACGGCGACCTCACCGACGCCCAGAAGACCGAGCTCAACCGCCTCCTCGACCAGCTCGGGAACGACGACTGGGAGGTCCGCGAGCGCGCCACGATGGCCCTCCGGAACGCCATCGCGTCCGGGAGGCCCATCGTCATCTACCTCGCCGAACGGATGAAGTCCCCCGACCTCGAGGTCCGCGACCGCGTGCGAGGACTCCTCCTCGACACGGGCCAGTGGGACGCCTCGCCCGAGCTGCTCGCGGAGAAGGCCCAGGCGTTCGTCGCCGACTGCGAGGCGCGCGAGATGGTCGCCTGGTACATCGACGCCAACGTCGAGCCCTCCCCCGCGATGACCGAGGAGAGCCAGCGGACGCTCGCCATCCTGCTGCGGAACCCCGCGGGGATCGAGGCCGTCCTCGGGCCGTTCGAGAAGAAGGGGGAGATCTACCGCCGGAACGTCGCCTGGATCGTCGCGACGAACCTCTCGCCGGGGGCGGCCAATCTCCTCCTCAAGGCGAGCGAGGACGCGGACTACATGGTGCGCGCCTTCGCGGCGTACGGGTGGGGGAGGCTCGCCGACGGGGCCTATCTCGGGTCGCTCCAGGTCCTCACGACCGACAAGAACGGCATCGTGCGGGCGGCGGCGGCGATCGCGATCGAGCGCCTGCCCGACGTGGGAGACGTGCCCGTCCTCCTCACGCTGCTCGGGGACGAGGAGCCGATGGTGCGGTACCACGCCTTCTACACGCTCGCCAGGCTGACGGGGCGGGACGGCGGCTACGACGCCTGGTACCCCGCAGCGCGCCGCGAGACTGCCATCGCGGGCTGGCGGCAGTGGTGGGAGGAGAACAAGGCGACCTGGGAACCGGGGAAGAAATGAGCAAGTTTCAATGAGCAATGAGCAGTGCGAAGAGGCTCGTTAAAGTGGAACGGGGCGCCCCTTGGAGGGGGCGCCCCGCTTGTTTTCGGTGCACAGGGATAACCACGTGGCTATCCCTGCGCACTCAGGGCAAAGGGAGGGGACGGCCATAGTCAGGGGAACCCTCGCACCCGTCCTGCGCGACCCACCGTTCCCAGGGAGGGTTGCTCGCGCGTTTCTCGAACGGGCACAAGCTCAACGAGTGTTTATTAAGCAACGTCCCTGCCAGTTCAGGACTGGACCCGCAAAATTTCTCAATTCCATTGTGAAGAATAGGTTGCGGTGGATGCGCTATCGGCGGAGGTTTCGCGCAGGTGCAACTCCTGATCAGCCGGCTGAACAAGAACCGGCGCAACCCCCGTACCGCCGACCGCGTTGGAGAGACGCCTTCATCGCGAGGGCTGCGGAGGGCTGCCGATCCGGGCCCACCGGAGGCATTTCCGTGCGGGGCCAGAACAGAACCCGATTCCTGGGCCGGCTCCTGTTCACGCGGCTGAACACTTGTTCGGCGTTCCGGACAGCCTGGGAGGCCCCAAGTGCCGGAACCCGGCTTGCAAAGCGATCCGGTCCTGGTAAAATTGCGAGCCTACCATGGCCGACTCCTCCCGCATCCTGAACCCCCCCGACATCCAGAAGAAGGTCCAGGACCTGGAGACGATCCTCGAGGTCTCCCGCGCCATGACCGCGGAGAAGGACCTCGACCGCCTCCTCGGCCTCATCACGACCGCCTCCACGCGCATCCTCCAGGCCGACCGCTCGAGCCTCTTCATCCACGACGACAAGAAGAACGAGCTCTGGACCCGGATCGCCCAGGGTTTGAACGTGAAGGAGATCCGCGTCCCCGTCGGCCGAGGCATCGTCGGCTTCGTCGCCGAGTCGAAGCAGGTGGTCAACATCCCCGACGCCTACGCCGACCCGCGCTTCAACCAGGAGGTCGACAAGAAGACCGGCTACCACACCCGCACAATCCTCTGCGTCCCGCTCCTGACCTACGAGAACAAAGTCATGGGCGTCATCCAGGTGCTGAACAAGGCGGAGGGGACGTTCGACTCCTACGACGAGTCCCTCCTCATGGCGCTCGGGAGCCACGCGGCGATCGCGCTCGACAACGACCGCCTGGTCGAGCACTTCCTCGACAAGCAGAAGCTGAAGCAGGCGCTCGAGATTGCCCGCGAGATCCAGCTCGCGCTCCTCCCGAAGGCGGCGCCGGAGTCGACCGCCTTCGACATCACGGGGCTTTCGATCGCCGCGGACGAGACAGGAGGCGACTTCTTCGACTACCTGGAGCTGCCGGGCGGGCGGATCGGGATCGTCATCGCGGACGTCGTAGGGCACGGGATTGGCGCCGCGCTCCTCATGGCGACCGCGCGCGCCTTCCTCCGCGCCCTCGGCCTCATGGACCAGGACCCGGCAAAGGTCCTCTTCTCGCTCAACAACCTCCTCGCGCGGGACCTCGACGCGGGGCGGTTTGTGACGCTCCTCTACGGCATCCTTGACCCGGAGGCGCGGACCCTGGTTTACTCCAGCGCCGGTCACGACGCGCCGCTGCACTACCGCGCCGCGACCGACGACTTCCTGGAGTTGGACAGCACCGGGCTCCCGCTCGGGATCATGGCGGACATGGATTTTCCGACCGCGGAGCCGGTCAAGTTCGGTCCGGGGGACTCGATCGTCTTCACGACGGACGGCGTCTGGGAGGCTCCGAACGCCGAGGGAGACGCCTTCGGGCGCGACCGGATGAAGGATGCGATCCGGGGGGCGCGGACAGGGGACGCGCATGGGATCAGCGGGGCGGTCCACGATGCGCTCATGGGTTTCCTCGGCGAGATGAAGCCCAAGGACGACGTCACGATGGTCGTCGTGAAGCCCAAGTAGTTGGAGGACCGGCCGAGATGGGCCTCGGAGTCGAGATCGAAAAGGAACGCCCCCCCGACCCCGGCAGCGAGATCTACAAGGCGGAGTTCCCGAGCGAACTCTCCGCGCGGATCCCCGTGATGACCGAGGTGATCGAGGCGCTCAAGGAGCGCAAGGGGTTCGGGGACGAGACGGAGGAGATCCAGTTCCGCCTCTGCTTCGACGAGGCGCTCGTCAACGCGATCAAGCACGGGAACCGCTTCGACACGAACAAGATGGTCGTGGTCGCGCTCTACCACTCCACGGAGGTCTGGGGCGTGCGGATCGAGGACCAGGGGAAGGGGTTCGACCCGAAGACGCTGCCGGACCCGGACGACCCGAACTCGCTCCTCCTCGAGCACGGCCGCGGCGTGCTCATCATGAAGAGCATCATGAGCGAGGTCCACTACTACGACCGCGGCAATCGGCTGCTCCTGGTCAAGCGGAGGAACAACGGTGCCCCCAAAGAGTAAGCTCCTCACGCAGAGCTACGGCGACATCACGCTCGCCTTCATCACCGAGGCGCGGATCCTCGACGAGGCGACGGTGACGGAGTTCGCCACGGAGTTGCTGAACCTGGTGAACCAGACCTATCGGATCAAGCTGCTGATCAACTTCCAGACCGTCGACTACCTCTCGAGCGCCGTCTTGGGCAAGCTCGTCGCCGTCCACAAGCTCTGCGTGGAGGCGAAAGGGATCCTGAAGTTCTGCTGCATCAAGCCGGCGATCATGGAAGTCTTCAAGATCACGAAGCTCGACAAGCTGTTCGAGATCCACGCCGACATGGCCACCGCCGTGAACGCGTTCAAGCGCGGAAAGTTCGTGTAGCGTGGCCGTCGGGAAAGTCCACCTCGTCGGCGCCGGCCCGGGCGACCCGGGCCTCCTCACGTTGCGCGGGCAGCGCGCGCTCGCCTCGGCCGACGTCGTCGTGTACGACGCCCTCGCGCACCCGTCCCTCGTCGACCTCGCGCCCCCCGGCGCGAAGCGGATCTACGTCGGGAAGCGCGCGAGCCTCCATGCGAAGCCGCAGGAGGAGATCAACCGCATCCTGGTCCGCGAGGCGAAGCGCGGGAAGGTCGTCGTGCGGCTGAAGGGGGGCGACCCGTACACGTTCGGCCGCGGCGGCGAGGAGGCGGAGGAGCTGGTCGCGGCGGGCGTCCCGTTCGAGGTCGTGCCGGGCGTGACGGCCGCGTGCGGCGTGGCGGCGTACGCGGGGATTCCGCTCACGCACCGCGACCACGCGTCGATGGTCACCTTCATCACCGGGCACGCGGCGGAGGGGAAGGAGGGGGCCCCGTTCGACTGGGAGGCGCTCGTTCGGACGAAGGGGACGCTCGCGTTCTACATGGGCGTGACGTCGCTCGAAGGGATCGCGCGGTCGCTCGTCGGGGCGGGGATGCCCGCGAAGACGCCCGTGGCCGTCGTGCAGTGGGGGACCTTGCCGAGGCAGCGGACGGTGACGGGGACGCTTGCGACGATCGCGCGGCTCGTCGAGGCGGCGGGGCTCGCGGCACCGGCGATCATCCTCGTCGGAGGGGTCGTCGGGCTTCGGAAGTCGCTCCGCTGGTTCGACCGTCGGCCTCTGTTCGGGCGGCGGGTGCTCGTCACGCGGAGCCGCGCGCAGGCGAGCCGGCTCTCCGAGCTGCTCGCGCTCGAGGGGGCGGAGGCGGTGGAGGTGCCCTCGATTGCGATCGCTCCTCCGCGCTCGTGGGCGCCGCTCGACCGGGTGGTGAAGCGCCTCGGCGACTTCGACGGCGTGGTCTTCACGAGCGCGAACGGCGTGTCGACGTTCCTCGCGCGCCTCGCGGCGTGCGGGAAGGACGCGCGGGCGCTGGCGGGCCTCACGATCGTTGCGATCGGGCCTGGGACGGCGGCGGCGCTCCTGGAGGGTCGTCTCCGAGCCGACCTCGTGCCGCGCGAGCACACCACCGAAGGGCTGCTCAAAGCGATGCGCAACGTGCGCGGAGGCGACTGGCTCCTCCCGCGGGCCGACCTGGCGAACCCTGAGCTCGCAGCGGGGCTCCGCGCGGCGGGGGCGAAGGTGACCGAGGTCACGGCGTACCGGATCCTGCCCGCGCGGATCACGGAGGACGAGATCGTGGCGCTCGAGGGGAGTCCGCCGGACGTGGCGACCTTCGCCTCGTCGCAGACGGCTCGGAATCTCGTGGAGCGGCTGGGGCGCTCGCGCGCGAGGCGCCTGCTCGCGCGGGCGCAGATCGCGAGCATCGGGCCGGTGACCTCTCAGACGCTGCGTGAGCTTGGTTTCCGCGTGCACGTAGAGGCGCGCGAGGCGACGATCCCGTCGCTCGTGTCGTCGATCGTCCGGAGTTTCCGTGGGAGGAGGCGAGAATGAACTGTCCGCGATGCAAGGGCGAGTGCCATCAGACGTGGTACGAGGGGGTCTCGATCGACGTCTGCCAGAAGTGCGAGGGGAGCTGGCTCGACGAGGGGGAGCTCGCGGCGATCAAGCTCGCGCGCGAAAAGACGTTCACCGGCGCGGAGATCGCGGCGATTCGCGGGGTGACGGAGAAGGTGGTGGTCGGGAAGGAGCAACTCGCGGCGGAGCTGGCCTGTCCGAAGTGCGACAAGCAGATGGAGCGGTACAACTACGCCGGGACGAGCGGGGTGGTGCTGGACCGGTGCCCGATGCACGGCATCTGGCTCGACAAGGGGGAGCTGGAGGCGGTGCAGATCCTGGTCGAGGAGTGGGAGAAGAAGGCGGGGGAGGACAAGGACCGCTTCTCGCCGATCCTCGACAAGGCCACGAAGGAGCACCGCGAGCGGCTGCGCAAGGTGAACCCCTCGAAGTGGTTCACCTCGAGCCCGGTCCTGAATTTCGTGCTCGACATGTTCACGTAGCGATGCGAGGCGTCCTTGACGGGCTCGACCTCCTTGCTACACTGTAATACATGAGATCCGTCGTCAGTCTGAGTCTCCCGAAGCGGCTTGCACAGGAGCTCACTCGCCTGGCGCGCGAGCTGAAGGTCCCCAGGAGCCTGCTCGTCCGTCAGGCCCTGGAGCGATTCCTCCTGGAGCAGGAGTTCGATGTCCTGCGCCGTCGACTCCGCCCGTACGCGCTTCGTCGGCGCGTGGTGTCGGATGAGGACGTCTTCGCCTCCATCTCGTGAAGGCCTTCCTCGACACGAACGTAATCCTGGCGGCGTTCCTGACCCAGGGCGTATGCAGCGACCTCTTCCGCAGGGCCGTCGCCGTCGAGTTCGAAGCCCTCGTGAGCGACCAGGTCCTCCAAGAGACGAAAAAACACCTCCAAGGGAAATTCGGCGTTCCCCAGCCGGAGGTCGAGAGAACCCTCGAGCTCATCCGTGGCACATGCCTGGTGGTACCGCTCCCGCCATCCGTGTCGAAGGTCTCGCGGGACCCCGACGACGATGCGATCCTGGCTGCGGCCGCAACGGCAAAGTCGGAGTATCTCGTGACGGGGGACAAGGACCTCCTGGTCCTACGGAAGCACGAGGGGATGGAGATTCTGACTCCTGCAGCGTTCGTGCGGTGCATCGAGAGCCAGAAGAGGGGATCTTGAAGGACGCTCGTGTTAGATTGAAGCCGCCCTCACGGGCGCCTCTCCAGGGGGTGAAGTGAGCTTCCCTGAACACCGCGGCCGTCGCCTGCGCGGAATCGAGGGGATCCAAAGAATGGTCCGCGAAACCGCTCTCTCGCCCGTTGACTTCATCCAGCCGCTCCTGGTGCGGCCGGGAAACGGGGAACGCAACAAGCGGCTGTGCAAGGTGAACCCCTCGAAGTGGTTCTCCTCGAGCCCGATCCTGAACTTCGTGCTCGACATGTCCACGTAGTGCCAAGTCTGGGGTCAAGCAAGCCGGGGGCACCATGACCCGGGAGCAGGTCGCCGACACCATCCTTGACTACATCCGAATGAACGGCCTCAGCATGGGCCCGATCACAAGCATGAGATTCACTCCCAAGGAGGAGCGGGTGCTCTTCGAACAAGAGCTCGGAGGCTTCTGGCATGTGAAGGTCCACATCCCCCCCGGACCCGGGGTCTACCTGGGCGATCCCGCAGAGGCCGATTTCGATGTGAACGATGTGACCGGCGAGATCACGCCCTGGGTAAACATGTAGGTCTGATCGGGGTTGATCCGGCGGAGCACATGCGACTTGGGTCATGTGCCCCAGCCCCGAAGGGGCGCCCCAAGCTAGCCCAGGGCGGAGCGAAGCGGGGCCCTACCTCGACACCCGCCTCGAGACGAACCGTGCGACGAGGGTCGAGGGAGTAGTCTCCTGTCTCTTCGCCTCGAGGACGAGCTTGCGGTAGACGTCCTCCGTGACACGACACTTGACCTGGCGCGTCGGTTTCGCGGGGGGGCGTCCGCGCTTGTAGCCGGTGGCCTCGCAGACCGCGCGATGGATCGCGTCGAGCACCCTCTTGCCCTCCGCGGAGGGAGCGACCTGCGAGACCTGCGCCGAGTATCCGACCCGGTCATCCTGGGTGCGGAAGAGCCTCACGCTGCAGCCGGCGAGCCCGTCTCCCCTGAGCTTGAGGTTGATCTTTCGCTCCAGGGCGACGAGCGCACGATCACGACTGATCTCGTAGAACTTCACGGTCACCATGGTATCCTCACTTCCCTTTCGAGAGCTTGGGGAAAACCAGCAAGCTGTCGGACGTTGCAAACGCGAGCACCGCGATCGACTCCTGGCGGAGCAGTTGTCCGACCCTCTCCGCGAGCTTGGCAATGTCGGGGCGATGTCTGCGAAAGCACGCCCTCGTCGTTCCGGAGACGACCACGATCTGATCCGGATCCAGAACGACGGTGCCGTCCTCCAGTCGCACGATGCCGCCTGGAGGAATCCTCATCGGCGTCCCTCCGCCGAACCAGCCCTCGAATGCCTCCAGGACGGTCCGAATCGCCCGTTCCCGGTCCGCCCGCCGCAGTCTCACCTGGGCCAAACCGCCCAGACTCGGGACCACGATGCCGACCACGAACGGCAGGCCCTGCATCCGCAAGCGTGACACCCTCGATTGGATTCATGGTACCAGAGTACCTTGAATAGGGTACCCTCTCCAGGTGCCGAAGGCAAGTGAGAGTCCCCCCTCGCTACTCATAGCCATCCACTTCGGATGCGTGGTAGATTCATGCCGGCCGAACGACCGCGACTCCAGGAGATGGAATGAGCTTCCCCCAACACCGATACCGTCGCCTTCGCGGGAGCGAGGGGATCCGGCGCATGGTCCGCGAGACCGCCCTCGCGCCGGATGACTTCATCCACCCACTCTTCGTCCGACCCGGACACGGCGAACGCCGCGAGGTACCCTCCATGCCCGGCGTCTTCCAGCTCTCCGTCGATCAGGTCGTCCCCGAGGTCAAGGCCTCGCTCGACGTCGGCGTCCCCGCCTTCATCCTCTTCGGAATCCCCGCGAAGAAGGACGCCACGGGCACCGAGGGCGCCTCCCCCGACGGCGTCGTCCCCCAGGCGATCCGCGCCATCCGAGAGAAGGCCCCCTCCGCCGTCGTCATCGCCGACCTCTGCTTCTGCGAATACACCGACCACGGCCACTGCGGCGTCATCGCCGAGCGGCGCGGCGCCCCCGACGTCGACAACGACCGCACCCTCGACCTCCTCGGCCAGGCCGCCGTCGCCTACGCCAAGGCAGGCGCCGACGTCATCGCCCCCAGCGGCATGATGGACGGCTTCGTCCGCACGACCCGAGCCGCCCTCGATGCCGCAGGCCACTCCGACACCGCCATCCTCGCCTACTCCGCGAAGTACGCGAGCGCCTTCTACGGCCCGTTCCGCGACGCCGCCGAGTCGCCGCCCAAGTTCGGCGACCGCGCCACCTACCAGATGGATCCCGCGAACGCCCGCGAGGCGCTGCGAGAGACCCTCGCCGACGTCGACGAGGGCGCAGACATGGTCATGGTAAAGCCCGCGCTCTCCTACCTCGACGTGATCGCCTCCGTCCGCGCCGCGACGAACGTCCCCGTGGCCGCCTACAACGTGAGCGGCGAGTACTCCATGGTGAAGGCCGCCGCCGCGCGAGGGTGGCTCGACGAGAAGCGCACCGCGCTCGAGGTCCTCACCTCGATCAAGCGCGCCGGCGCCGACCTCATCCTCACCTACTGGGCCCGCGACGCGGCGAAATGGATTGCCGGGTAGCCCCCCAAGAAGCGGTGACAGGCGGCCGAGGCTTTGTTATCCTTCGCGCGCGCCAGGACAGAAGCCGGTCCCGCGCGGAGAGATCGTGATCACCCCGAAGCAGCAACTCGAGGCGCTCCTCTTCGTAAGCGACCACCCGGTCAGCCTTTCACGCCTGGAAGGGCTCCTCGAAAGCGTTGACAGGCCCATGATCCGTCAGTACCTTGCGGAGCTTGGTGCCGAGTACGAAGCGCAAGGGAGGGCGTTCGCCCTGCAGGAGATCGCGGGCGGATATCAACTTACGACGCGTCCGGAGTGCGCGGAGACGATTGCAAAGCTCCAGAAGTCCCGCGCCGATCACCGCCTCTCCACCGCCGCGCTCGAGACGCTCGCCATCATCGCGTACAAGCAGCCGATCGGCCGCGCGGAGATCGAATCGATCCGGGGCGTGCAATCCGGACCGCTCCTCCGCGCGCTCCTCGACCGCGGCCTCGCCCGAGTCGTGGGGCGGGAGGAGGCCCTGGGGCGGCCCGTCCTCTACGGAACGACCGAACGGTTCCTCGAGATCCTCGGGCTCGGCGCCATCCGCGACCTGCCGCGCCCCGAAGAGCTGAAATAGGAGTGACGCCGTGCTCAAGCAGATGGGCAAGCTTTCCTCGAAGTACGGCCGCTACATCTTCTTCGCCTTCCTCGTGATCATCTGCGTCACCCTCTTCCTGCCCGGCAACTCGATGGACTGCGAGGACAAGAAGCGGGGCGACAAGATCGCCGGGATGCTCTTCGGCAATGAGGTCACGAAGGTCGAGTACGAGGACGCCAAGCTGCGGTGGAGCGCCTGCCGCCGGGTCTTCGCCTCGGCGGAGAAGACCGGCGACGTGATGGTGAACCTCCTCGAACTCGCCAAGCTCCAGGCCCAGCTCGGGGCGATGGCCCAGCAGTACACGCGCTACTTCCTCCAGCAGTTCGTGCAGGGGAACCCGGGCGACGAGCAGATGGCCCACTACGTCTGGCGCATGCTCGCCTTCCTCAAGACCGCCCAGAAGGAGGGGATCACCGTCCCCGACGCCGAGCTGGCCGACTTCATCCAGGACACCTTCGGAGGCGAAAAGTTCGATCGCGAGCAGTACCTGGAGGCCGTCCCGAAGGAGACGAAGCTCTCCGTGGACGAGTTCGAACGGACGGTCCGCGAGGCCCTCGTCCTCGAGCGCTGGTTCACCCTCATCCGCGACGGCGCCACGGTCTCCACCGAGGCGGTCTTCGACGAATACCTGAGGCAGACCGAGCGGTGCAAGGTGCGGAGCGCGAAGTTCGCAGCCAAGGAGTTCGAGCCGCTCGTGCGCCTGTCGCCGACCCGCCAGGCGGTCCGCCCGGCCGACGAGCACCGCCGCCCGACCGTGATCGACGACGGCTCGATCTTCGCCTACTACCTGCACGAGAAGGGGACGCTCACCGTCGCCGCGAAGTTCCGCCTGGAGTACGTCTTCGCCGAGTACGACAAGTTCAAGGAGGGGGTTCCCCCCGCGACCGACCCCCAGGTGCAGGAGCGGTACGAGCTCGAGAAGGAGAAGTACCGCATCCACACCCGCGACGGCGTCGCGAAGCCGCTCGAGGAGGTGAAGGAGGCGGTGAAGCAGTCGGTCCTCGACACGAAGGCCAGGGAGCAGTACGAGAAGGACAAGGAGGCGAAGTATCGCCTCCCCGGCGACCCGCCGAAGTACAAGCCGTTCGACGAGGTGAAGGCGGAGATCCAGAAGGGCCTCGCGGCGACCGACGACGAGGTGAAGGCCGCCTACGAGAAGGACAAGCCCAAGTACTTCATCAAGGACGAGGACAAGCGGTACAAGGACCCGATCGACGTGAAGGCCGACATCAAGGCGGCGCTCGAGAAGGACGCCACGGCGGTAAAGGCGATCGCGAAGCTCGGCGAGTTCCGCGAGGAGATCGACGCGAGGCAGATGGTGGACGAGAACGCGAAGTTCGACTTCGCGGAGCTGGCCTCGAAGCACGGTCTCGCCTGCGGGAAGACGCCTGCGTTCGACGCGGACCACATGGGGCCGGTGGACGCGATTCTCGGGGCGTCGAAGGAGCTGGAGAAGACCATCCAGGGGGCCGACGAATACGCCGTGGGGACGATCTTCCAGCGGATGGACAGCGACAAGGGGAGCTTCATCGCGCGGATCGACGAGAAGGTCCCGGCGTTCGTGCCGCCCCTGACCCTCCCGATCCGCGAGAAGCTCTCGACGCAGATGGTCCACGAGTTGTCGCGCAAGCTCTGCTTCCACGCGGCGCAGGAGCTGTACGCGGAGGCGAAGAAGCGGATCGACAAGGGCACGGACCAGTGGCAGGCGGCGCACGGCGAGATGAAGATGGAGGAGGCCGAGAAGGCGAAGGCGAGCCTGCGCCGCGACATCTTCGAGAGGCTCGTCGCGGAGAGGGGCCTGTCGCTCGAGGAGACCCCGCCGCTCCGGCGCGACGAGAGGGACGAGGCGGAGATGTTCGACCGCCCGCGGTATGAGGTGGACCTCCTCCCGACGTATTGCGCGCCCAAGGACGGGGAGCCGAGGGACGGCAAGTACCAGGAGTCCTACTGGGTGTCGCAGCTCGTCGACAGGTACCCTCCCGACGGGAAGGACTTCGAAACGCGGCGCCTCGGAGTCCGCGAGCAGCTCTCGCGATCGAAGAAATCGAAGTACCTCGAGACGATGCTCGACACGGTGTGGGAGGCTGCGAAGCTCGAGGACCGGCTTCATCCGAAGCCGGCAGGGGGATCGACGCCGCTACCGGACGACGGCGACTAGCCGGGGTCGTGGTCGCCGGGGCGGACCGCGCGGGGGAGCACCCCGCGCATGATGTGGGGACCTATCGGAGGACGAGCCATGACTCGCCCGGCGCTCCTGCTCTGTCTCCTGGCCGCCCTGCCGCTCGCCGCGGAGGACACCTATCCGTACGTCGCCGAGGTCACCTGCGACCGCCTGAACGTGCGGGCGGGGATCGGCGAGAACTACCGCATCCTCACGACCGCCGTTCGCGGGGAGCGCTTCGTCGCGCTCTCGGAGCGGACGGGGTGGGTGAAGGTCGAGCCGACCGACAAGGTCGTCGCCTGGGTGAACAAGAAGTACGTCGAGCGGGCGGCCGACGGGTCGGGGATCGCGAACGGCGACCGCATCCAGCTCCGCCCGACCGCCGACCAGAACCACCCGCCGATGGGACAGCTCGACAAGGGGAACAAAGTCGAGATCCTCGGCGAGGAGGGGGGGTGGTACAAGGTCCGCCCGCCGGCGGGCTCCGACTGCTGGGTGAAGAAGGAGTTCCTCAAGTTCGTCTCTCCCTATAACGATGAATATAAGAAGAGGGCGGAGAAGGAGGCGGACGCAAAGCGGGCGGACGGGGAGCGGTTCCAGGCCCTCGGCGAGAAGTTCACCACCGCCGAGGCGCTCCTGAAAGAGGAGCTCAAGAAGGCCGTCTCCGACCAGAACTTCTCCGAGATCATCGACATGTACCGGGAGGTCGCGGAGACCACCCCGGACCCGATCCTGAAGCGGCGCTGCGAGGCGCAGGTCCAGGGGCTGTCCTCGCGGCAGGAGATCGCGGTCCTCCTGCACGAGCAGAAGGAGGCCCGGGAGCACGCGCTCGAGGAGCTGCACCGGCAGCGGCTGGAGCAGATCCGCGACGACGCGGAGCAGGCCGCCTCGGGGCCGCCTCCGTTCGTGGCGGAGGGGTGGGTCGACACGGTGGGGAACTTCATCGGACGGCCCGGGACGCACAAGCTGATCAAGGGGGGACGGGTCCTCTACTACCTGAAGAGCGATTCCACGGACCTCGACCTCGACAGGTTCTATCGCCGTCTGGTCGGGATCCGCGGGAAGGTCGTGGTGGCGCCCGAGTCCGGCGAGAGGGTGATCGAGGTCGAGTCGGTAGAGGTGTTGGGGCAGTAGGACATGAAAAAAAGGCTTCTCGCGGTCCTTGCGCTTGCGGTCGTGCTCGGGGTCCCGGTGGCGGCCCTCGCCGACGACAGCGGCATCACGGTCGACGTCGTCGTCGAGTGGCTTCACAAGGGGGTGAAGGACTACTGGATCATCCGGAAGATCAAGGACAAGGGGGCGACGTTCAGCCTCGGCAAGGTCGACATGAACAACCTGCGGGAGGCGGGAGCAGGGCCCGAGCTGCTCCAGGCGATGCTCGACACGGCGGGGGCGCCGCCGAAGGAGACTGCGCAGCCGAAGCCTCCGGACCCGCCGCAGCCGGTGCCGCCGAAGCCGCCCGACCCGAACCCGAACATCGCGAAGCCGAAGGACCCGCCGCAGCCGGCGCCGCCGAAGCCTCCCGACCCGGTGACTCCGGCGCACCCGACCCAGCCCGGCCTCGTCCACTACCGCCACCCGTGGGGCGCCTTCGAGGTCGACTACCCGCACGGCTGGCGCGTCACGACCATCCGCAGTGGCAAGAACGCCCTCTCCGCGAAGCGCTTCGACGTCGGCTTCGTCCCCGACGGGGAGCCCGACGACCTCGACCTCGCGGAGCAGTACTTCGAGGTCCAGTTCGCGAAGAAGTTCTGGACCGCCGAGCCTCCCACGCTGGAGTCGTGCGAGCAGCGGTATCGCGACGCGGTGAAGGACCAGGGGATCACGGTGTCGCGCAGCCGCTCGGACCAGATCGACGGGCGCGAGGCGCTCTCGATGTTCGTCACGAGCGCGGCGAAGGGGGCGAAGCCGCAGTTCAAGCTCGTCCTCTACATGGTGATCGCGCCCGAGGGGATGTACTCGATCGCGTTCGGCGCGACGGCCGACAAGCGCGAGGGGGTCGCCGCGGCGCACACGCAGATGTTCCAGAGCTTCCGGTGGGGGAAGTTCGAGGAGCAGGCGGTCTCGCCGGGCGAGATGACCCCTCCCGACAGCGAGGCGGGGAAGCCGTTCACGGTGTACCAGGAGCCCGACGGGCGGTTCCGCCTGCGGTACCCCTCGCCGTGGAACGTGACGACGAAGGCGCTTCCCGACCCCGTGGACGGGAGCGCGCCGTGGCATGCGTACTACTTCGGCCGCGCGAAGTACGACGCGTCGAGCGGGGCCCCGTTCAGCTTCGGCGTGAGCGTGACGGTGAGGCGGACGACCGACAAGGCGCTGGCCACCGCGGAGCGCCTGACCGCCTTCGCGGACGAGATCGCCGCGCGGTTCACGGACCAGGCGCAGAAGCGCGGGACGCTCGCGCGGATCCTCGGGGCGGAGTGGATGACCTTCGCGGGAATTCCGGCGAGGCGCATCGACTACGACCTCGTCTACTCGAACGACGCGGAGGAGGTCGGCTACCTCATCGTCACGGCGACGCCGAAGGCGACCTACGTCCTGGAGGCGAACACGCCGAAGACGGAGTTCAACCGTTTCCAGGCGCTCCTCAACAAGATCGTGGAAGGGTTCGAGATCCTGACTCCGGCGGACGCGCCCGCGGCGAACCAGACGGCGCAGACAGCCCCCGCGCCGCCGGTCGAGACGCCCCTCGGCGACCCCGCGGAGACGTTCCTGAAGTGGCGCGACGCGATGGCGAAGCGCGACACGGACCTCCTCTGGGAGCTGCGTTCGCGGCGCCTGAAGAACGACATGGACAAGAAGGCGGAGACGGCGAGGCGGATGGTGACGAACGCGGCGGAGGCCGACCGCGAAAAGATCATGAAGGACCTGGGGATCTCGGGCGATCAGATCGCCACGCTCGCCGGGAAGGACTTCTTCCGCAACCAGCTCGCGCGGAGGTACCCCGACGCGGTCGTCTGCGCAGTCGCCTCCCTCACCGTGAAGGAGAAGGAGGTCACGCAGGACCACGCGACGATCACGCTCCTGCGGAAGGACATGGGCACGGGGCGGGTGTCGCTCGTGTTCGAAGATGGGGCGTGGCGGATCGATACGGATTTCTAGGTCCGAGGCGCTCGGATCGGGCCCCGCCCCGAACTTCAATTCCAACTGCCAACTCCAAGAAACGCCAACTCCAATTCCAACTCCAAGGGGCCCTGGAGTTGGAATTGGAGTTGGCGTTTCTTGGAGTTGGCAGTTGGAATTGAAGTTCGGCCGTCCTCGGTCAGAGGCAGGGCAGCTCCCAGGCTGCCTGCCCGCCCACCGCTACCGCTCCTCCTTGTCCCAGCCGTAGCGCTTCTTCATCGACTGCCAGTGGGCGAACGGGTCGGTGATCTTCACCTCGACCTTCGCCGGCTTGCGCGACTTGTTCACGCAGGCCTTGCAGTCGGACATGAAGCCGTCCTTCATCTTTTTGTGCCGGTAGAAATTCGCGATCGGCAGCGTCTTCCCGCAGGCCTTGCAGGTCTTCTCCTTGAGCATGGAGGCTTCTCCCGGCAGAGGAACGAGGTGTGCTTCCCACGTCGAATGCGGCGAGGATCGTACCCCGGTCGATCCGAGAGGTCAACTCCCTCTCCCAGAAGGCCGAAAGATCCCGGAGAATGATCGATGCGATTCGCGATTTCGTGGACTGGCTGACCGTCGAGGCGGGGCTCGCGGAGAACACGAGGCTCGCCTACCAGGCGGACCTCGACCGCTTTGCCGCCTGGATGGCGGAGAAGGGGGTGACGGCGCCGGCGCAGGTCCGGGGGAGCGAGGTCGCCCGGTGGCTGGAGGCGCGAGGGGGCGTCTCGGCGCGGACGCGGGCGAGGAACCTCGTCGCGGTCCGGATGCTCTTCCGGTTCCTGGTGGCGGAGGGGAGGCTCCCGAAGAGCCCGACGGACTCGCTCGACACGCCGAAGACCTGGAAGCGCCTGCCGGGGGTCCTTTCGACGCAGGACGTCGAGCGGCTCCTCGCGGCGCCCGACCCGGCGACCCCGCTCGGACGGAGGGACAGGGCGATCCTGGAGACGTTCTACGCGACGGGGGCCCGGGTCTCGGAGGTGGCGGGGCTGCGGCCGGTGGACGTCGACCTCACGGTCGGCTGCGCGCGTTGCTTCGGGAAGGGGTCGAAGGAGCGGATCGTGCCGCTGGGGAGCAAGGCGATCGTGGCGATCTCGGCGTGGATGGTCTCGAGGGAGGCGCTCGCCCCGGGGCGGGTGCTGCCCGACCTGCTCTTCGTCTCGTCGAGGGGGACGCCGCTCTCGCGGAGGGACATCTGGAGCCGCGTGCGGATCTACGCGCGCCGGGCGGGGATCGCGGGGCGGGTCTACCCGCATATCCTCAGGCACTCGTTCGCGACGCACCTGCTGGAGAACGGCGCGGACCTGCGGTATGTGCAGGAGTTCCTCGGCCACGCGTCCGTGTCGACGACGCAGGTGTACACGCACGTCGACCGCGCCCGCCTGCGGAAGATCCACCTGCGCTTCCACCCGCGGGCCTAGCAGGCCGCCCGCCGCAGCTCCCACGCGTCTCCGTCCTCGACGCGCACCAGCTCCCAGCGCCCCGCGAGCTTCCCTCCCGCGAACGCCGCCTCGACCCGATCGTCGCCGATGGTCCCCTCGTACGTCCCCGCGTCCCACCGCTCGACGCGCCCGCGGTCGCCCGAGACCTCGCCCTCGTAGTCGAGGTACGCCTTCCTGTGGTCCTGGATCAGCCTGCACGCCTGCCCATGCCGCGCGGGCGGCTCCTCGAACGACCACGTCGCGAGCGCCTCTCCGTGCTCCAGCATGAGGTCGTAGTGGACTGGCAGGGCCAGCCTGGCAAAGCCAGCTTGCTGGTTGCTGGATGGGGTCGTGTGGTGCGCCAGGATGACGAATCGGGGCATGGTGAAGGTGATCCCCGAACTTTTCCCTTCAGGATTTCGACTTAGGGCCCGCGCAAGAACTACCTGTGCAATTCCCTCGCATCGAGCGGCTGGAGTAGCGCGCGCAAGCGCGCTGTGGACTGACAGCCGCAAGGCTGTCAGTCCGCGCTC